>JAEEGL012316633.1_pt1 | contig 101740 bp, 84 predicted proteins | sample 9134231 | NCBI WGS metagenome assembly JAEEGL01 (sample SAMN16246548, study PRJNA631951) | gut metagenome | biome: gut microbiome; feature: rumen; material: fiber-attached | host: Bos | place: Iran: Karaj | collected 2018-10 | reverse complement strand
TATGCTCCGCAGAATGTGAGCACTGCCGTTGCTCCGATGATCCCTTCAAGGGCAATGTCGGAGAGAGTGAAAACCTTGAATACTGCCATGGCGGCAATAAAATCCATCACTGTATGCAGCAGTATCGCAAGCGGATATAACAAAAGTTTTTTCTTGTCCCGGCAGGCATAGAAAACAATTATCGAAGCTCCGACATGGAACATCACGGCAAAGACACGTTCCGCCACGCTCATTCCGAGATTTGCGACGGAAAACGCCGCAAGCTGATCCGCCAGTTTATAGAGCGCATCAACCTTTTCCGGTGCCTTGGACACGACCTGATTTACCACTGTTCCGAATGTTCCGCTATTGATCATAAAAGCATAAACAAGATATGTGACGGAGGTCGCTCCGACAATAAGCATGACTTCAAAACAGCCGTGACCTATTCCGTAAGAAACGGCCGTTTCCTTATTCTTTCTGTTTTTGAGTACCGTTTTGAATGCAATAAGCCGCCCGGTCTCTTCAAAAAGTCCGGGGAAAAGCCCTGCCATGAAAGCCATGAGAACCGGATGCGCGTTTATAAAGCGGCTTGCGGCATGCTGCGTGAGTCCCATTGCATCAGGAAAGAGCAGCAGATTCTGGATCGGTTTTTCCAGAACAAGCGCGAACAGAAAAAAAGTCGCCGCACCGATGATAACTGTCGAGAATTTCTCCTTTTTTCTTATTGTCCAGGCAATCGCGATCACAAGCGGTAAAAGTATCATGAGAACTGTTTGCAGTGTAAGGAGAATTATCTGTTCTGTCCCTATTTTAGCAAATTCCATGATCTGACCTCTCGATTATTTGTTTTCAGCGATTATTCCGGCGACAACAATATCTTCGGGGTAAGTGATCTTGATGTTTCTCCGCTCTCCTTCGACGATGCTGATGTCGGCAAGACCGTATCTGAAGACGATCCCGCAGTCGTCGGTCGCGCCTTTAAAGCCTTCTTTTTCGGCGAGGGAATGAGCTGTTTTTATTGTTTTTGCCCTGAATCCCTGAGGTGTCTGCACCTGCATCATGCGGCTTCTTTCGGTGATCGCTGCCATTTTGCCGTCTTCGGCTTCGATTATGGTGTCGGTCGCTTTTATCGCGGTGTTTACGGCGTCACAGGAATCAAGGGAAGCGATGCAGTCGTTTATTATCCTCTGTGAAACAAAAGGTCTGGCGGCATCGTGGATAAGGACTTTCGCGTCATCTTCGGCGATTTCCCCTACTCCGTGTGACGAACTTTCAAATCTTGTCGCTCCGCCGGGGACGATCTTCGTCACCTTTTTGAAGCCGCAATTTTCAACGATTTCAGTGATCTTTTGGATGTGTGACGGCTCTGAAACGACGATTATCCTATCGATCCCGCTGTTCTGTTCAAATGCTTCGATGCTGCGTCCGACTATGGTTTTTCCTGCAATTTCAATGAACTGCTTCGGAAAGCCGCAGTTCATCCGCTCTCCTTTTCCCGAAGCTAAGATCACGGCGTAAACTAATCTACTCATCGTTTTTTACCTCAAAATCTATGTTCTCGCGCGGATGTCTTTTCTCAAATTCACGCTGGATCGCCGCCTGCTCGACATGAGTGTAAATTTCTGTCGTGTTGATGCTCGAATGTCCGAGAAGCATCTGAACGCTTCTAAGATCGGCACCTCCTTCAAGCAGATGAGTCGCGAAGGTGTGGCGCAGCTTGTGGGGAGAAATATCTTTCGTTATTCCGGCTAACACAGCGAATTCTTTCAACTTTTTCCAAATGCCCTGACGCGTCAGCTTTCCTCCGCGGTTGTTTATGAAGACATAGTCGTTGAAATCCCCTTTTTTCATCAGTGTGTGCCGCATCCTGTCAATGTATTCATGCAGAAACCGTGCTGCATCGTCGCTGTAAGGAACGATCCGCTCCTTGCTCCCTTTTCCGAATACACGGAGAAGCTGTCTTCCTCTGTAGATGTTTCCGAGTTTGAGTTCGGTAAGTTCAGAAACGCGGAGCCCCGATGAGTAGAACATTTCAAGCATCGTTCTGTCGCGGAAGCCCGATGCCGTCGAGGTGTCGATGACTGAAAAAAGGCGTTGCAGCTCATCGTAAGTGAGGAAGACCGGGAGCGATTTTTTGAGTTTGACCGGCTCCAAGATCTCAAGCATTTCAGGAATTATAAAGTCGTCTTCAAGGAGGAATTTGAGAAATCCGCGAAGACTTGAGATCGAACGCGCTAAAGAGCGGTCGCTGAAATCCTTGTCTTTTGAAAGATGGATCACATATTCGCTGATGTTCACCGAATCGGCCTGAGTGAGGCATATCCCGCGCGAATCCAGATATTCAAGAAAATCGGTCAGATCGCGCTCGTATGCTTCAATACTGTTGGCTGCCAGCCTTCTTTCAAGTTTGATGTGGTTCATATATTTTCTTAAAAGTCTTGCGTCGCTTTTGTTCATCTCTGCCTAATAAAAAAGAAAATCGTCCAAAACTTCGACAGCATCCTGGTATAATGCCGCGTCCTTATCGACACTGCCGTGATTTATCTGCTTTAAGAAAATCGCTTTCAGCACCTGGTCGCATTCTTTATGCCGGTACAAAAACAACATTATCTCATATATGTCTTTTTCTTCCATTGTTTCAGGCCTTATGGTGAAGATCGCGGAAACCAGCCCTTTTTTCAAAGTTTTCACAGCTTCCTCCACGCTCATTTCCTCTTTAGTCACCTTTTCCAAGGCATAAGCGGCGTAGCGCACCCATTCAGGATAAGGTTTTGAAGGATCCTCTTCCTTTTTTTCAAGCCCGATATAGTCAAGATCCCCGCACTGCTCGATCATTCCTGCAAGTTTCAAAGAATGAGCGACCTCCTTTTTGCTTTCATTGTCCAGATGCTTCATTCCGAAAATCCAGTCGGTCTTTTCCGCGATATATCCGCAGGTTTCTTCGCTTTTGACAAAGTGATCGAAGAAAGGTTCAATGTTTTCAACCGTTTTGACTAGAGCGATCCAGTCAGCCGCCATCCTCACATCTTTAAAGTCGAGCCAGCTTCCAGCCGCGTTTTCGACCATTTCGAACTGACGCAAAAGAATATAACGGTAAAGCCCCATATCTTTTTCAGCGCCGTAAATCTTTTCAATAAAATTGTAGAGAAATGAACTCAGGACATCTTTGTCATCCTTATACATTGCCACAAAGCGGTCGAAAAGCTCCTTGAAGAAAGGATCCCCGTCAATATCCACCCCTTTTTCGATGTCTGAGAGGATGGCTTTGAAAGAGGATGCAAGAATGAAAAACACCGTCTTCGGCGTTATTCTGTTTTCTATGCCAAGCCGCTTGTTCCTCATGTTGACGGCAGCGAAATTCAGGACAAGTTCTGCCGTCATCTTACCAGAAATATCCGAAACACTCAAAGGTTCGCCGGCGGTATCGTTTGAAAGGAGCGAACGGAGATATTTTTCATTTTCTCCAGTAATATCGGGAGTATCAAAAGAAAAAACGGTGCTTCCGGAGGAGTGTTCGTTGATGTCGTTCGCCGCCATTTGAAGCAGGTTGAAAAATTCATCGTAAGGATCGGCAAAAGTCGGCGGATAGGCATTCAGATTGACCATCGTCATCATAAGCGTCAGCGCAGGCATGAACTGCCTCGTCCGCAGATAGTAGAGATAGCGCACCCTGAACTGATCCTGCGAAAATGTGACAGAATTGAGATAGAAAAACAGAGCTTCCGCATCGCCGTAGAGCGAATCGGCCGCAGTGTATGAAAAGGTCGAGTAGGATTCGATCGGAAAAATTTCCGGAAAGATGAGGGACGGCTCGCAGAAAACATCTTTGTCAAAAGCTGAAAGTGATGAAAAAACAAGAGTTGAAACTGCAAAAAGCAGGAGCTTAATTTTTCCCATCTTTGATTTCTGTAAACAGTTTTTCCTTAATAATATCAAACTCTTTTCTGTCTATCATACCATTGTCGAGAAGATCGACCGCCCTTTCTATTTTCGCTAAAAGGGGGTCCTGCCCTATCACGATCTTTATCTGGCTGTTGAGCATCGTGAAAAGAGCGAATTCTTTGGGCGACATATCCAGTTCTTCTGCCCTTTTTACTATTTTTTCGTACTGTTCATCGGTGCACGGGACACTAATGCTGTGTTTCATCGTTCGTTTCCTCTTCAAGATCCTGGATCCAGCCGTCAAAACCGAATTTGTCAGCAAGTTCGGCTACTTGTTCGTATTCATCCCTGTGAAGCTGACGGTTCAGCTTCGGGTTTTCAAGCGCCTTGTAAGCCGGAAAATACTGACTCATAAGCGCGATTTTAAAGTTGAGGCCCCGTTTTTTATATTCATTCAAAACTTCCATTGTTTTCAGCGAGTTGTCAATATAACTCGGAAGAACGAGGTGTCTTATTATGAGACCTTGCTGCAGAATTCCGAGGTCATTTTCGACCCATGGGATATTCTTTTCAAGCAGCATATCGAGACATTTTAAAACAACATCGGCGTAATTTTTTATCGCACACAATTCTCTCTGTGCTTCATTTGTTACATATTTAACATCAAAAAGGAAGATGTCGCTCACCTGCAGGATTATCTTAAAAAGCTCTTCCGTCTGCGCGCCGTTGCAGTTGTAAACTATCGGAACTTTGATCTCGCTCCTGATTTTTTTGAATGCGCGGAGCACTTTTCCGAGATAATGGTCGCTCGTCACGAGATTGATATTGTGCACTTTTTTGGCCAATAATTTGATTATATGAGCGGCGAACTCATCTATCGAATAAATTCCGCCGTTGTTTTCCTGGCTTATAGGCCAGTTCTGACAGAAGACACATTTTGCGCTGCAACCCGAAAAGAAGACGTTTCCGGCACCGTTCCAGCCGCTCACCGGAGGTTCCTCACCGTCATGGACAGCAAAACTCGCGACCTTTATCCCCTCTTCGACCGCTCCGCAAAACCGCGGATTCCTGCCTCCGCACTTTATCGGGCAGCATTTTCCTTCTTTAAACAGTTCGTCAGCTCTTTTTATTAAGCTGTCGAGCTTTTCTTCCGACATTTCAGAAAGTAAAGTCATATCTCACCTATTCAAAAACATATTCGAGTTTAAGGTCGAATCCGATGCCTCCGTAATTCGACTCGAGCATATCCTTGTTCTTCCAGCCTAAGATCCCTTCAAACCGTTTTGCTCTGTATTTCAGCTCGATTATCTGGTCGGTCGTATCCGACGGATTCGACTCGAGCATAAGGAACAGATTCCTGTAAAGTTCCTTTTCTGCAATGAGCTTAAGGACTGTTTTTTCATCGTATTCCGAGTATTTCGGCACAAGTTCGAACTTTGAAAGCCTGAAGTTTTTCCGCACTTCGGTCGTTATTCCCATGATGTCCGTTGCCGCCGCTATTGCCAGATCACCGGAAAATTCGTCGCCGATGTTTCCCCACAGGAGGAGCGAACGGAGCTGCTCCTGGTCGAGCTGCGGAGTGCTGTCGAACGTGATGTCGAGTTCGCCGTCTATCGGGTATCCGGTAGCCGTCATCGTGATTCTGAAATCCTTGTTCGTATCCTGGATCTTAGTCGTGACGTTACGCGTCGATTCAAAATCAAGATACGGGTTTATGCCGCCGCCGTCAAAGACAAGATTGCCTCTCGTAACGGTGAAATCGTTCTGCTTGTACTCAATTTTTCCGTTTTTGACGATGATCGTGCCGTCAATGTCCGGTTTGAGTGTCGTTCCGCTGAGAACAAGGTCGAGAAAAAGGTCCGACTGTATCAGGTTCGTCCTTATTCTGATGTTGTTTTTGCCGATTATTTTCAGGTTGAGATCGACCGGCTTGCTTTTGTCAAGCTGCGAACTCGCCTTTTTTTTGCCCAGTTTCGCGATTTTCTTTATAAAATCACTGTCGAGCGAAAGAGGCTGATTGTATATCACATTTTTTAGTTCCACGTCTCCGCTCAAAGAGAACTGGTCTTCGGAAAACGCAATAAGATCGAGATTGGCGGAGAGAGCAAAGTCTCCGATCATTGCGTATTTTCCTGTCAAATTGACGGCTGAAATGTTCAAAGAGGCGTTTTCGATCGGATTTATCCCCTCTCCCTGTCCCGTCAATGCAAGTTTGCCGTCACCCGCGTTGCCTGAGAGGCTTTCAAGAGTCCAGTTGTTGTTTTCGACGAGCAGAGTTCCGTTGAAATTTTTCAGAACGATCCTCGGATCCTGCAGAATGTAGGAGAAATCAACGAGATCCAGTTTGCCGTTGAGATTCGAATTTTTGTATGAAGCGTCAAAAAGTATCTTTCCGTCGAGACTGCTTGCACGATAGCTTTCCTTCATCCCGAGTTTTTTCATGAAAAACACGCCGTTAGCATGAAGATACGGATCGAATTTGTCAAGATCGACGCCTCCTTCAAGATAGAAGTTGTTGGTTTCTCCTTCGAAATATGCTTTGTCGGTGATCGAAAGCTGTGAAAAATCTCCTGCGATTTCAAACGGTTTTGTGTTTTTGATGCCAATATCCGACACTTTTACTTTAAGATCCTGGAAGTCTATCCCGATCTTATCTCCGCGGACTGCCGCATCGAGCGAAAGTTTGACGATAAGATCATCGTTCTTGTAGACAAAATTCTTGATCGACGCATCGGCTTTAAGTTTTTCCTTGTCAAAATCAGGCACTTCGGCCGAAAATCCGACATTTTTGCCGAAACCGCCGTTCACAAGCAGCATGCTCTTTTCAGCTGTGTATTTTGCTTCGACAAAGAAATCCCCCGTTTTCACGCCGTAGACTTCAAGTTTCGGGATCTCGAGCTTTCCGCTTGCATCAGGGGACGCGAGTAATCCGTTCAGTTTTACGTCAAGAGTCGGCTTTTCGAATTTGATGTCTTCGTGAAAATCGAAGTCCTCTGGATAGAAAGCATCGAAATATGCTGATATTCTGCTGTCGAGATCGGCTTTTGCAAGTTCCGCATCGACCTTTATTTTATTTCTGCCGTAGACGATCTCCCCTTTCGCTCCGAGATTTTCGGCGTCTTTTTCAAACAGATCGACTTCGACCGAATCGGCTATCTTTATCCCTCCGTTTTCCCCTTTTTTTCTGAAATCTTTGATCTTTGCCTGAGCGCTGAGTTTCGAAAGGCCGTTTTTGAAAAGACCTTCAGCCTGAAGCATAGCTGTGCCTGAAAAGTCATTCGTGTCAACTCCGAAAAGTGCCGAGGCATCGGAAAGCCTGCCTTCCGCCTTGTTGATCTTGAAATAGACCGGAAATGCGTCGTCGTTGAAATCTATCGTAACTATCGAATCTTTTGAAGAAATGGTCTTCTGCCTGATCTCGTTTATCACGATATCGAAGACGAAATCCTTGAGGTTGACGTCGATGTCGCACATATCGGAATTGAAACCTGCCATGTGGCATGCTTTTCCCTTGAAATTGCTTGTGATGAGCGGATTGGTATAGAAACTCGTGACAAGGACTTCGATAGGTCCTTTGCCTTTGACATTGAAGCCGGCGATCTGCTTTATATCCCTGCCGAGATCGATGTAGGAACCTTTGACTATCGGGATGTGAAATTTCATCGTGTCTGCAAAACCGTAGTATGAGCCTTTCAGATACAGGTGCGAAGATTCGTCGATCGTTCTTACCTGCGCATCTTTGAGGTCGACTCCGTCAGCTCCGATCGCAAGGTGTCCTGTGACATAAACATCCCGCGGCAGATCAAGAAGTTCTTTGCTCATAACATCGAAATCTGTGACTACAAGATCTGCGAACATGTCTTCTGCCCGAAGTTTGTCGATATCGAAACGGTAGGAGACCGTTCCCGAAGCGATCATGTTGACAAGACCGCTCTGGGTCATCCTTCTCAGACAGTTGTCAAAATCGAAGTCGTAAAGTCTGACGAACCCTTTGATATTCCTTTCGGCATACGGGAATTCGCCGTCGACCGAAATGTTGACTTTGTTTTTGTGGAAAAAGTTGAGCCTTTCAATGAAGGTCTTCGTCGGAGTCATCTTTATTTTTCCGTGAATGTCCCACGGCTTGAAACCTTCCAGATTGAGGTCCGAGACCGAGATCAAAAGGTCTGTTTCCGGCAGGGCGTTCAGAACGTCAAGATTGAGTTTACCGGCATTCTGCGGTTCCGGCGGCAACCCTTTGTAAGTCTTGCTCTTCAAAAGTCTCGGAATGTATGTCGCGAGATTTTCCATAGTAAAATCAAGGAAAAATTCACCGCTGAGATTTATGTCGAACATCTCTCCGAGTTCATTGAGCTTGACAGCAACAGTTCCTCCGAAAACATCATGGTCATCCTGCGGCTGTTCCGCGCTTATCGAAAAAAGGTCCGAATTGATCTCAAGCATATTGAGTGCGTAATTTCTGTCTTCGGCTATGAAACTGAAGGCAAGATCCAATGAAAGATCCTTTTTGATCACCGAATTCGAAGCTATAAAAACTTCAGGCATGTCGAGTCGGTAAAGTTCGTTGCCGGCAAGAGAGACTTTTTTTGTGCTGAGGACCGTTTTTTCGCCGTCTTTCATGATAAAATCGAGATTTTTGATATTTATCTCTTCTATAGGGAAAAACGGGACTTTTGTCGGAAGTTCGAACTCTTCATCCTCATCTGTATCCTGTGCAAAAAGTTTGGTATCGACCGATATCCTGGTGTCGGTCATCTCGAAACTCTTGACTGTGACATGGTTCTTGAAAAGTCCGGAAAACTTCTTGCCGAGGCTGAAAGAGAGGGATCCGCTTTTAACGCTGAGAGAATCCTGATACGAAAACATGAGATCTTTCACCGAAAAAGTGCCGTCAAGGGCGAGATGGGGAGAGTCGAAATCGTAAAAAATGCCGAACTGTTTCTGCAGGATCGAAGATGACACCGGGTAAAAAGTAAATCTTATCAAAAAGATAAAACATATAAAAAGGAAAAATAAGGAGGCGAGAAAATTTTTTATCTTCACGGCGGCACCATCTTAAAAATGGAGCGGGCGACGGGACTCGGACCCGCGACATCCGGCTTGGGAAGCCGACACTCTACCAACTGAGTTACGCCCGCAAAAGCCGCAGAAATATACACCTTACGGCATGAAAGTCAAGAAATCAGTCTGCCAGACCTTGATAAAGTCTTCTTTTTATCTTTTTAGTCGAAGTTTTTTCAAATTCTTCGGGATGGATCCTTATGTCCGAAAGTTTTGCGAAAGACGCCAGTGTCGCATTAAGTTTGAGACGGCTCTCTTCCATGATTCCATTGAGTTTTTCGTCATCGATCCCGTCTTTTTTCGCTTTCGTTTTGTCAGGATATACAAAGGCTATGAGCTTGTGCTCCTTGTTTTCGATAACGAGAGATTCAAGGACATAAGGCATGGTATTGATCTTCGCCTCTATCTCTTCCGGGTAGATGTTCTGGCCTGAAGATGAAAGGATCATGCTTTTTATGCGTCCTTTTATGAAAAGGAATCCTTTTTCATCGATAAATCCGAGGTCGCCGGTGTGGAACCATCCTTCGCTGTCGAACGATCCTGCGGTCTCCTGTTCCATTTTGTAGTAGCCGTCAAAGACGTTTTCGCCTTTTACGCAGATCTCCCCTATTCCATTGGCATCAGGAGAATCTATCTTTGCCTCAAGATAAGGAATCACTTTTCCGCAGCTTCCGACCGGACGGCCGTCGAAATAATGGGTGTATGCGATAAGCGGAGCACATTCGGTCATTCCGTAACCCACTGTGAATCTGACGCCGCATTTTTTGAAAAACTCTTCGATCTGCGGATTGAAAGCTGCTCCACCGATAAGAAGCTCAAAGTGGTTGCTGCCGAAAGCATCATTTATCTGTTTCCCGATCTTTGAATAGATCAGTCTGTTCAAAAGCGGGATCTTGATCAAAGTTCCGAGAAGCGTGCCGTCCAGAAGAGGCACGATCTTGGAAAGATATATCTTTTCCAGGATCAGCGGAACAGTTACGACAATGACAGGATCTATCTCTTCAAAAGCCTGCAAAATAACTTTCGGAGTCGGGATCTTTCCGAGAAAATAAATGTGCGCACCGCGTGCAAACTGAGACAAAAAGTCATAAGCGCAGCCGAAGCAGTGTGCGAGCGGAAGGAATGCAAGAACATTTCCCGGCTCGTCTTTCATAAGGTTGTCCACGAAAAATTTCACATTCACCATCAAGGCATTGTGATTCAGCATCACACCTTTGGAAAAGCCTGTCGTTCCTGAAGTATAGACTATCGAAGCCTGAGTGTCGTTCGGTATGTGCTCAAGATGAAAATTTTCTTTAACTAACGGATTTTGTTTGATGTTTTCAATGAAAGCGGCGTCGCTTCCTTCAGCTGCTTTCCTCTTTTCATCGTCTCTTGCAAAGAAAAACCCGAAGTTTTCCAGAGAAATGACAGCTTCCGCAGTTTTGAACCCGAGTTTATCCACCCTTTCAAAAACCGAATCGGCTGCGAAAAAGAGTTTCGAATCTGAATGGTCTACGATATGGACTATTTCTTCCGGTGAAAAATCTACGAGTATCGGCACTATCACAGCGCCGCAGGATACGGTCGCAAGATATGTTATCGCCCAGTTCGATGAATTTCTGCCGCACAAAGCGATCTTGTCGCCCTTTTTCACACCGAAACTTTTAAATATTTCCTGGATCCTGAGTATCGTTGCAGCGACACCAGCATAAGAACACGAATCTCCGCCGTAATCACTGAAACATGGAGAATCCCAATTTTTCAGAATCGAATCTTCAATAGTCTTGACAAGGTTTTCTTTTATCATTTTGCCTCATAATAAACAACAGTGTCAACAATTTGACTCTTCAATGTATAGCAAAGTTTCCGACTATTCAATAAAATATTTATCTTTTCTGCAAAACCATGTCGGAAAGGATCAGACATCCGTCCGCCTCCGGGATGAATTTTATGGAGTTCTTCCCTTTTTTCATTTCAGCAGAAAATTCAATAGTCTTCGGCAAACTCAGGTCCTTTTCATCTGTATTGTCGTAACTCGCTGATTTTATTCCGTTTATATCGATGTGAAACTTTGTTGTGCACTCTGTGGGAATAAAAGTGACTTCGACATCATAAGTTCCTCCCTCTTTCAGAGTGTGTTCGTGACCGTAGTAGTTTTTGCCGTCAGGCTCGCCGAAAAAGATACCTGTTCCCATGAAGTTTAAAGGTGCAGGAGGACGGTATTTGAAAAAATCCTCCGAAAATTTATTTCCTGACCCGAGTATTCCGTAAATGAACTTGGGATAACCGCTTATCGGGATATCCTTTGCCATAAAATTGATGTAGGAAACGCCGTCGTCTTCCATGAAATCGAGTTTTGTCAGCGAATATCTCCTTTTTCCTGCGATATCTGATGAGACAAGTATCCTCCAGGCACCTTTGAAATCTTTTTCGGAGTAGTATTTCAGCAGATTTTCATCTGATCTTCCGAGTGAGTAGATTATAAGGTTACCGTGTCTGTCAAACGGCGGATCATCCTGTATCTTAAAGGTCGTTTCCGGCTGAAAACTGACTTGGAACTGAGTAAATACGATGGAGTTTTCGATCTTATTCTCTTCTATTATCCTTTTGACTTCGTACGGATTCTCTCCGAAAGGAGACTTGTTGCAGAAAGAAGGAAGAACAAAAAAGGAGAAAAAAACGATCAAGCCCGCGAACAGTCCGTTCATACCTATTGCGGTCAGTTTTGCAGAACGGCTGTTTTTATTGAACAGATATTCAAATATTTCAACAAATCCGCATGAGGCTGTAATAAGGATCATAGCCCCGGATTCAAGCAGGTAACGCGGCTGTCCGAAAAAATTTCCGGCAATGAAGAACCAGAAATAGAAAGCAAGCGCGCAAAGAGGGGTGAAATAATATAAAAAATATTTGTAAGGCTTTGATATTATTGCAGGAAATATAAAAAGCAGCATAATCTGGTGAAATGTTATCCTGTGAACGAAAGAGTTCAGTCTGAGAAATGAGATATGCGCTAAAAAAGGAATGGTCGTCCCGGTAAACGGCAGTTCAGAATCATAGGCCGCAGTAAATATACAACCCTTCCCCAACCCGGGACGGTGGCAGAAATCTTTCGGGTCAAGAAAGCCAAAAAGGACATCCTGAGTAAATACGAGCGGATCTCCGGTAAAAAACCAGTTGTACCAGCATAGCAGTCCGCCTAAAAATAAAAAAGGAAGAGTGAAAAGCGCCGCGGTTTTAAGACTTTTGTGCTTGAAAAGGATGTAAACGATAAATGCGGCATAGAGATAGACTGCGTTTTGCGGACGAATACAAAGCGAATATGCGATCAAAAAACCTGCAAAAAAAATGTTTAGCGGTTTCAATGATTTGTAAAGCAGGAAATAAGCCGAAACAAGAACGAGCGTGAGTCCGAAATGGTGCGGGAAATAGAACGCTCCCTGCATGATGTGGGCTGTTGAAAATGTAAAAAGAAGCATTGCTGCAACTCCGGCCCACCTGTTTTTGAGTTTTTCGGCATGGATTCCTACCAGAAACGTGTTTATTCCGGCAAGCAGCGGATTGAACATATATTCCAGACCGAGTTTTGCAAACGGAGCCATAAAAAGGCTGAAACCCGGAAGAAAAATCGATGTATACTTGCCGCTGTGCACAAATAGAAAAGAGTTTCTGTAATGCTCGTAAAAATCGGGAATATCAAAATAAAATCTGCCGTTTGCAATAATTTTGGCAAGCCAGACATAGTGGATCCCGTCCTCAGGCTGCTCGGTCAGAATAAAAAGCCGGTTTACTGCGAGAGAGATGAAAAATGTAAGCGCAGGAAGGACAAAAATCGAATATTTTTCAATGAGACCGCAAACTTTTTTGAAAAATCCCGGGCTTATGAGATATATTGCCGGAAAAATCAGTATAAACGGCAGCAGTAAAAGATGAAGCTTCGGAAAAAATGAGGTGAAAAATGTGTGGATGTGAAGATCTGTTGCAACAAGAACGTATAGTATGAAAAAAAGGATTGCAAAGAAAAAAGCGGTTATTTTTTCTTTCATTGACCTAAGTCAAAAAGTAAAAAAACTATCTGTCGCTCAGGAAACTGATGCTCTGAACGTTATACTGAGTGCTGTTCTGGCGGAGTTTCTGCAAAGCCCTCATTTCGACCTGACGGATCCTTTCTCTTGTCAGGTTCATGATCGTTCCTACCTCTTCAAGAGTCACACCGCCTTTATCGGCTACATCAAGGGCACATGTTTCACGGAGTTCCCAGACTTCTTTGCCGGGGAAGTTGAATTTTATCGACTTCGTTTCAGGGTTCACATCGAGGAAAAGGTGATATTTGCACGAAACAAAAAGGCACGGTCTTTTGAGTTTGAGGCATTCGGAACGGTTTTTCGGTTTCTGATACGCCGTTATGTCGATCAGATCCCAGTAAAGCGAACCTTCCTCAAGTTTTCCTTTTTGTTCAGTGATGACCTCGGTGTAAGGTTTCTCCTTCTTTTTGGTTTTTTCTTTTGCTGCCATTGCTCTACTCTGAAAAAAGTTGGTAATGTTGTATTTTCAAACGGTTGTATTCTGTCATTGCAGTCTTAAAAAAACAAAAACGGCGGTGAATAATAGAACGGAAAAGCCGCATGTCAATATCTTTTTAGATAACTTTGTGATTTCATTAGACATTTTGGCTGTAAAAAATCTTAAAAAAGCGAAATGTACTCTTTTCTTACGATCGTTTCGTCTCTTCCCGGGCCTACTGAGATTATTGAAACGGGAACACCCAGATTTTTCTCAATGAAAGAAATGTATTCCTTCGCCTCATGCGGCAAATCGTCATAGTTTCTGATCTTTGCGATATCGCATTTCCACCCTTTTAATTCGACATATTCAGGTTCTATTTTTTCGCAGAGCTGTATCGAAGCGGGAAAAGAGTTGATTTTTTGACCTTCGGCTTTATAGCCTACGGCGGCCTTTATGGTTCCAAAATCATTCAAAACATCCAGTTTTGTAAGTGCTATTGAAGTGATCCCGCTCATTTCGAAAACATACTTCAGAGCGACCAGATCGAGCCAGCCGCATCTTCTCGGACGTCCTGTCGTCGTTCCGAATTCGAAACCGGTCTGTCTCAGTTTTTCACCGTCAGAACCGTGGTCTTCAGTCGGGAAAGGACCGGCTCCGACACGGGTCGTGTAAGCTTTTACAAGACCGATATTGTCCTTCACTTCGCTGAACGGCAGCCCGCAGCCGAGACTGAAATAGCCGGAGAGAGTGTTCGAAGATGTTACGAAAGGATAAGTTCCGTGGTCTATGTCGAGCATCGCTCCCTGCGCTCCTTCCATCAGGACTTTCTTCCCTTTTGCGAACTGCGCGAAACTGAAGTCTGTCGGAGCTATATACGGAGCGAGAGCTTTGCCGAATTCAAAATATTTTTCCGTAAGTTTTTCTGCGTCGAAAGGTTCCACTCCGTAGAGATTGACGAACATCGCGTTCTTCTCTTTGAGTGCGGCTTTGATCTTTCTCAGCAGAAGTCCGCGGTCGAGAAGATCTTCGGCACGGATCCCTATCCTCGAGACCTTGTCCTCGTAAGCCGGACCTATCCCGCGTCCTGTCGTGCCGATCTTACTGTCCTTTTTGGCCTCTTCACGGCATTTGTCGAGAGTTTTGTGATAATCCATTATTATTGAAGTTTTAGGTGAGATCATAAGCTTTTCAGGAGTGACAGAGACCCCTTTTTCCCTTAGTTTTGCCGATTCGGCAGCAAACTGCTCGGGATCAAAAACGACTCCGTTGCCGACAAAACTGACGATATCATCACGCAGTATCCCTGAAGGGATGGCATGAAGGTCATACTTTACACCGTCAACGACGATCGTGTGTCCGGCGTTGTTGCCTCCCTGATAGCGGCAGACGATATCGACCTGCTCGGTAAGAAGATCGACGACCTTTCCCTTTCCTTCGTCGCCCCACTGCGAACCTGTAACAATGTGAACTGTCATTTTCCGACTCCAAAAGTTAATAACGTGAGATTTTATTGATTACCTTTTTATAAACAAGTTTTTTGGTCTGCCTGATCTTCCCTGGGTTTGACAATGATCAGCGATGAGACCAGCGACATAGCTATTATCGCTTTGATACGCAGGATGAAAGTAACCAGTCCTCCGGCTTCACCGGGCAATCCCATGAAAGTGAACATCAGGAAACCTATCCCCTCTCCGACTCCGAATTTCATCGGTATGACCGCCGAGATGTAGTTGCCCAGATTTATGGAGCAGTGTATCAGGATGAGTGTCGAAAGAGAATAGTCGAACCCTGCGAAATATGTGCACAAAAGGAATGTGAGGAGCGAGACGTGGCGGGCAAAATACTGAAGCCAGAAAGTCCTTTTATAGTCAAGCGGCCGTTCCTTTTTGAAAAGTTTGAGGTCTTTGTCCATCTGCTCAGCTTTTTTTATCAGTTCGTCAGTGTTCTTTTTCCCCAGATATTTCAATAATTTGACGACTTTTACCGAAATGTTGGACTTTATAAGGATCATCATACCGAAATAAGGGAGAAAACCTAAAAATGAGCAAAGGAGTATCAGCCAGAATTTGTCCAGTTGATATGTTTCATCAGGCATGATGAACGAAACGATGAGCGAAAGAACTACCAGTGCGAATATCGAGCAGCCTTTTGAAAGTTTATAGATGTAATTCCAGAGGATGACCCCTTTTATCGAATTTGCAGAGCCTGCGACCTCTTTTATCATTCCGATCTTGACAAGTTCTCCGACTTCCCACGGGATGATGTAATTTGTCAAAGCTCCAAGGCAGTTGGATGAAAACACTCGCAGGAAGTTCTTTCTCTGCGGCAGAGCATAGTAGAGACCGAGTGCATCCGAACCGTTTTCCAAAAATCCGCAGCATATCAGAATGACCGCTCCGCTCCATCCGACTTTGACAAAAGCGTCTGCCAGTTTGTCGAAACCTATGCTTTTGAGAAGAAAGAATAGGATCGCCAAAGAGAGGATGAAAAGCACTATCCTCAATAAATTCCGCAATTTATTTTTTATTTTGACATCCATGAAAAATCTCCAACGATACAAAAAAAGCGGCCTATATTACAATGTTGCCGATTGTTGTCAATCGAGTTTCTGCAATTCCTGTTTCAGAGCGGAGATGTCGTTTTCTTTGGTCGCCCAGCTTGTGCAGATCCTGACTGCTGTGCGCTGCGGACCGCTCTTTTCCCAGAATGCAAAAGAGAATTTTTTGGAAAGTTTTTTATATATCTCATCGGTAAATACGGGAAAGATCTGGTTCGTCGGCGAATCGAAAAGAAGATCCACACCTTTGGCTTTCAGTAAGTTTTTTATTTCAGTTGCCATCCCGACCGCATGTTCTGCAAGCCTGAAATACAAGCCGTCGGAAAAGAGCGTCACGAATTGGATGCCGAGCAGCCGCCCTTTCGCAAGCATCCCTCCGCGCTGCTTTATAATGTTGCGAAAATCCTTTTTGAAAGCGTTGTTCGTGATTACGACAGCCTCGCCGAAAAGAGCGCCGTTCTTCGTTCCCCCGATATAAAAGACATCGCAGAGAGAAGCGATGTCAGGGAGAGTCAGATCGTTTCCGACAGCTGCAAGACCGTATCCGAGGCGCGCCCCGTCGATAAAAAGCGGAAGTTTGTATTTCAGGCACACTTTTCTGAGTTCCGAAAGCTCTTTTTTTGAATAGACAGTGCCGTTTTCTGTCGGAAAGGAGATGTATACCATCCCCGGCTGGACGATATGCTCGTAATTGCAGTCGTCAACACAGGATCTTACATATTTTTCGACCTGTTCCGCACTCAGTTTCCCGTCTTTTGAAGGAAGAGCCAGAACTTTGTGCCCGGTCGATTCTACAGCTCCTGTTTCGTGAACGTTCACATGTCCGGTGACAGCCGATATGACGCCCTGGTGAGGTCTGAGCACAGCGGATATCACAGTCGTATTCGTCTGCGTCCCGCCGACAAGAAAATGGACGTCAGGAACATTTTTTCCGCGCTTTCCCGCAAATCCGCAGGCTTTAATTATGAGTTTGCGCGCTTTTTCGCAGTATTTGTCGCATCCGTAACCTTCAGTCTGCTCGAAATTCGTCTTTTCAAGCATTTTCAAAATATCCGGATGACACCCTTCAAGATAGTCACAGTCGAATTTTATCATTTTGATCTCCACACATAAAAGCCGCACATACTATATTTTCAAAAAGGCTTGTCAATTTCGCTGTTTGGTATTAAATTACGTTTGCGATTGATTTTTTAAGGTAATTCATGTTCATACCGACTACAAAAAAAGAGCTCGATGCCCTCGGCTGGGAAAAGTGCGACATAATTTTCGTGAGCGGAGACGCCTACATCGACACCTATTTCGACGGATGCGCACTTTTAGGCAAGTATTTGATAAAACAAGGTTTTCGTGTCGGGATCATATCTCAGCCCGACATAGATTCACCTGATGATATAAGCCGTTTGGGCCTTCCGGAACTTTTCTGGGGAGTAAGCGGCGGCGCAATGGACAGCATGGTGGCGAACTACACTTCTTTAGGGCTCAGGCGCAAAGAGGACGATCTGACTCCGGGCGGCATAAACAACAGACGCCCCGACAGAGCGGTTTTGAAATATGTGAACCTTATCCAGCGCACTTTCAAGGAAAAAAGACCGATAACCATCGGCGGTATCGAGGCTTCGCTGCGCCGGTTCGCGCACTATGATTCGCACACAGACAAGATCAGAGGCTCCATTCTTGCCGATTCAAAGGCTGACATCCTGGTTTTCGGAATGGGTGAAAGAGCCAATCTCGAACTTGCAAACGCACTGAAAAACGGTGAAAACATCGAACAGATCCGTGGTGTTTGCTATATGTCCAAAACGATTCCTGAAGGTTTTGTGCAACTCCCCGATTTTGAAGAGTGCGCCGTTTCAAAAGACAAATTCCTCGAAATGTCAAAACTCTTTTTCAGATCGTGCAAACTCAAAAAAGGGATCTTTCAGAAACAGGCCGGGAGGTTCATCGTGCAGAATCCTCCGGCGCTTCCGCTCACAAGTGCTGAACTTGATGAGGTCCATGAACTTGATTTTGAAAGAAAGGTCCACCCCTACTACGCCGCAATGGGAGAAGTCAGGGCTCTCGACACGATAAAGACTTCGGTCCTGACTCACAGGGGCTGCTTCGGAGCATGTTCATTCTGTTCGATCACGGCTCATCAGGGAGCCGACATCGTCTCGAGAAGCGAAGGATCGATAATCCGCGAGATCACGGAAATAGCAAGCCGTCCCGGTTTCAACGGCGTTATAAGCGACCTCGGCGGTCCTACTGCAAACATGTACGGCATGGATTTTGTCAAAGGTGAAAACGGCCACTGCGCTTTGAAGGAATGCCTTTTTCCCGAAGTCTGCAACAAGCTTCCGGCCGATCACTCGCGCCAGATCTCACTCCTTAAAAGCGTAAGAAAAATCAAGAATATCAAGCACATATTTATTTCTTCCGGAATACGCTACGACCTTATTTTAGCCGATAGGATCCACGGAGAAGAGTATCTTCGCGAAATTCTGACGCATCACATTTCAGGACAAATGAAGATCGCGCCCGAACATATAATAAAAAGCGTCACCGATCTTATGAACAAGCCTGACGGGAAAAATCTCAAGGAATTCAAGGATCTCTTTGACAGAACTGTGAAAAAACTGAAAAGTCCCCTCTTCCTCACCTACTATTTCATTGCGGCGTTTCCGGGCTGCACCGAGCGCGACCAGACCGAAGCGAAGAGATTCATCTCGGCAGTTCTGAAAACCAACCCGAAACAGGTGCAGATCTTCACTCCGACACCTTCGACCGAAGCAACGGCGCTGTATTGGACGGAAAAAAGTTTTGACGGCCGGAAGATCTTCGTCGAAAAGAATTTTTCAAAAAGAAAACGGCAGAAAGAGATCATCACAGAAAGGAAAAAATTGTAAGATCGTCGCCGCATCCTGAAAAAACGTTCTAAAATAGTGCTTTTTTCCTTTTTTCGGCTAAAATCGGATGTTTTTTGAATTTTTTGTTTTTCAGGAGGAACCATGACTTTTCTTGTAATTTTCTTAGTGCTCGTCGTTGTGTGTGCGTTTTCGTTCTTTGCGATGTACAACAAACTCATCGGCCTGCGCAACATCGTCCGCAACTCGTGGAGCCAGATCGACGTTCAGCTCAAAAGGCGTTTCGACCTTATTCCCAACCTTGTCGAAACGGCGAAAGGCTACATGAAACATGAAAGCGAGACTTTCATCAAAGTGACCGAAGCAAGAGCCCAGGCAATGTCAGCGATCAACAAAGGAGATGTCAAAGAAGTCGGAGCTGCTGCTGCCAACCTTGACAGCGCTCTCGCAAAAATGATGCTCACTTTCGAAAATTATCCTGAACTCAAGGCGAACCAGAATTTCCTTTCGCTTCAGGAAGAGCTCACTTCGACCGAAAACAAAGTCGCTTTTGCGCGTCAGGCATACAATGATTCCGTTTTGAGCTACAACAACGCGGTCGAAATGTTCCCGACGAATATTCTTGCAAATATGTTCAATTTCAAAAAATCGGATTTCTTCGAGATCGAAGAGAAGTCCGAAAAACAAGCTCCCAAGGTAACATTCTGAAATCTCAGGCCTTTTCATGTGGGAACTTATAAGGATAAACAAGCGTAAGTCGCTTTTTGTTCTGATTTTGATGTTTATTCTCATGGTCTCGCTTTCCGGTGCCGTCGGAGCAGGCTTCTATACCGTCGACTGGGTCACGGGAATGATCTGGGGCGCATTGATCGGAGTCGTTCTCTGGGCGGTACAGGCGGCAGTCGCCTATTTCGCCGGGGATGACATCGTTCTGCACTTCAACATGGCAGTCGTCGTAACGCCGGAAAGTTATCCTCAGCTTTACAATATCGTCGAAGAGATGAAGATCGCTTCCGGACTTCAGGTCATGCCTGAGATCTATATTGTCCAAAGTTCAGGCCTAAATGCGTTTGCAACCGGGATCAGGCGCGAAAAAACGGCGATCTGCGTAACGAGCGGCCTCGTCGAAAATCTTACCCGCGACGAGCTTCAAGGTGTCATCGCTCACGAAATGAGCCATATTATGAACCGCGATGTTCTTTTCATGACATTTGCCGGAGTTATGCTGGGCACGATCACGATGCTCTCGAACGTCATGCTGAAAGGGACTGTTTTTGCCAATTCCGAAAACAAAAGATCCCGCAAAAAAGGGGGTTTTTCGGGCGGACATCCCGCAGTGATCATTGTTGTGCTGCTTTTTGCTGTCATTGCACCGGTCCTTGCACGCATTTTCTACTTCACTATCTCGAAAAAACGCGAGTATCTGGCAGATGCGTCAGCGGCGAGACTCACGCGTTATCCTATCGGACTCGCATCGGCTCTGCAGAAAATAGCAAAGCACTCATCTATAGATTTTGTAAGTAAGATCACTGCTCCGATGTTCATCGTAAATCCTCAGTTCGCAGCAGACGAAGATTCACTCTTCTCTGCTTCGACCCACCCGCCTGTTTACAAGCGTATCGCCATTCTGACGCAGCTGCAGCACGGCGGAAAAGTTTCGCTTGAAACTTATCAGCGGATCTATGAAAAAGAACTCGAAGCATCAGGACTTTTCTCGAAAACGACGCTTGAAACGGACAAATCGGAGGCTGTCAGAGCCGAAAGCGCCGAAAAGATCTCCGAGTCAAGAAAGGATCTCGCCGATGTCATTCTCGCAAATGCAGGTTTCAAGATCGCGACCTGTGAATGCGGTCTTAAAATAAAGCTGCCGCCGAGCGACTTGCGCATGAAAGTCGTATGCCCGAGATGCAGGAAGGAAATTTCGGTATCGGGTTCAAATGCCGCACCTGTAGGAAATGGAGAGGACGGACTTGTTTTTAAGAGGAAAAATGTGAACTCATGGGAATCGTTCCCGTGCCAGTGCGGAAGATTCACTTTTCAGCTTTCTCCGCTTTTCCGCGGAACGAGTGTAGTCTGCAGACACTGCAGGACAAAAGTCAGGATCGAATATCCCGAATAAAACTCAATATAAAAAAAACGGGGAGCCGAAGCTCCCCGAAAAAACCGGAAAACAGGTTCGATTAGAAGAGTCCCTGTTCCATCATAGCGGTTGCAACTTTCTCGAATCCGGCAATGTTTGCACCAGCAACGAGGTCATATCCAAGGCCGTATTTCTCAGCTGCTGCTGCGGAATTGTCGTGGATGTTCTTCATCATCTGTTTAAGTTTCTCATCAACTTCTTCAGCTGTCCAGACAAGTCTTTCGCTGTTCTGAGACATTTCGAGTGCGGAAACACCTACGCCGCCTGCGTTAACTGCTTTCGACGGAGCAACGATGATGTGTTTCTGCTGGCGAAGGAAGTTGAGTGCATCGTTTGTGGTCGGCATATTTGCAACTTCGATGTAGTATTTTGCGCCACATGCAGCGATTTTTTCAGCCTGCGGCATTTTAACGTCGTTCTGCATTGCTGACGGCATAACGACATCACATTTTACGCCCCAAGGTTTCTCGCCTGCTACGAATTTGCATCCGAATTTGTCAGCGTACGGTTTAACGTGCATCGGGTCTGTAGCTCTCATGGTAAGAAGGTAATCAACCTTTTCCGGAGTTGCTACGCCGTCTTCGTCAAGGATGTATCCGTCAGGACCCGAAAGGGTGATGACTTTTGCGCCAAGCTGCATAGCTTTCTTGCAGATACCCCATGTAACGTTGCCGAAACCAGCTGCTGCGATCGTTTTTCCTTTGATCGTGTCGCCTTCGTGTTTGAGAACGTTCTCAAGGTAGTAAACTGCGCCGTAACCGGTTGCTTCAGGACGAATGAGCGATCCGCCGTAGGTAAGACCTTTGCCGGTAAGAACGCCGTTTTCCCAAACGCCTTTAAGTCTTCTGTACTGACCATAGAGGTAACCGATCTCTCTTCCGCCAACACCCATGTCGCCAGCCGGAACGTCGATGTCCGGGCTGATGTAGCGGTAAAGAGCTGTCATGAAGCTCTGGCAGAAACGCATAACTTCTGCATCAGATTTGCCGGCAGGATCGAAGTCCGAGCCGCCTTTTGCGCCGCCGATAGGAAGACCGGTAAGCGAGTTTTTGAAAGTCTGCTCGAAGCCGAGGAACTTAATGATTCCTTCGTAAACGTTCTTCTGGAAACGAAGACCGCCTTTGTACGGGCCGATTGCACCGTTGAACTGGCATCTCCAGCCGCGGTTGGTGTGGGTGTTGCCCTGATCGTCAGTCCATACGACTCTGAATGTGAACATTCTCTCAGGTTCTGTCATGCGGTTAAGAAGGTCAGCCTTCTCATACTCCGGATGAGCATCAACAACAGGTGAAAGAGAAGAAAGAACTTCTTCTACAGTCTGAACGAATTCGGGTTCGTTCGCATGTTTCGCTTTTACGTTTTCGATAACGCTTTCTACATACTTGTTCATATAAACCTCCAAAAAAAAAGGATTAAAAAAACAAACCCCAATGAACATAAATCGACGCCTTATAAGTAATAAAATTCTTATAGTCAAATAAAAAAACAAAAAAAATTTTATTCTTCAAAATTTGCACATTTCCTCTTTCCGTGCTAATTTCCGCGGTTTTTTGTTGTGGTGTGTCAATGAAGAAAAATATTACCGAAGGTTCGATCCCGAAAATTTTGCTCGATATGGCTCTGGGCATGCTCATCGGGCATGTCGCAATGACTGCGTTCAATCTGACCGACACGTATTTTGTTTCCAAACTCGGAACGCTCGAACTTGCAGCAATGAGCTACACCTTCCCTGTCGTCATGCTCGTCAACCACTTTCTTTTCGGCATCGGACTCGGCACAAGCGCCGTTATTTCCCGTGCGATCGGTCAGAAAGACTTTCCTGAAGTAAAGCGTATTTCGACCGACAGCCTTTTTCTCATAATCTTCCTTGGAACTTTTTTCGGCATCGCAGGACTTCTTACGATAAGACCGATCTTCAGTGCACTCGGCGCAAAAGGCGAAACTCTGGAACTGGTCCTCAGATACATGAGGATCTGCTGCTACGGAATGCCGCTCGGGGCTGTTCCGGCTGTCATCGACAACGAGATCAGAGCCACCGGAGACACAAAAACGCCGGGACTTATCATGCTCACTGTCGTCGTGATCAACATAATTCTGGATCCGCTCCTTATTTTCGGAGTCGGATTTTTCCCGAGGATGGGGATCGAGGGCGCAGCTTTGGCCACGATGATAGCAAAGATCATAAGTGCCGGTCTCGTTGCAAGTTTCATGCAGTTCAAAATGCGGATGTTCGACTTTTCCACGTTTAAACTTTCAGTAACTCTCGGTTCTTGGAAAAAAGTCCTCTGGCTCGGGATCCCGACATCGCTTTCGCTCATGCTCATGCCGATCTCGAATGCAATAGTTACAAGAATCACGGCAGGTTACGGCGACGAAGCTGTCGCCTCTCTCGGAGCCGGGATCAAAATAGATTCGCTTCTTCTCGTAGGTGTTTTCTCGCTTTCGAGCGTCCTCCTGCCCTTCACCGGTCAGAATTACGGCGCAGCAAGGATCGACCGCGTAAAAAAAGCGCTCAAAATCTCCGAACTCTTCTCGCTCTGCTGGGGCTCGTTCATGATGCTTGTCTTCATACTTTTCCGCCGGAATATCGCCTCGATGTTCACTGAAGACCCGGTCGTCCTCAAATATATAATGGAATATATGCTCATCATCGGACTTTCCTTCCCGGCGATAGGATCCTCGATCATGTGCGTCAACGTGATAAACGGACTTCACAAACCGATCCGCTCTACCATGCTCAACTTCATGAGAACGATCGTCATGCTTATCCCCGCAGTCTGGCTCGGAGGCAGGATCGCGGATGTCACAGGCATTTTCGCCGCGATATCTCTGACCAGCATAACGGCTTTCTTCATCTATCACGCGACTGTGAAAATCACTATTGAAAAGATTTGACGTCACGTCGCAACGACGTCACGGCGTGACGATTTGATGATTATTTGCCGATCGTTGCGCACATAACCGCTTTGATCGTGTGCATTCTGTTCTCTGCTTCGTCGAAAACTTTGGAGTATCTGCTTCTAAAGACTTCGTCGGTGACTTCCATCTCTTTGATGCCGAACTTGTCGAATATCTCTTTGCCGACTTTGGTGTTGAGGTCGTGGAAGCTCGGAAGGCAGTGAAGGAAAATAACGTCCGGATTGCCGGTAGCCTTTATCATCTTCATGTTTACCTGGTAAGCCTTGAGCTGTTTGATCCTCTGCTCGAAAAGTGCCTCTTCGCCCATCGATACCCAAACGTCGGTGTAGATGACGTCAGCGTCTTTGACGGCTTTCATCGGATCTTCGGAGAACTCGATCACAGCGCCGGTCTCTTTAGCGACTTCCTTCATTTCTTTTACGAGTTTGCTGTCGGGCCAGAGTGCTTTCGGAGCGCAGGATACGAAGTGCATACCCATTTTTGCAGCACCGATCATAAGGCTGTTGCCCATGTTGTTTCTTGCATCGCCGCAGTAAACGAATTTTACTTTATTAAGAGGTTTTGCAACATGTTCTTCGATCGTGAGGAAGTCAGCGAGGATCTGTGTCGGATGGTAAAGGTCGGTAAGACCGTTCCAAACCGGAACGCCTGCATATTTTGCAAGAGTTTCAACAGTTTCCTGCTTGAAACCGCGGAACTCGATTCCGTCGAACATTCTTCCCAAAACTTTCGCGGTATCTTCGATCGACTCTTTTTTGCCCATCTGGCTGTCGTTCGAGCCGAGGAAAGTTACGCCTGCGCCTTCGTCCATTGCGCCTACTTCAAAAGCGCAGCGGGTCCTTGTCGAGGTTTTTTCAAAAAGAAGAACGATGTTTTTTCCTTCAAGCAGATCGCCTTTGATGCCTGCTCTTTTCTTTGCTTTGAGATTGTGTGCAAGGTCGAGAAGATAACGGATCTCTTCCGGTGTAAAGTCTTTGAGTGTCAAAAAGTTTCTTCCTTTAAGATTAACAGCCATTTTTTCCTCCAAAAAAAACATGGTTAAACAAAAAACGCGAAATTATAGGAAGGCAAAATAAAAAAGCAACATGAAGCGGCAAAATAAAATTGATAAGAAAATCCTCTTATGGTATATTCCTGCGGTTTTGGAGGAATTATGAAAAAAACTTCTCTGATTTTTCTCTTTTTCTTTTTCCTTTTTTCTCTTTCGGCGGAAACGCTGCGTCTCGACGGTTTCAGCAGCAAGGATTTTATATCAGATATAAACAGTGCGATAGTGAGCGAATCGCCGGAAGTCCTTGTAAAAGCGGCGACTCCCTATCTTTCAAAAATGAGATCGTCCAATCTGCCCAACTGTTTCGGATGCTCTCTTTACCTCATAGAAAAAACCGACAAAGCCTCCCCTGCCATGCAGCTTGCGGCAGCCGATCTTGCGGTCAAATTTTCGGACGATCTCCCTGAGATACACCACCATTATCTTGTCCGCCTTGTCCATTTCGCCCCCACAAGACCTGATAAGATAGTGCTCCACTTTTTCAAGGCTGCGGACAGGTCCCTGCGCTTCGCCTTTGCTGATTCTGTAATATATCTTTTTATCGGAAAGCTCTCTGCTATTTGTCTGATATTTTTTGTGATATTTGTCTTAATGATGTTTTTTAAGTATACCGGGCCGGTCATTCACCGCTACAAGCATCTTGTCGGCTTTTCAAAATTTTACGCCATCGGCCTGGCGATAACTTTTTTTGTCTGCATCTGGCTCGTTTCCGACAACTTCAACAACATGATATTCATCCTCATTCCTTTTCTTCTCTTTTTCGGAGAGATCGGGACCCGCAGCGAAAAAGCAACTCTTTACATTGCCGTCATTGCGTTTGCCGTGACTTCTTCCTTCTCCATGGCGGCGGAAAAGCACAAAGCAAGTCCCTACGATCAGAATATGGCATACAACCATCTTCTCGCCGTCATATCCCCGGACCTTCTGCCTGAAGAAAACATCGACGTCTCTCAACCGGGAGCTTATATGGCCAAAGGCTTTCTGTTCCTCTACAACGGTAATTTCAGCCGTGCGGCCTTCAATCTCAAGCAGGAACTTTCCGAGGCTGAGAACCCTGAAATAAGGACTATGCTTTCCAATGCTCTCGCCATAGCTCTCGCCTCCAACGGCAACCCGAAAGCAGCTCTCCCGTATATGAAGGAGGCTTACGAAAGGACGAAAGATCCGAAAATAGGTTTCAATCTGGCAAAGATCTTATACGAAAGCGATTTCCACGGAGAAAGTGCAAAACTTGAAAAAAGTCTGATCTATTCCGCCTCCTCAGAATCGTTCGTATACCCCTATTTATATCTTCCCGGCTACTCGAAAATATGGAAATACCTCTGCGGCGGCAACAATTCTTTCAGCAATAGAAACATAATAAATTCAATACTTTACATTTTGATGGCGTTTGCCTTTTACATTTTTGTGATAGCACTCCGCCATTTTTATCTCGGTTCGCTCAAAATTTCCAGATGTCTCGAATGCGGCAATATCATGTGTTCAAAATGCAATGCCGGAGGCAACGATGTCTGCGCTGTGTGCAAACTGATGAAAGCCGACTCAAACCTTTTCAAACGGGGAGAACATGAGATCTACGAGAAAAGGCGTGAAAACTTTTTCAGGAGACGCTCTCTCATCATGAACATCCTCACTTTCATACTTCCCGGCGGCGGACTGCTCTTTATCGACAGAACATTCGAGGGTGCCTTCTGTCTTGCCGTCCCGCTCACAGTGACTCTCGTATATTTTATGAACACGATGGGACTGGTCGTTGACAAGACCGATGCGTTTTTTATAAAAGCTGCAATAATTTCAATAGATTTGTTGGTCTACTGCCTTTCAGTGATAAGGGCTTTGTTTGCTGTCAGGAGGAGTTGATGCCGGTATCAATAATTCAAAAATCGACCGCAAAGATCGCTTTTGCCGGGGACATCCGTCACAACAAACTTTTTGACGCTCTCACCGAAGCCTCGATCTCCGGACTCACCGGAGTGCTCAAACTCAAAGTGCCGCTCAACGAATATTCCTTCTATTTCCAGAAAGGCGTCATCATCTACTCTTCCAACCAGAAAAAGAACATGGACAAAACCGTCCTCGACATCATCAAATATTCGGGTTTCATTTCACGTGAAAAGCTTATCAAATGCGAAAAAATGAAGAGCAACGCGATGAAGACGATCCTTGAGATGCTTATCGACGAAGGTTTTGTCTCGATGCTCCTCTATTCGAAAGTCATAAGTCTCGCGATGCGGATGAACATCATAAATGCGATGCTCGAAACGCGCGGTTCCTACAGTTTTGAAATAAAAAGCAAGATCGATTCGGTGCACGGTGTCAGACCGATCCAGATCTCGCAGCTCAAATCACTGGATACTCTTGTCGCGGAAAACCGTATCGCTGTCAGGACTGTCATGGATTCGCTGTATTCCGAGGTCTATCAGTGCGAAGGAGTGTCGTATCTCAAGCCGAACCAGTCGTTTCTGCACAATGCGATAACGGCCGAATCTGATTATTTGAAATTTTTCACCACGGCCGTCACTGATTTTATTGATAAAAAATGGTCTTTCCCCCACTTTTTCCTCAAAGACAGGCTTCTCAACATAATAGCGGTCTACACTTTCAGGACTTTTGTCGTCATCGGGCTCTGTATTTTTCTTTATTTTGCCTCAATGACAAGGGCTTTCGACCTGAAAAATGAAAACATAAGCGGGAACGATTTTTATTTTATCCGAGGTAAGCTGCTGGAATCGCTGCACAATTTTCAGACCATAGAAAAGAACGGCATTCCGAAAACATATCAGACGCCCAAAGAAAACCGCGTAAAAAATCTCAAATTGAGAGACGGGCAAAAATAATTTCCGCTTATATTTGATATTTTCATATTTTTTAGTATGATCCAGCGTTTTTTTTGAATTTGTCTGACAATTTTAGGGAGATTAAAGATGAGTACAGTAGATTTCATTGAAACCGGAACAAGAAAGAATGTTTCCGAATTTCAGGCCTTGGCTCTTACGATCATGAACGCGCCGGCAACGACACCGGTTTCCGTGAAAGATCTTTGCACTGCGGCGATGCAGCAGACCAGCGCAGTTTCCTCGAGCCAGACGATGCCGAAAGTCGATGAAAATTTTCCGGAAAACACTAATGTTATATCGAATTTCACAGGCGAAGACACATGCGACACGGATTGGTTCGTGAAGATAGTCCCGACGACGGAAGAAGCTCTCGCAAATCCCGATTCGGCAGACGAAAGAGAGGAGCTTCTCGACATAGTCAGAAGAGCTTCCTATGAACTTATAACCGGCGAGATGCTCACCCACTCCGTATACCTTACCAACAATCCTGATTTCAACTGCAGGATCGATATCGCAGTTCCCGTACAGTTCCCGAAACTGCTTCTCGACACGGCGATCCACTATTATCCGATAGACGAGCAGTCTTCAAAGAATTATGCGAAAAGCCGCAAACTTGATATGCCGTCAATAAGGATCGTATGCCATCCGGAATGGGTAAACGAAGAGTGGCTCTATTGGAAAGCAAAAGCCAACAACGAGAACGAAGAAGAACCTGAGCGCCTCATGATGATATACGACACTGAGACGAACACTGCGTTCCTCCTCGGAGCAAAGAATTTCTCCGAAGTCGAAAAAGCTGTAAAGATCCTTGCATGGAACACTTCAATAGAAGCGGCCAACGGCGATTTCCTTCCTGTAAACGGAACGGCTAAAACGATATCGGTCAAAAAGACGGTCAACAAAAAGAGCGATACAAATTCCACGACTTTCCTGACGGTATCCTGCTGTGAAAGCGAAAGAAGTTTCTTCGGACTCAATGCACACGCTTCCGAAACGACGGCAAAAGGAGAAGAAATCTCCGTAACGACAAGCGGCGATTCCGGACTTCTTATGGTCGCTGCAGCTCAGAACAAAAAGAAATTCCTCATTAATTTCGGAAGGAATGCTTTCGGTTCGATCGACACGGTCATAGCCGGATCGAAAGAGGCTCCGCAGATCGTTTCCGCGGAAAATCTGGCTCTTGTAAAAACCGCCGAAGACAAAAAGGAGTTCCTGCTCAACCCGATGCTTTCACCCAACGCAAAGATCCACACTCTCCTCAAACAGGAAGACAAGGATTTCCCGATGCCGGAATATCTGGTCCTCATGGTAAACGACGGTGCTCTTCCGCCTGTTTCGATGATCAAAGACGCCGACCTCATGACTTCGATGTGGTTTTCCTACACCACCGAATGTGACTGCTGTTCGGATTCCAAGGTGATCCCGGGCGGCAATTCCGATGCGACATGGGAAGTCGGAAGCGAGATCGAGATATTCACAAAGATCGCAAAAAGAGGAAAGTTCAAACTTATCCTTGTAAATACAGAGCCTTACAGCGAAAGCACCCGCGAGTCTCTTGCCGATGAGCTCATCCTTTCAGTCTACACCAAGATCGCAAGGAAAGAGATCGCTTGGAAAGAGTGGAAAGCTTTCCCGGGATTCAACCTTCCCGACAAGGGAACTTTCAAAAATGTCAAAAAGGATTTCGATGCCGTTTACGACACAATGAAATTCTCTGCAGATCCGATGTATAAGGATCTGCTCCGCGATTCGCTCGAGATGAAGATCGAATACTTGAGGACTATTGACGCTCCTCAGGCTCTCACCGCTCCTTTCTACAAAATACTCGCAAAACTTGTTTAATTCGCAGATATCTTTTTATTCAACTAAATTGAGGAATTTTTCATGAAAGACGCATCACTTTTAGAGAAAATTTTGGGTAAATTTCTCTCTCGTGAACAGATCGTAGCTCTTGTCGAAGAGATATCAAAAGGAGTCTCTGTCGTCAACGGCATCATAGATAAAAATGAGAAGATCAAAGCTCAGAAAGAATTCGTATTCGAGACTTTCAGATCGATCGACCGGATGATCGCTCAGTCGAACAAGATCCCTGCGACATTCAAACTCTTTTATGACACTGCAAAAGTCAAGATCCACGATCTTCTTGAACCGATAATCACAGGTATGGTTATGGAAAACGACTTCTCCGACCTTGACGACATTCCCGATGTCAAAAAGAATGATGTCGTCCAGAAACGGGAAAATACGGCGAGACCTCAGGAAAGCAGCCAGCAGCAGGCTAACGGAGGCGAACAGCAGGGCGGCAGACGCAGAAGGAACCGCAGACACGGCCGCAACAGAAACAACAATCAGAATCAGGAGCAGCAGAAACCCGTAGAGACGTCTCATGAAACGTCTCAAAAACCGGAACCGAAACCTGTACAGACGTCTCATGAAACGTCTCTACCAACAGAATCTAAACCCGAACCTGCAATACAAAAACCAAAACCCGTACAAAAACCGGAACCGAAACCTGTACAGACGTCTCATGAAACGTCTCTACCAACAGAATCTAAACCCGAACCGGCAAAAAAACCGGCAGGAAGAGGCAGGACACAGAAAAAACCGGCTGAAAAACCGGAATCCGTACAAAAACCTGAACCGAAACCTGTACAGACGTTCCATGAAACGTCTCTACCAACGGAATCTAAACCCGAGCCTGCAAAAAAGCCGGCAAGAAGAGGCAGGACTCCAAAAAAACCGAAAGAAACAAATGAATAATATGAAAAAGGTTTTTTTTATTTTTTCACTGTTTTTTTACTCCCTGCTCTGCGCCGAGACTCCGGCTTTTGACTTTTCTCCGGTCACGGACGAAAATATCTCGCTCGTACTTTACGATACCGCGGCACAGAAGACTGTCTTAAGCATAAACGCCGAAAAACCTTTTCTCTATGCATCGAACCTGAAACTTCTCACTTCCGCAGTTGCATTGAAACATTTGGGCGGCGGCTTTAAATTTCTCACTAAATTTTCGTTTGACCCCGACAGCGGAACTCTCCACATCAAAGCCGGAGGAGATCCTGAAATGGTCGTTGAAAAATTGTGGGTGGCAGCTTCCGATCTGAAGAGGCTTGGAGTCAAGGGAATAAAAAAAGTTGTAGTCGACGATTTTCTTTACGGCAAAAAGAGCGCTCTCACAGCTGAAAGCGGCGACACCGGCGACAACGGATATCTTGCCTTCATCTCCCCTCTCAGCCTGAACTACAACGCGATCGCGATCTTTGTCAAAGCGCGTGAGGCTGCTCAGCCGGCAGAGGTGTCTCTTTCGACACCGAGTTCGTATTTTTCGGTAAAAAACACAGCCACAGGCACTTCGGACGGCAACAATCAGCTTGTAGTCGGAGCGAAGAAAGCCGGAAATCAGACTGAGATCATTGTCAAAGGTTCTCTCGGCACGGCGAGAACAAAGCACGAGGCTGTGTTCAAACGGGTCGCCGATCCGACACGATATTACATTGTTACTCTTCTCAATCTCATGGGAGAAAACGAAGATGCGCCCATAGAGCGGGCTCAACTTGACGACTCGTTTTTTACTGCGAAAGAACGGATAAATTTCGTCTACAAAAGCAATCCGCTGCGGGACATAATCCGCACGATGAATCTATATTCTTCAAATTTTATCGCTGACAGTCTTCAGTTCTATCTTGGCGCGACTCTCCGCGGAGATGTCAAGCAAGGTGTCGAGATCCTTAAAGAATTCGCAAGCAGCGAACTTGGAGAGACGATCGATATCGTGAACGGAAGCGGCCTTGGCAACAACAAAAACTACCTTACCGGAAATTTTTACATCAAACTGCTCAAGAATGTTTTTTCCGATTACTACGGCAGTATAGACTTTTTTTCCTCGCTTCCGGTCATGGGAGAAGACGGAACACTCAAGCGTGCCAATACCAGCAGTGAAAACTCCGGTCTCGTCCGCGGAAAAACAGGCTCGCTGACAGGGGTCGCAGCACTTTCAGGAATCATGAAGGCAAAAAGCGGCAAACTCTATCTTTTTGCATTCGCGATAAACGGATTCCCGTCAAAAAGTTTCAAGCCGATGTGGGCTCTGCGCGACAGAGTCATGAACGAGATCTGGGAGAAATACTGAATATGCTGATACATTCAGCCAGGCACATCACTTACTTGGGCAGAAATCTTCGGATCAATTTTCCTTCGGAATTTCAGGACGATTCGGCGATACTCGTGCTTTCAAAGTGCATGGAGCCCCCCTTCTCTGTCAAAGAAAAGACTCGGATCACCACCGAAGAGATCGCAAAAGTGTCAGGACTTAGGAAATATCTGAAATTTTCCGATAAAACTTCAGTGAAAGTCGGCAGTTTCGAGATGAAAATAGCCGATATCACACCGGATAGGAGCAAATTCAACTTTCTCATCAACAACGAAGTCTGTTTTCTGACATATATCCCTGATACCGCTATTCCTTTTTGGGAAGACATCACCCTTCTCATTCAGGCCGATCCCGATTATTTCAATGAAGACGATTTCAAAAAAATAGAGAGTTATATTGCGGAAACGAAGCCTAAAAAAACCATAATTTCAGGCTGTTATGCTGAAAAGTGGTCTTCTGCATCCAAAATCGGAAAAAATATCGAAATCAGGAACGAAATGTCGCAGCAGACAATCTTCTGAAAATCCTTATTGATTTTATATCCTTTAGTTATATAATTCTCCGTTTTTTATTTTGCTTTTTATAGGTGCAGACATGAAAAAGTTATTGATCCCCGCAATTTGTTTTTTGTTGTTGTTCGGTTTTGTCTCCTGCGCAAGCGATGATGACGATGCGGACTCCTCATCCGAAGGTAAAGACCAGTCCGACACATCGGATCCGACAGACATCACCGACTCAGGCGACTCAAGCCACCAGGGAGAAGGCGGCGACACTACAGCCCCGACAGATCCTACGAACCCGGGTGAAAATCCTGATGATCCGGGACAAAACAGCTGCATCTGCGGCGCAGACGACCTTGATCCCGACGAAGACGGCATTACAAACGCTGTCGAAGGATGCGAAGATTTTGACGGCGATTCTCTTCCCAACTGCATGGACACCGACAGTGACGGTGACGGGATCCCTGACAAAACAGAATGTTCATCTCAGCCGTGCAAAGATACCGACGGTGATGAAAATCCTGATTTCATCGACAGAGACAGCGACAACGACGGCATGAGCGACAAGGATGAAAAGGAAAAAGGGACAGATCCCTACAACAAAGACACTGACGGCGACGGCAGTGACGATCTTGCAGAGATAGTCTACGGCTCAGATCCGCTTAACGACGGCAGCCGTATCCCTGAAGGTCTTTTCTATGTCGTTCTTCCCTACAACGCAAAATACAATGTCAGCAGGACATGGGAATTTGATACCGACATTTCAAAGATAGATGTCGCATTCATGCTCGACCTTTCGGGTTCAATGGAAGAGGAACAGTCGAACCTTAAAGAAAAGATCAAAACCGACGTCGTCGAGAAAGTCAAAACCTTGAACGAAGGGACTCTTGATGCGGCTTATGCTTTCGTCCACTTCATGGATTTTGACAAAGAGATGGACAAAGTTTACAAAGTCGACACTCTGGTAACGACTGACGTCGAAGAACTCAAAGCCGCGATAGATTCTACGCCGGCGCCTTACGGCGGCACTGAATGCCACTGGCTCGTCCTTTACGCGGCGACTACCGACCAGGACATCTACGGGACATGTCAGCCGACAGGAATAGAAGGAATGATGAACAAAGCGACCTGCAACTTCCCGAAACCAGACTGCTCAGGCAGACCGGGCGACCGTGCCGGACTATGCTTCCGTGAAAAGTCGATGCCCATCCTCATCATGATAACAGATGAAGCTCCGACAGACACAAAAATGCCGCCTGCAAACGAACTGGCTTCGACTCTCTCAATGCAGACGCTTGTTAATGAAAGTGCAAAATTTATCGGAATAGATTCGTCCAGCACGACCGGTAACAACAACATTTCTAAATTTTACGAAACAGTTTCAGAGATCACAGGAACTCTCGACAAAAACGGAAAATCATTCAATTTTACAGTCAGCAGCGATGCTGTTGCGGCTGACGGAAAGGCCATGAGCGAAAAAATAGGAGAAGCGATCGAATCACTCACCTCTTTCGTTCAGATGGACGTATGGGTCGCAGGAAACTCGAAAGAAGTCTGCAACGGAACCGACCAGAGCACGGCAAACTTCATCATCGGCGGCATTCCTGTAAAAGCGGATCCGCCCGAAGGTGCTACTATCGATGAAGCAAATATGAAATTCCTCAAAGTAAATCCCGGAACAGTCGTAACTTTCGATGTTCAGTTCCACAACGATTTCTGCCCCAACCCGACAGCCGAACCGGTTCTCTACAAAGCCGAGGCAATGGTTTTGGGTGAAGGCGCTTATCTTTCCAAAAAAGAAGTTCAGATCATAGTTCCGAAGAGCGAAAACAGATAATCCGAAAGTTTTTATAAGATCTTTATTGAGATCTTCAGATCGATTTTAAAATATCGAGGATCGAAGTTCTGATCGTTTGACCGAACATTCTGTAAAGAAGCGGAATTTCGATGTCCATGTCAATGACACCGTCTTTGAAAGTCATAAGACCTTTGACGGTTTTGCCTTTAAATTCAACAGCCTGCCTTGATCTGTCGACAAAAAGCCTGATATCTTCGGTCGGAACTTTCCTTTTCACCATTTTTTCAAGGTTCTCATCTATCCAATTCCAGACATATTCTTCTGATTTTGCGGGTTTGTAGTTGATGTTTACTGTTGACATTACTTTTCTCCGTCTCCTCTGAGCGCTTCAAGTTTCGCTTCTATTTTCGCAAAGACCGAACCTTTCGTGAATTTTCCGTCCTTTCCTCTCGTTCCTGCCGGAACTCCTGTCAGGATCTCTATTCCCTCAAGAACATTTTTTATTGCATAGATGTGGAATCTGCCGTTTTCCACCGCTTTGACGACTTCATCGCTGAGATTGAGGTTCCCGACATTCTGGATCGGGATCATGACGCCCTGGTCTCCCGTGAGTCCGCGGAGACTGCATATCTCAAAGAATCCTTCTATCTTTTCATTTACGCCGCCTATAGGCTGGATCTCACCCATCTGGTTGATCGAACCTGTGACTGCGATCGATTGCTTTATCGGAACGTCGCCCAAAGCCGACATGAGTGCGTAAAGCTCAGTCGAACTTGCGCTGTCGCCGTCAACTCCGCCGTAGCTCTGCTCGAAAGCGATAGACGCCGAGAAAGAAAGCGGTTTTTTGACAGCAAAGAGTCCGCCTAAATAACCTGCCAAGATCATTGAGCCTTTATCGTGTATTGCTCCTGAGAGCATCGCCTCGCGCTCGATGTTTACTATCTCACGCTGACCCGCAAAAGCCTTCGCTGTAATTCTGGAAGGGATCCCGAAACTGAAATCACCGATCTGATATACCGCAAGACCGTTGATCTGCCCTACTTTAGCCCCTTTGACGTCAATGAGGATCGTTCCTTTTCTTATAGATTCGAAATAGTGCTCGCGGAAACGGTCGTATCTTTTTTCGCGGCTTTCTATCGCGGTGATGACCATCTCTTCCGACACCACTTTCTTGTTTTTATGCTGCGCCCAGTAAACGGCTTCAACTATGATCTCAACTATATCACTTGCATGGACGCGGTATTTCGACTGATCTTCGGCGCGTCTTGAACTGTAGAAAAGCAGCCTTCTTATTGCCGAAAGGTCGAACGGAAGCTCGCAGTCATCATTGACTATCCTTGAAATGAAGCCGATAAGCGTATCTGTCGTTGAGGCGTTGACATCGACAACCGACTCGAAATCGGCTTTGACCTTGAAAATGCGCCTGAACTCAGGATCACGCTCGTAAAGCAGGTGGTATATCTCTTCGTCGCCGATGAGAACGACTTTGATGTCAAGCGGAACAGGCTCGGGATTCGGTGCAGTGATGACTCTGTATTTGAAGTCGGCGTCCATATCCTCGATCTTTATGAACCTGTTTCTGACAGCGCGTTTCAAAGCGGTCCAAGCGTAGTAATTTTTAAGGATGTCGTCAGCCTGGATTATGAGGAATCCGCCGTTCGCGCGGTGCAATGCGCCAGGTTTGAGCCTTGTGAAGTCGGTAAAAAGCGAATTGTGGTTCTCTTCATATTCGAAGTAGCCGATAATGTTCTGGAAAGTCGGGTTCGTTTCGTAAATTACAGGCGCTCCCTTCAGATCCTTGTTGTTGATGAGCAGATTGACCTTGTATTCCTTGAAATCGGGAATGAGAGTCTTCATCGGATCGGCCTTGCCTTCGAGAAAATCGCGGTAAGTGAAGAAATCGGAGAAATTGTTGACCGTAAACTCGGCGATCGAATCAAGATACTCCCTGACTCCTTCGTTTCTGCCGTATTTTTTCGCAAGATCGTTCAGCGGCTCCGAAATTATCTTTTTGACCGTTGTCCGCTGCAGTTCGCTCATCTGTTCCTTGTATTCCTTCTCAGTTTTTCTGTCCTGATGGAAGTATGCGATGAGTTTTTCCTGAAGTGCGCTTTCGTTGTTTCTGATCTTTTCCTTCTCTTTTTCGTCAAGAGACTCGTATTTTTCGCGGTCTATCGGTTTTCCGTCAACGATCGGATTGAGAACGAGGCCGTTTTCTGTAGAACTCAGCGCGAAATCGAGTTTTGCAGCTTCCGCCTCAAGTTCGTTGTAACTTTTCTGCATCTTGTCGCGGTAAGTCTGGGCAACTTCGGCGCGGAGCCCTTCAAAATTCTCGCTTTCCATCTGTCTCGGGATCTGTTCGATGAAACCCTCAAGCAGCTCATCCATGTCCTTTATGAACTTTTCTCCGCTTCCCGCCTTCATGAAAAGCATATTCGGAGAATCGTAGTCTTCAAAGTTGTAAACATAAAGCAGATCGTTGGGAACAGGCAGATGTTTTGCCACATCTTCGATATATTTTTTTACATTCGATGTCTTTCCGCTTCCCGGATCGCCTGCAACATAGATGTTAAAGCCCTTTTTTTTCACATCCATGCCGAAATCAAGAGCCTCGAATCCCCTTTTCTGGAATGAGAAAAGTGATACCGGCTTGATATCTTTTGTGGTTTTGCCTTTGTATTTGGCAAGTTCCGGATAGTATCTGAGTTCCTTTGCTTTCAATTCTTTGGCTTCGAGCTTCATTTTTTCCTCCTTTGACCACTAAAAAACGGAGAATCTTATAATCTTTTGATTTTTTTACAAAGAAATCGGCAAAAACAGGAAGACCTTCCGTTTTAGTGCCCTGAAAAAGCGGAAGATCTTCGATCCGGCAGGTCTTGCAGGAATGTTCTTGACAACTCCGACAATGTCGAAAACACTTATCGGGAGATCGTATCTTCTGACATTGTCACCTGCCGTGACCGCAACGAATCCTTCGATCTTCACTATGCGGTGGACAATATATCTCGGATCTCTGCGGTAGACCACGACTTGTCCTGCCTTGAGTTCATCGATCTCAACAGGGGTCGCCGTCACTTTGTCTCCGATTTTGAGGACCGGTTCCATACTTGAGGAGACGACAGTGAAATACTGCGGAAAACCGCTGAGCTTTTCATCAAATTCCGTCATTTCAAAAGTCCTTCAGCCCATTCTGATTCATCAAACCTGTCTCTTTTTCTTGCACCCGTGGAATATATCTTCACTTTTTTTGCAAGGACTTTTTCAAGAGCATTCTTCTGATCCTTACTCAATCCGATATTTTTATGCAACATATTGAAAAGACTTATTATTCTGTATTTATCCAGACACGCTGAATTTGAAAGCTGGTCTGTGTTTCCGCCGTATTTTATTATCAGAGGTTCGTCAATGAGGCCGAATCTTTCTTTGAGGGACATCCTGAGCCAGAGGTCGTAGTCTTCGCAGACAGGAAAAGTCTCGTCGAAACCGCCGTATTCAAAAAAAAGCTCTTTTTCCATCATCACGCTGCTCGGAGTGACGGCGCATACTTCAAGACAGTTGTAAAAAATATAGCCGCTCGGACGAATATATCTGGATGATTTATTTACGAATCTTCCGTTGCGCACCCATGTTTCATCGGTCTGCGAGATGCGAAGTCCGCTTTCCTGCATGAGACCGATCTGTTTTTTGAGTTTCTGTTGTTTCCACTCATCGTCGCTGTCCAAAAAGGCGATATACTTCCCTTCTGCAAGTTTTGCACCGAGATTCCGCGCCGCGCTCACGCCTTTGTTTTCCGTTTTTACCGCTCTGATTTTACCTGCGAATCCATGCAGGACCGAATCTGTTCCGTCATCAGACCCGTCATCAATGACAATGCACTCGAAATCCTTAAAACTCTGGCTTAGAACTGAATTTACGGCGCGCCCGATGACTTTTTCGCGGTTGAAAGTCGGAATTATGACTGAAACAAGCGGAGTTTGCATGAGATCCTCACAAAAAAACCGTTGATTTTAGCAGAGAAAGCATTCTTGGCAAATTTTGCGCATGGCTTGACATCCAGCCTGCTTTACTTATCATTTTACGTTTTATTGTTGTATTTTCGGAGAATTCTATGAAGAAAAATATCTTTTTGCTTTCTGTTGCAGTTTTCACACTTTTCATTTCAGCATGCGGAGTTGACGATGAAGACGGGATTTTTGCCGGTTCAGAATGCACGTTCGAGGGAGCCGAGATCTGTTCTGACAACGGCATCGACATTCTTGTGTGCCAGTCTTCGACATGGACACTGAAAAAACAGTGCAATATTTCTATCGGAAAAAAATGCAGACCGGGTTCCGACGGTGCTTTAGGCTGTTTCGGTGATGGAGAAAGCGTCACACCCGGAAATCAGGACTACGACGGATCGGAAGACCCTGATTTTTCTGATACCGATCAAGTCCCGGATAGCGGCGAAAAGGATCCCGAACCTGCAGACGCCGGGATCGAAGAAACGGATGCCGACAGCACTTCGGAAAATCCTTCCGGCACCGATGACCATGACAGCGGATCCCAACCGGATTCTGACCATGACACCCCTGACAACTCCGTAACTCCTGACAACGATTCGGATGCAGATACTGATACTGACAATCAGACACCTCCTGCAGGTCAGTGCTCTTCAAATTCCGACTGCTCCGGCGCGACGCCTTACTGCTCTATTTTGACTTCGGAATGTATTGCCAACGCCGTTTTTATCACCGAATATGTCGAAGGAAGCGGCAACAATAAGGCTGTAGAAATTTACAACGGATCAAAATCATCAGTGAATTTAAGCAATTTTACGATTCGTCAGGCAAATAACGGCAAAGACTGGGGCAGCGGCACAAACTTTGTCTACAGTTTCACAGATTCAACATCGATTCCTTCCGGCAAGACTTTTGTATTCTGCAATGTGGCCTCCGATACCGAACTCGTAGCCAAATGCGACCAGACTCCGACAAGCTCGGTCTTTCAATTCAACGGAGATGACGGCATAGCATTGTTTGACGGGTCATCCATCGTTGATCAGATCGGCATTTCCGGAGATGTAGAAGCATGGGATGCCGCCGGTGTTGCAGGTGCGACCAAAGACCACACTTTGAGAAGAAAGACCTCGGTCATTCAAGGAACGAGCTTCTGGAGCGATTCCGCAGGAACAACGGCGGAGAATTCTCAGTGGATCGTTTTGGATCAGGATACTTTTGACGGTTTGGGAATAAGATGACAATCTATTATCGGGGGTTACCATGAAAATCGCTTTTATCGCTTCCGAATGTTATCCGCTGGTGAAAACCGGAGGACTTGCCGATGTCGTCGGCTCTCTCTCGCAGGCGCTTGCCGCGCTCGGTCACGAAGTGACTGTGATAATCCCCTACTACAAAAAAAACATATCGCAAGAGATCGTGATATCCCCTTTCTTCGAGACGATGTGCGTCCACATGGGGTCAGGAATTGAAGAGTGGTGTTCCGTCAAAACGGCAGCACTCGGTAAAAAAGTCCGCGTATTTCTCATCGAATCAGACAAATACTTCTTCCGCGACGGGCTTTACTGCGATTCTTTCAACAACGATTTTCAGGATAACCCCTACCGTTTCGCATTTTTCAGCCGCGCCGCATTGCAGCTTCTGCGTGATACTGATTTCAGGCCTGACGTGATCCACGTCCACGACTGGCAGACTGCGGCAGTATGCGCCTACATGAAAACCTGGGACTGGGGAGAGAGCGGGATCGATAGGGCAAAAGCCGTGCTTACGATCCACAACATCGGATATCAGGGGATCTACAGTGCTGACTGCCTCGATTACTGCGGTTTCGACTGGAAATATTTCACGAGCGGCGTTTTTGAAGACTATGGCAGAGTCAACTTCCTCAAAGGAGGCATCCATTTTGCTGATTTCGTGACGACCGTAAGCCCGAAATACGCCTCCGAAACGCTTGACGGATCGCAGAGTTACGGCCTTGCGCCTTTCCTCAAAAACAAAGGTGACCGCTACATCGGCATACTTAACGGCGTCGATTATTCTGTCTGGGATCCGAAAACAGATGAAACGATACCTGAAAACTATTCGGCACGCAGTTTCAAAGGGAAAGCAGCCTGCAAGCGTGAACTTCAGAGGCGTTTCGGCCTTGTCGAAGATGAAAACATTCCTGTTGTCGGCGTCGTCAGCCGCTTTGCCTATCAGAAAGGGCTCGACATCCTCGCCAAAACCGTCGAAAGGATCGTCGATTCGATGGTCGTCCAGTTTGCGGTCATGGGTTCCGGAGATTCCGAGCTCGAAAACTTTTTCAAATGGATCCCCGGTGAAAAGCACGGAAAGATCGGCAGTTTTATAGGCTACAGCGATGAAATGTCGCATCTGGTCGAAGCGGGAAGCGACTTTTTCATAATGCCCTCGCGCTACGAGCCGTGCGGACTCAACCAGATTTATTCGCTTAAATACGGCACACTTCCTATCGTCCGCAACACAGGCGGCCTTTCCGACACAGTCGAGCAGTATTGCGAAGCAGACGGAAGCGGAACAGGCTTCAAATTCGACTATCTCTCCACAGACGCCATCTTCGACACCGTCGGATGGGCAGTAAGCACCTATTTCGACCGCCAAAAACACTTCACTTCAATGCGTAAAGCGGCGATGAAGTGCGATTTCAGCTGGAAAAATTCTGCGAAGGAATACGAGAAGATCTATAAATTCTGAGGTTTAAAATGAACATTTTCACTGAGCGCAATAAATTTAAAGGCGCAGCAAAGAATCAGCTTAATTTAGAGTCTTTCGGTGTATATTTTTTGGCTATAATCATAATTGTCGCTTTGACACTTGTGATAGGTATTGTGATTAACTATCTTATGGGAGAAAAATCTATACCGGGTAAAATATTGGATCTTCTTTACCGTATATTTATTCTTCCAGTGTTTCGGATGGGATTTGTTTATATTGCTGTCGGCATATTCCGAGGAAATGCAAATTCCGGAATGTTGTTAAAGCCTTTTACATCATACTGGAAAGTTATTAAATTTAATATACTGACCGGGCTGAGAATTTTTTTATATTCTCTGCTTTTTATAATTCCCGGCATAATGCTTTCATACAGTTATGCGATGTCGAATTACATCTTTGAGGAAAATCCTAGTCTTGCCGCATCTGAAATTTTAGAGAGAAGCGAACAAATGATGAAAGGTCACAGGTGGGAGCTATTTAAGTTTCACTTGTCCTTCATAGGCTGGTATCTGCTTGTAATATGCACATGTGGCTTGGCTTTAGTTTATGTTGCTCCTTATGTTGCAGTAAGCCATGTCAACATTTACAACACTCTGAAAAACGAAGCAATGGCGGCTTCATCCGATCAAATCGCAGTTCAACAATCCGCGGAATAAACACCCGCTATTATCTGCTTTTACGCTCACAGCAGGCGAGCCGCCCGCACTCCGACGAAGCCACAAATTTATAGATAAATTTTTCGAAACTATATTTTTATTGACTTAACAAAAATTATCACTAAAACAATTTCAAGTTTTGGTCGGCAAAGACAAAGAAAGCCTTCGGCTGAAGTTTAACACCTATTTCAGAGGCGACAGAAATGAGTGTGCTGAAACCACAAACCATCAAGGAAATCCAAAACCGCAAAGAAGACCAGACTTTCGACTGCAAAAGCATTCAGATAGAACCAAAGGCTCTCGCTGTTCCAATCGTAGCATTCGCCAATGCCGACGGCGGAGTCATCGCAATAGGCGTGTCAGATAAAACACGGAAAATTGAAGGAGTTGACCGTATGTGCCGTGAACTGGAAGCGACCGGCGCTCCGGAACTTTCTTTCCGAACAGACGGCTTTATCCTTAGAATTTCAGTGCCTAACGTAGCAGAAAAAGTAGCAGAAAAAGTAGCAGAAAAAGTAGCAGAAAAGTTACCAGAAAAACGTCAGAGATTAATAGATGATATTATAGAAAAAACCAAGTTGAATGGCGCAAAACTGAGTGAAAATAAAATCAAGATACTGCGTTTAATCACAGATGATCCTTACATTTCTAGGTCGGATATAGCGAAAGAAACAGGACTTAGTGAAACATCGGTGTATCGCAATATTGAAGCAATGCGAGGCAAATATCTCCGCCGTGTCGGACCGGACAAAGGCGGATTTTGGGAGATTATAATTTGAAGACAATTAAAATTTTCCTAATTTAATTTAACTTGAAAATACTCCTTTTGTGACTATATTACCGCCCGTTTTTTAAGGTTTTTTATGGAGAAAAACATGGAAAAGGTTCTTGTAAAGTCAATTTTCAGAGAAACTGAAAAGTTTATGGGTCAAACGGTCGAGGTTTCAGGCTGGGTCAGAACGATCCGCGCAAGCAACGCTTTCGGATTCATCGAGCTCAACGACGGCTCGTTTTTTAAGAATATTCAGATAGTTTTTGAATCAAATCTGGAGAATTACAAGGAAATCGCAAAACTCGGAACGGGCAGCGCAGTCCGCGTTTTCGGAAAAGTCGTAGAGAGCGCAGGCGACAAGCAGCCCTTCGAGATCAAAGCCGAAAAAGTCGAAGTTGTCGGCACAAGTGACGAGGACTTTCCTCTTCAGAAAAAAAGACATACTCTTGAATATATGAGGACGATAGCGCACTTGAGACCGAGAGCAAACATCTATAACGCCGTTTTCAGGATCCGCAGCCTTGTCGCTTTCGCGATCCACTCGTTCTTTCAGGAAAGAGGCTTCGTTTACGTCCACACCCCGATCATCACGGGAAGCGACTGTGAAGGCGCAGGCGAGATGTTCCAGGTCACGACTTTGGACCTCAACAACCTGCCGAAAAAAGACGATGGCAGCATAAACTACGGCGAAGACTTCTTCGGAAAGGCGACGAACCTCACTGTTTCAGGCCAGCTTGCAGTCGAAAACTACTGCGCAGCATTCAGGAATGTCTACACTTTCGGCCCTACTTTCAGAGCCGAAAACTCATACACGCAGCGTCACGCAAGCGAATTCTGGATGATCGAACCGGAGATCGCTTTCGCAGACCTTCACGATGACATGAAACTTGCCGAAGACATGGTGAAATACATCATCAATTTCGTCCTTGAAAAAGCTCCGGAAGAGATGGAATTCTTCAACAGTTTCGTTGACAAGACTCTGCTTGAAAGGCTGAATTTCATTAAAGATTCCGATTTCGGAAAGATCACATACACCGAAGCGATAGAGCTTCTTAAAAAGTCGGGCAAACAGTTTGAATATCCTGTCGAATGGGGCTGTGATCTTCAGACCGAACACGAGAGATACCTCACCGAAGAACTCATCAAAAAACCGGTCTTCGTCATCGACTATCCGAAAGAGATCAAGGCTTTCTACATGAGGATGAACGAGGACAACAAGACAGTCGCGGCAATGGACCTTCTCGTTCCAGGCGTCGGTGAGATCATCGGCGGCAGCCAGAGAGAGGAACGCTACGACAGACTTCTTGCGCGTATCCAGGAACTCGGACTCAAAAAAGAGGATTACTGGTGGTATCTCGACCTCCGCAGATTCGGTTCGAACCCGCATGCAGGCTACGGTCTTGGCTTTGAGCGCATGATCATGTACATCACCGGAATGCAGAACATCCGTGACGTCATCCCCTTCCCGAGAACTCCGAAAAACGCAGAATTCTAAATCAAAAACTAATTTTCCGAGATCATTTTTTCAGCTGCCGCAAGGAAATCGGCCGAATCGCTTTTACCCATCATTCTGGCAAGTTCTTTGACTCTTCCATCTTTTTCGAGGATCGAGATCTCCGTTTCGACTTCGCCTTCCCCCACGCTCTTTCTGACTACGATGTGAGTGTTTGCAAGAGATGCCGTCTGAGGGAAGTGAGTAATTACAACTATCTGATTTTTTTGAGAATTTTTCTTCATCTCCAGTGCTGCTTCTCGTGCTGTCTCACCACCTATCGAGCTGTCGATCTCGTCAAAAAGGATGACCTTTCCTTCTTCGTCGTCAATGAGTTTTACTGCAAGCAGCAGGCGTGAAAGTTCACCGCCCGAAAGAGATGTTATATCGAACATTTTATCTGTGCCGATCGTGTTTATCTCAAAAACGGCCTCGTCAAGACCGGTTTCGTTGAGATCTTCAAGTTTGTTCAGCAGGATCGAGAACCTGACTCCTTTCATCCCGAATTTAAGGAGATACTTCAGAATGTTTTCTTCAAGCGGCTTTACAGCTTTGAGACGCTTTTTACGCAGATCTTCGGCTAACTTTTCCCCTTTTTTGAGCATCGCAGCGAGCTCTTTTTCGGCTTCTTCAGTCTTCCGAGGAATTTTGTTCATTTCAAAAAGCTCTTCGTTAAGCGTATCGAGTTTTTTCAGCAGATCAGCCGAAGTCGTCACTCCGTGCTTCATAAAAAGGGATGAAAGCTTGTCAAATTTTGTCTGGATTTCTTCAATGTTATCAATCGGTTCATCGTATTTTGAAAAAAGCGATGCCGAAGTTTTCGCAATGTCGTCAAGTTCTATCGCGGCTGCCGAGATGCGGGCCGGAATGTCGCCGATGTCGTCAAGCTCTGCAAGATCTGATGCAGCTGAATCGGCACTGTTGACAAAATCGAGTGCGCTGCTTAGGGAATTTATAAAATCAGAACTGTATTTTACGATCTTCACGCGGTTTTCGGCAAATTTTATTTTTGAAAGAAGCTCTGCCTCTTCATTTTCGTAAGTTTCTATCTTTTCGATCTCGTTTATCTGATATTCCAGATAATCTCTTTTTGAAATGTCGTCTTTTGCCTTAAGCTCTTCGATCGTTTTTCTAAGTGCTTGTATTTTATGAAAAATTTCTTTATATTCAGTCAGAAGTTCAAAATTTTCAGCCTTGAGATCGACAATTTTCATGCGGTAGTCTTTTTTGAAAAGTTCCCTGTTTTCAAACTGGCTTCCGATCTCGATCGCATTACCTAAAAGTGACGCTAAAAACGCCGAACTTACAGGAGTATCGTTCAGATAGACGCTGTTTTTATCACCGAAGACGCGTCTGACGAGAAGATGTTCGTTTTCAGGCTCGATATCATTGCTTGAAAGAAGTTTCCTGAGCTCGTCATCACCTGCTTCCAAAGCGATCTCGGCACAGATTTCGCCGCTCTTTCCCCACTTTCCGAGAAGCGATCTGGTTATCCTTTCGCCGCGCAGAGCCTTCATCGCCGAAACAAAAAGGCTCTTTCCGCTGCCCGTCTCGCCGGTAACGGTCGTAAGTCCTGAAGACAATTCGACATTTGACTTCTTTATAATGAGAAAATTTCTTAAAAATATGTTCGAGATTTTCATTTTTTCTCCGCTTCACCTTGAAACATATCCTTCAAAAACTCTGCGACTTTAATGTTTTTTGATTCGCCGAGCGTGTCGATTATTCTGTAAAGTTCGTCTTTGTCAAACCAGATACCGTGTTCTTTCGGGCATTTGTCGATGATTATTTCGCTTTCCGATGCAGGAACGCTCACCTTTTTCATAGGTTTTCCACAGATAGGACAAGGTCTTGCCTTTTCTTTGACCGATTTCGTAACATCCTGAAAAGATTTAAGGATCTCAGCCGATTTTTCAGAATCACCCATAAGATATTCAAGTTCTCCGGCATCGAGCCAGATGCCGCCGCACGAAAAACAGTAGTCGATCTCTATTCCGTGAAGCTCAAGAACGGCCATATCGCAGCCGCAGACAGGACAAACAAGCATTGTTACCTCCTAACTCGCGCGGAAACGGTTGAATCTTTCCGCAAAAAAGAGTTCAAAGACCTTGTTGCAGAATTTTATATATTCTTCATCTCCCGATGCAAGGATTGTTTTTGTGAAGATACGAGCTTTTTCTACAAGTTCACCGTGGCGGACTGCCAGCAGGAAATAGGCATCGTTCTTGAATCCGCTCTGCTCGAGACCGGTCAAAGCGCCGGGGCCGCGCGTTTTGAGGTCGTATTCGGCGATTTTGAAGCCGTTTTCGGTTTTTGAGAGAAAATCGAGGCGGTTGAAAGCCTTTTCACTGATGTCGCTTCCGGCAATAAGTGCGCAGAAAGATTTGTCTTTTCCTCTTCCTACTCTGCCGCGCAACTGATGAAGCTGGGCAAGGCCGAACCTTTCTGCGTTTTCGATCACCATGAATACCGCATCAGGAACATCGACGCCTACTTCGACAACGATCGTCGAAACAAGCAGATTGATCTCTCCGTTTTTGAGCCTGTCGATAATTACGCGCTTTTCATCCCCTTTCATCCTGCCGTGCAGAAGTGCCGCCTTGTCGCCCAAAACCTGCGAAAACTCCTCATAAACCCCTTCGACGTACTTCATTTCCGATTTCATTTCTTCGTTTTCGCTCTCTTCGACAAGCGGGCAGACCCAGTATCCTTTCTTGTTCTGATTCTTTATGATTTCAGTAACAAAATCAAATACTTTAAATCTGTTTTCCGCCTTGACGAGCCGCGTCGTTACGGGAATCCTTCCAGGCGGCATTTCGTCAATGACGCTGATCTCGGTCGAGCCGTAGACTGTTAAAGCCAAAGTCCTCGGGATCGGCGTCGCACTGACGACAAGAACATCGGGATGGACCGATTTCGACTGGAGTTTCATACGCTGCGAAACGCCGAAACGGTGCTGCTCGTCGATGATGATGAGGCCTATATCCTCCATGAATTCCATGTTCTCGAAAAGTGCGTGCGTGCCGATAAGAAAATCTGCCTTTTTCGCGTTTTCGAGCCGCTCCGCCTTCTTCTTTTTGCCCGTGACTCCGCCTAAAAAAAGTTCTATCTTTATGTTTTCAGGGACCATGCTTGAAATGGTTTTAAAGTGCTGCGCCGCTAGAATTTCGGTCGGAGCCATTATCACGCTTTTGTAACCGCTTGCGATCACATCAAGGCTGGCAAGGACCATGACGGCCGTTTTTCCGCTTCCGACATCGCCCTGCAAAAGCCTGTTCATCGGATATATTGAAGCAAGGTCGCCTCTGATCTCGCCGAGGACGCGCTTTTGGGCTTTAGTGAGCTCAAAAGCCATGTTTTTTTCGACACTTACACTAAGATCCGACTCTGTTTTGATGCGGCGTCTTTTGTCGGTGCGCATCCCTATCGCAGAAAACTGCGAGCCGAACTGGAAAAAGAAAAGCTGGTCGAAGGCGATCCGCTTGTGCCAGCGCGTTTTGAAGTCGTTCAACTCGTCTATATTCGCGCTTAAGTGCGGAAAGTGAAGATTCATCAGCGATTCAACGAAATCTGGGAAGCCGAATTCCTTTTTCAAACCGTCGGGAAGCCATTCTCCGCTGTACTGCGAAAGGGTGTTGACGAGCATTTTTGCCGTTCTCAGCATGAAAAGGTGCGAGACTCCGACAATATTTTTATAAACCGGAATATAGCCGCTGAGGAGCGTTTTCCACCCTTCGTCGAACTTGAACATCTCGGGATTCACAAGGTTTATCGCGAAAGATTTCGGACTCACCTCGCCCGAAATGAGAACTTCATCCCCTTCTTTGTAGAGATTGCAGTAGATCATTCCGAGTTTGCCGAAAAAAGTGATCGTGACGAGAGATCCTGCAAGATCGACTTTCAGATAAGACGGGATCTTGCCGAAGCCGCGCTTTACCGAAACGACCTTTGCTTTGAAGGTGGCGATCTGACCGCGCTCAAAGTCTGAAAATTTTGTCACAAGAAAGCGTGTTTCATAACTTTCAGGAAGATTTCCGACTAAAAAATCGAAAACTTTTCCGCCCAAAGCGGCTGTGATTTTTTTAAGCTGCGCTTTTGAAAGATCGACCGCCGATTCAAGCGGCTGACTCAAAAAAGAAAATAATTTGGAAATATCGGGAACTTCCGAAGGATTAAACATACTTTACTTCGAGGATCTCGTATTCTCTCGCACCGGCCGGGGTCTGAACGACGACATCGTCACCGAGGGTCTTGCCGATAAGAGCTCTCCCTTTCGGGCTTGCTATAGAGATTTTGCCGTGTTCCGGATCACTTTCGACTTCGCCGACCAGCGTGTAGACGACTTCTTCGTCGGTATCGTTGTCAAGAAGTTTGACCGTTGCGCCGAAAAGGACTTTTTCCTTCTCATTTTTAAATTTTGTGATATCGATGACTTCGGCATCCGCGATGACACCGTCAAGATATTCGATCCTTCCTTCGATAAAGCTCTGTTTTTCACGAGCTGCATGATATTCGGCGTTCTCACTGAGATCTCCGTGGCTTCTCGCCTCAGCTATTTTTGCAATTATTGCCGGACGCTCGACTTTTTTAAGGTGTCTCGCCTCTTCGATTATTCTTTCGTAACCGCCTTTTGTAATGGGAATCGACATAGTAAAACCTCCTAAAAAACTAAAAGCGGAATATTATAGCGATAAACCTTTTAGAATCAAGTTTTATCATTCTTTGAAGAGTTCAAGAACTTCATGGCATTCAGCGCTGTAAAGCGTGCGGGAAAGAATAAAAAATCATCAGACGATCGATCTTTTTTTGACAAAGAAAGGCTTGCCGTATACTATCCGCCGTTTTGTTGGTTTAACAAGGAGACAAATTATGAAAAAGTTGTTTTTGATCCCAATGTTTTTAATCTTCTTCGTTTCACTTTATGCAGAACCTTCATGGGAATGCTCGGGTGACGGAGATTGTCCTGAAGGGACGACCTGCAATTCGACTTCGAATTCGTGCGTAATGACGAAAGGAAAAGTTTCAGATTATGCAGCGATAACTCTTTCCATCGGTGAAAACTCGCCTTCATCGCTCGGCGTCGACAGGATATTCGTGGCGAATCCGGCAAACGACCTCGTTTTGGGTCAGCTCGCTGTCAATTCTTACGCCGGCGGAGGAGAAGGAAAATTTTATTATATCCAGGAACTTGCCGCTGATATTTCAGTATATCCGAGTTCTCTGACATTCGGAAATTTCAAACTGGTCTATGATGCCAACGGAAACGGAGTGGCAGAACCGTCGGAAAGGATCGTTGCTGAAGGTGCAGCGGAAGGTTACAGCATAAAATTCGAGATCGACCAGAGATATCAGGCTTTCAAAATGAATCAGGTCGAGAACTTCCTCATCATCGGATCTTTTTCGTCAGAAACGGAACTGAGCGATTTTGCCAAATTCAACGCGGCGGTAAGAAGCAATTATATAAAAGTAAAAACTTACACCGGAGACGGCGCTGTAGCCGAGACCGCACCTGTAACATTCCCGTCGTTTTCATTCGAACCGGGAAGAGGCTATTTCCTCTTCACAGCCGGCAGCCGTTTCCCGAAAGCTCCCGCTTGGACGGAAATGAACAAAGAACACGAGATCATGCATCTTAAACTCAAAGCTCTTGACGGTGCCAATGAACTTGCAAATTTGAAGGTCGAACTTTACGGCACAGCGGTATCATTCGGAAACGGTATCGAAAAGATCTCTCTCTGCACAGATCCGAACGGCAGCGGTAAATGCGGTGAAGTCATTGCGGAACTTTCGGATTTCGCCGAGGAACAGCAGTCTGTCATCCTTCAGGTCCCGGCCGGAAAGGTCTCTCTTAACGAAGGCGAAGAAAAATATCTGGTCATCAAGGCTTCACTCAACTTTTACAAAGACCAGAACACCTATTTTTACATCACAGAATCCGATGTGACCATGAGGACCAAACAGAAAATCGCCGGTCCCACGATCAAGACCGAGAATTTCAAATATTCCTGCAAAGAAGATGATCCCGAGTGCCGTCTCAAACCTGAAGAAAATCAGAAAGAAGAAGGCGGAGATTCCGGCTGCTCGCTCCTTTTCGTTGATTAATCCGAAAGTATCCTCATCAATGCAAATCCAGACATATCATCCGATTGTTTTAATCTATGTTTTATGAGACATGTCAGGTTATGTCTTTACAAATTTGTTGAAATTTCAGGATTTTTCGGGTTCTTCAGATTCTTTTTCTGAATTAAGGATTCTGATTTCGACTTTTAAAATATTTTTTTCGTTGCTCTCGACGACTTTGAATTCGTAGTTTTCATAGTTGAGAACGAATCCTGTCTGCGGCACTTCGCCGTTTTCGCTGACGATGAAACCTCCAAGACTGTTGTATTCGCCGTCATCCGGCAGCTTGATGTCGAGCTCTTCTTCGAGGTCGCTTATTGAAATATGTGCATCGACAAGAATTGTGTCATCGCCGATCTTTTCGAACTGTTTCTCGTCCTTGTCGTTCTCGTCGCGGATATCTCCGACAAGCTCTTCCAGAACATCTTCAAGAGTGATTATGCCTGAAGTTCCGCCGAATTCGTCAACTACGATGCCGAGATGGTTCCCTTCCGCTCTCATTTTCTTCAGAGTTTCGTTTATTTTCTGAGTTTCGGGAACATAAAAAACGCCTTTTCTTGCAACTGAAAGAATATTGTCGTCGAGCACCGATTTGTCTTTTGTGATGAGCATCGCAAGGTCTTTGACATAAAGGATCCCTTTGATGTTGTCGACTGAATCTTCATAGACCGGGATCCTGCTGTGCCCCCACTCTTCTATTTTTTCCATAGCTTCGGCTATCGTCGTATCGACTTCGAGGAAATTGGAATCGGTCCGCGGGGTCATGATCTCTTTGACGAGAGTGTCTTTGAATTCGATAACGCTCGTCAGAAGCTCGCCCTGCTCCTCCTGCTCGAAAACGCCTTCATCGCTTCCTTTCTGGATCATGTATTCGATTTCGTTCTGCGTCATTTCGGAATATTCAGTATCTCCGCCCATGAATCTGACAACCCATCCTGCAAATTTCGAGAGGACGAATGCGAACGGCAGAAGGATCCAGCTGAAGATCCTGAAAAGAAGAAGAGCCGGGAAAAGCCAGCGCTCCGGCATGAGTTTCGCAAAAGTCTTCGGAGTGACTTCGCCGAAGATAAGAACGAAAAGCGTCATTACCGCAACAGCAGCAGCATCCGCGACAGCCTGACCGCGGCTTGCAAGGGCAAACGAAGCGACCTTTCCGGCAAGGAGTGCGCCGAAAATGTTCACGATGTTGTTGCCGACGAGCAATGCTGAAAGGATAAGACTCGGATTTTCTTTCCATTTTTTAAGAACAGGCGCAATAAAAGGATACTTATCTTTCATTATCTCCGATTTGACTTCCGAAAGTGCTGTAAGTGCTGTCTCCGTGCCGCTGAAATAGGCACTCATGATAATGCAGATAATAACTCCCACTACTTGAAATGTAGGGAACGCGTCCAACTCGACCTCCGTGTAAAGTTCATAATAGCCCGCTATCCGAAAAAAATAGCCGCATATTCTTACAATTAATTAACGTGTTGTCAAATAATCTTTGGCCGCAAGCGCCTGAGGTGTCCGGGTGAGGTCCGATCACACTTTCACGAGTCCTTCAGGCATTGCGGCATCTTTCATGTAGATGACTTTCGCATTCTTGAAATTGACGAGTCCTGCGGCCATTCCTTTGTGTTTGGTGACGTTTTTCCTCGCGGTATACCACACTTCGCCGCATCTCCCCTTCTTCGCTTTGCTGTAAAGAATGGCAAGCGCGCAGGCAGTCAGGATATCCTGCTGTTTGGGTTCCTCCCCTTTTTTCATCCGCATGATGACGTGGCTTCCGTGGTAGTCTTTCGCGTGGAACCAGATATCGTGCGGAAGCGCGACTTTGAAAGTGAGCTCGTCGTTATCCTTTTCCTCTTTTCCGACTAAGAAAACGCGCCCGTTTGCTGCGTGGAATTCGTGATACGGGATATGTTCCTGCTGCTTTTTCTTCTGCTTGAAAACACTTTTCGGTTCTTCGGGCAGTTTATCCACCGAACTGATCTTTTCGAGCTCTTCCGATAGTGCAGCAAGTCTTTTCCCTGAGTTTTCGACACCGTTTTTAGCCTTTTTTATGCTTTGGAAAAAGCGTTCCATATTCTGCAGGAGAGTTTTTGCGGGATCAAGAGTTATCTCTTTTTCTTTGTTTTCGTAATCATCAAGAATTATTGAATTTTTGTGCTCCGACGGATCGAATTTCCACAGATTTGCCTTGAGAAGCGCCGCGAATCCCGAAAATTTCGCAAGGTTTTCCTCATGCTTTTTTATATCTTTCCTGACAATATTTATCGCGGAAAGGATCCTGCTCCTTTTTTCCTCGAATTTTCTTCTTTTTTCCTCTGCGCGCTCTTTATCCGATCTTTCGATGAACCACGATTCCCAGAAAAGCGGATCTTCAAAAGTAAGAGGAAAATCCTTCATCGGTTTTTTAAGTAAATTCAAGCCGTTATCTTTCTTGTCACGCCACAATTCTTTCCCCGATTTATCCTGGATCACGACTGATTTTCCGGCAAAAAGAGGAATAATTAGATCAATGTTTCCGGTTTCTATCTTCACGACTTTTCCGTATTCCTTCATCACTGAAAAAGAGGTGATCTTGCCGAAGAAGTTGCTTCTTAAGCCCTCTTCGAGCCTGGTCACAGGCTCTTTCGGAAAAGCGCCGGGGGTTTTCACAGGAATTATGATCTTTTCCTTCAAGTGAAAGAAAAAACCTGCGATCTCAGAAGAGCCGTAAAGTTTAACAAGTGTTCCACCGCGGGATCTTGATACAGCTGTCACCAAAGAGTTTGAAGAAAATTTATTAAGAAAATCAACAACTTGGATCGCGTCTGAAAGATACATGGATCAAATTTTTCAGCGGGTCATAAGAACTTTTTCGACTTCTTTAAGCTGCTCCTGATCGTTTATGCCGGAAATGGAAAAGGAATCCTTTTCGACATAAGCAGTGACTTTTTTGTGCATGTTTACCGCGATCTTCACAATGTCTGTGAGATAATATTCCCGTTTTGCGTTGTTGTCTTTGAGTTTGTATATTGCTTCAATGAGAAAACGCTTGTTCACGAGGTATATTCCGCTGTTTATCTCCCTGATCCCGCGCTGCGATTCATCAGCATCGAGATATTCGACAATACCTGCGACATCGCCATCCGCAGTACGCACGATCCTGCCGTAACTACCCGCATCATCAAGGATCGTGCTGACGATTACAAGGTCGGAACCGCTTTCTTCGAAGAATTTTTTCGCCCCTTCAAAAGTTTCTGTTTTTACAAGCGGAGTGTCGCCTGCACAGATGAGGACAGAATCAATGTTGCCCGAAACATTGGGGATTGCCGCTCTGACCGCGCCGCCGGTACCGTTCTGAACAGCCTGGAATGAGAATTTAACATCGGGAAAATTTTTGCCGATATACTCTTCAACAAGGCCCCTGCCGTGGCCCGTAACGACATTCAGTACGTCACATACCGGCGTCAGAGCCTCGATGATCCACGCTATCATGGGCTTTCCCGCCACATTGTGCATAACTTTGGGGAGATCGGATTTCATTCTTGTTCCCTTGCCTGCCGCAAGGATAATGGCTTCGATGTTCATGTTGCCTCTCTATGCGTTGTAAGTCATTGGAATCGTTATGATAAAATCGACTGTCAGATGTTTTTTGCTCTTGTTTTCGACATAAATCGTGCCGCCCATGAATCTGATTATCTGCCTTGCTATCGCAAGACCGAGCCCTGTTCCTTTTTCAGCTGTCTTTGTCGTGAAAAACGGTTCGAATATCCTGTCGATCACGTGTTTCGGGATCTCCGGTCCGTTATTGGAAACAACGATATTCGTCATAAAACTGTCTCCCGAGACCGTTATCTTCAGTTCCTTGTTTTTTGCTGATCCGTCCCCGTCGTTTTCTTCAAAAGCATCAACGGCATTGTTCACAATATTCGTAAGCACCTGAATAAGTTCCTGTTTTTTGCAGACTATCTTTTTCGGCACGCTTTTGGAGATTTCGAAAGAAAAATTTATGTTGTTCTTTTTGATGTTGTAATAAGTTATATTCTTGACCGCTTCCATAAGTTCCGAAAAATCGACTTCGCTCGCAACATCGTCGCGTTTGTAGAAGCGCCTGAATGAACGGAGCAGCTCTTCTATGCGCTCGATCCCTTTCATCGACTCGTTGACGCTTGGATTTATCAGCATTTCAAATATTGAAAGCACTTCTTTGTCTTTCGTCACGGTTTTGATCCTGTCGAAGGCGTATCTGCACATCTCCTGATTTGCCTTTATGAATGTAAGCGGAGAATTTATTTCGTGAATTATTGAACTGACCATTGTTCCGACCGTAGCAAGTCTGTCGGCGTGGATCAGCTGCTGCGTGCGCTCTGCTATCATATCTTCAAGGTTGCACTGGTAAAGGAGAAGCTGCATGTTGTTCTTCACTTTTATCGCAAGTTCATGCCACTTTATCGGTTTTTCCATAAGATCGATACTTCCTTCAAGAAGGATCTGGTTCCTGATGTTGTCATCGTTTACGAAATTTTCGTCTCCCGTGATGAAAATTACCCTGACTTTCTTGGAAACTGCGGAAATCCTCTGATAGATCTCCATTCCTGTCTTTCCGCCGAGAACGATATCGATTATGAAAATGACCGGATCGTCCTTTTTTGCCAAATTGATGGTATCTTCCGGATCGGTTGTAAAAACGCCTTTCATGTCAGGCAGGAATTTTTTTATCTCTTTTTCTGCAACAGTCAGGAAATCCTTTTCATCATCAAGAATGCAGTAAGTTCCCTTCATATCAACACCCCGTCAAAACAAATTCGAAAGTTTTGTTCCCCAAAGACCGCCGTATCTGCGTATGACGATCTCTTTCAAAGTTCCGTTTATGAAGTTTCTGCTTTCATCATCAAAAGAAAACTCCACTTCAACGCCCCTTTCTCCAGCTTCGTTCATGCCGGATGAGACCACAGTGGCAACAGCTCCCAGCGTTTTTTTCAGACCTTTGACTTCGATCATAAACGGAAAAGTTTCACCGGCATCGCGTTCTTCGTCTGAGATCAGAAAGAAATGTCCGCGGCTGTAGTTCTTTATGCAGTCTTTAATAAAACTGGAGAATTTTTCATACTCTATGTGTATAACGTCGTTTTCCATCTATTTTTCCGCAGTTATAACATCTCGCATCGAATATCTGCCCGCTCTTTTTCCGACAAGAAAACGTGCTGCGCACAAAGCTCCTTCCGCCAGAACCGAGCGGCTTCCCGATTTGTGCGAGATCTCGATCCTTTCGCCTGCAAAACCGAATATCGCCGTGTGTTCACCGACAACATCCCCGCAACGGACAGCGTGATAACCGATCTCGTTTGCCTCTCTTGCACCGACCATGCCGCTTCTGCCGTCACGCCTTGAGAGACCGCGTTCAGACTGGATTTCGGAGATTATATTTCCCATTTCAAGAGCCGTTCCGCTCGGAGCATCTTTCTTTTTGTTGTGGTGCATCTCTATTATTTCGATGTCGGCATCGTGTGTGAACTGTGCTGCAGATCTCAGGATCTCGAACATGATATTGACGCCGCGGCTCAAATTAGACGCCTGAAGGACAGGGATCTCCTTTGCTGCAGCATTTATCGCTGCGTGGTCTTCTTCGGTCAGTCCGGTAGTCCCGACAACGAGCGGCATTTTGTGATTTTCAGCCCACGCAAGAGCTTTTCTGAAGCCTTCGCGGGAACTCAGATCAACTGCGATATCGACATCGTCCCCAGATATTTCTTCAATATTTTCAAAACCTTGTGCAACATCGACTTTGTGCGTGATCTTAATGTCGGGATAGTTTTCAGCAGCTTCGGCTATAGCTTTCCCCATTCTGCCGGCAGCACCGCTGAGGAGGATCCTAATCATTGTCTCCTCCATAAGAAAGCAGTTCGTCCTTGAGGCTTCTCGACATCAGTTTTTTTATGCTCTCTTTAATGTCAGCGCCGTTGTAAAGCACATCGTAAAGAGTTTCAGTGATCGGCATCTCGACATTCATTTTTGCCGCAAGATCGTGGACTGAAGCGGCTGTCGGCACACCTTCCGCGACCATGATCATCGAATCGAGAATATCATTTATCTTTTCACCATGTCCGAGCCTGATACCTACCTGTCTGTTTCGGCTGAGATCGCCTGTGCAGGTGAGAACAAGGTCGCCTACTCCGCTTAAGCCCGCGATAGTTCTCGGGTTGCCGCCCATAGCGACGACAAGTCTGGTCATCTCCGCAATTGAGCGCGTGATGACTGCCGCCTGCGTGTTTTTACCCATTTTAAGTCCTTCCAGAACACCGATTGCAACGGCAAAAACGTTTTTCAGCGAACCGCCGAGCTCGACTCCGACGACATCTCTCGAAGTGTAGATCCTCATGTAGGGTGAATTGAAAAAGTTCTGTATCTTGCCGATGTCTTCAGAGTTCTTTCCTGCCACAACGGCGCATGTCGGCATCTTCATGGCAAGTTCTCTGGCAAAAGTCGGCCCTGAAATAACGAAAATATTTTTGTAAAGTGCCGGCGGAAGGATCTCCTCGGCGATCTGATACATCATTTTAAGAGTCGAGTTTTCGATCCCTTTCGAAGCAAGAACGATGAAAGTTTTCTCTGAAATTATCCCTGAGATCTGCTCGATCGACTTTCTGATGTGCTGCGCAGGAGTCGCCACAACGACAAGATCACGGCCTATAACCGCGTCCTTGATGTCTGCAACAGCTTTCAAAGATTCCGGCAGCTTTATTCCCGGCATGAAAAGTTTGTTCTCGTGTTCCGCGTTTATCGATTCCACGATCTCGGGCTCACGCGCCCAGATCACTGTCTCATACTGTTTTTCCGCAAGCATTCCGGCAAGAGCGGTCCCCCAGCTTCCCGCCGATACGACACCTATTTTTACCATAACAAGCAACCTCCGAACAAAAAACTGTAAATTTTACCGATACGCAGAATTTAGTCAAATCAAAAAAAGCCGCGGGAATCGCACATAAACATGAAATTTTTTTTCATTTTCTCCCTTGACTCTCGCTTTTTATGCTTATAAATAACGGCGCTTTCGGGAAGCAATTCCCCGATGTTGTTAATTTTATTTAACTTTTTATATTGGAGGCAATTATGAAACTTAAACCTTTGAACGACAGAGTCATCGTTAAGAGAGTAGAAAGCGAAACAAAAACACTCGGCGGGATCATAATCCCCGACACCGCAAAGGAAAAACCGGTCGAAGCTGAAGTAATAGCTGTCGGCACAGGCAAAATGCTTGAAAACGGCACAAGACAGCCGATGCAGGTCAAAGTCGGCGACAAAGTCCTTTTCGGCAAATACAGCGGCACCGAAGTAAAGGTCGGCGGCGAGGAACACCTTATCCTCAGAGAAGACGACATTCTTGCAGTTGTTGAATAAAATTTATTAACAATATTTAATTGGAGAAATTGAGATGAGCGCAAAACACATCGTTTTTGACCACGAAGCTAAATCAAAGATCCTTGTCGGCGTAAACAAACTGGCTGACACCGTAAAAACAACGCTTGGACCTAAAGGAAGAAACGTTGCAATCGAAAAATCCTTCGGCGCACCGAAGATCACGAAAGACGGCGTTACAGTCGCGAAAGAGATCGAACTTGAAGACAAAATCGAAAACATCGGCGCACAGCTTCTTAAAGAAGTCGCATCTAAAACAAACGATGTCGCAGGTGACGGAACAACAACTGCTGCCGTTCTTGCACAGGCTATCGTAAAAGACGGTTTCAAGTATGTAACCGCAGGATACAGCCCGATCATGCTCAAACGCGGTATCGACAAAGCTGTTGCTAAAGTCGTAGAAAGACTCGACAAGATCACGAAGAAGATCTCGACGAAAGAAGAGATCGCAAGTGTCGGAACAGTTTCGGCAAACAACGATAAAGAGATCGGAAACATCCTTGCAGAGGCTATGGAAAAGGTCGGCAAAGAGGGCGTCATCACGGTTGAAGAAGCAAAAGGAATGGACACCTACCTCGACACAGTCGAAGGTATGCAGTTCGACCGCGGCTACCTCAGCCCCTACTTCGTAACGAACGCTGAAAAAATGCAGGTAGTCATGGACAATCCGTTCATCCTCATCTACGACAAGAAGATCTCGAACCTCAAAGACCTTATTCCTCTTCTTGAAGGCGTTGCTCAGCAGGGTCGTCCTCTCCTCATAATCGCTGAAGACGTTGAAGGCGAAGCTTTGGCTACACTCGTTGTCAACAAACTCAGAGGCGTTCTCAACATCGCGGCAGTAAAGGCTCCGGGATTCGGCGACAGAAGAAAAGCTATGCTTGAAGATATCGCAATTCTCACCGGCGGCCAGTTCATCAGCGAGGAGATCGGCAACAAGCTCGAGAACACGACCGTTCAGATGCTCGGAACCGCAAAAAGAGTCACGATCGACAAGGACAACACCACGATCGTTGACGGTGCAGGCTCGAAAGACGCGATCGCTGCAAGAACAAAACAGATCAAGGCTCAGATCGAAGAGACAACTTCTGACTACGACAAGGAAAAACTTCAGGAAAGACTTGCTAAACTCGCAGGCGGCGTAGCGGTAATCAATGTCGGCGCTGCAACAGAAGTCGAAATGAAGGAAAAGAAAGACAGAGTCGATGACGCTCTTCATGCAACCAGAGCTGCTGTTGAAGAAGGTATCGTAGCAGGCGGCGGAACAGTCCTCCTTCGCTGCAAAGAAGTCCTCAAAGAGATCAAATGCGAAAACGATGAAGAGAAAGCGGGCGTCAAAATCATCGAAAGCGCGCTTGAAGCTCCGATCCGCCAGATCTCGGCTAACGCAGGAATCGACGGAAGCATCGTCATCAACAAGATCCTCAACAACAAAAACGAAAACTACGGCTACGACGCTGCAAAAGACGAATACAAGGATATGATCGAAAACGGCATCATCGATCCTACAAAAGTCACAAAGAGCGCACTTACCAACGCTGCAAGTATCGCTTCCACACTTCTTACGACCGAAGCTGTCATCGTTGACGCTCCGAAGAAAGACACCTGCGACCACGCAATGCCCGATATGGGCGGCATGGGCGGAATGGGCGGCATGATGTAGTCTAACCTCCTTAGTCTCAAATATTTCAGGCGGTCGAAAGGCCGCCTTTTTTTTATCCTCAAAGTTTGCAATCAGCTTTTATTGTGCTATATTCCCGCGGTTTTTTAATGGAGGGAATTATGGAAAAAGTGAGCGTTCTGATACTTACAGGCTACGGGATCAACTGCGATGTCGAGACCGGATGGGCTTTTGAAATGGCTGGTGCCGACAGGATCGAAAGAGTCCACGTCAACCGCGTCGTAAACGGCGAAGTCAACCCGGATGATTTTCAGATCATGGTCTTCCCCGGCGGATTTTCTTTCGGCGACCACATCGCTTCAGGCAGAGTTCTGGGACTCAAAGTCAAGAAAGAGATGGGCGAAAAGCTCAAAAAATTTATCCTTGACGGCAAACTTGTGATCGGAATCTGCAACGGCTTCCAGACTCTCGTCAAAATGGGCGTTCTTCCGGGAGATGAAAAGGAAGTCTTCAAAAAACAGGTGGCGACTCTTACCCACAACGACTCGGCGAAATACGAAGACAGATGGGTCAGGATCAAGGCAAACCCCAACAACCCCTCGCCTTTCCTTGAAGGTATCGATATTTTTGATGTCGCGATCCGTCACGGCGAAGGCAAATTCATAGCGCAGCAGCATGACCTCCGCATGATAAAGGAAGGAAACATGATCGCTTTCCAGTATGTCGATAAAAACGGCGAGATCACTCAGAACTATCCCGAAAATCCGAACGGTTCTGAACTTGCGATCGCCGGCATCACCAACAAAAGAGGCAACGTTCTCGGCATGATGCCGCACCCTGAAGTCTTCATCAATCCGACTCAGCACCCTGAGTGGACGAGAATGGACAAAATGCCGGAAGCTCTCGGACTCAAACTTTTCTCCAACGCAGTCAAATACGTCCGCGAGAAATTATGAAAAAAAGGTTCATCACACTCCTGCTTGTCTCCATTTTGATATTTGTCCTTCTCGGGATCGCTGGTGTGATCCCAGCTATTCACGAATTCAATGTCGGACTAATAAAGAAAATTGTCGCCTTGTTCAATTGATGATATCGTGATATCTGTATCTCGATTTAAATTCAGATATTCTTAAGCAATTCAGAGAACTTATCGAAATCAACAGCCGGTGCGCCGCCCTGAGCCATGTCGGGTTTACCGCCGCCGCGACCGCCGAATTCAGCGAGGATGTTTTTGAGGATGTTTCCTGCGTGGAATCTGGTCTTTGCTTCGCCTGTAGCCGAAATTATGACAAGTGCCTTCCCCGCGTCATCGCCTACAACTGCTATAACCGCATTGTCGAACTTAGCCTTGAGTGAATCTACGAGTTCAAGCGACTCTGCGCGGTTTTTGCCCGAATTTACAGCAAAGATCTTGGTCCCCTCTTTCTCGCAAAGCGGAGCAAGCGAAGCAGTCTGCATCGCGGCGAGTTTTCTGCCAGCCTCTTTGAGATCTCGCGAGAGCTGTTTTGCCGTTTCGATCTGCTTCTCGACTCCTTTGATCACAAGCGACTTCTCGCTTCCCGTCATTTCAGCGACTGCATTGATAGTCTCATCGTATTCCTGGAAAAGAGAAAGTGCGCCGAGCCCGGTGACAGCCTCGATCCTGCGGACTCCCGCCGCGATCCCCTCCTCTTTCACGATCTTGAAAAGGCCGATGTCGCCCGTCGCTCTGACATGTGTTCCGCCGCAAAGCTCCTTGCTGTCTCCCATCGTTACGACGCGGACGTTCTCACCGTATTTTTCACCGAAAAGTGCCATCGCACCCTCTTTTTTGGCCTCTTCGATCCCTTTTACGACGGTGTTCTGCGGAGAATTTGCCTCGATCATGCGGTTTACTTCGATTTCGACACGCTTGAGTTCTTCTTTGCTCATCGCCTGGAAGTGGTTGAAGTCGAAACGGAGCCTTTCGGGGCCGACAAGAGAACCTGCCTGGTTGACGTGAGTTCCCAAGACCTTTTTCAAAGCGTTGTGAAGTAGGTGGGTGGCCGAGTGGTTGCGCCTTGTAGCAGAGCGCCTTTCATGGTCGAGCTCCTGCTGGACTGTGTCGTTTGTGTTCAGTATATCGAGGACTTCGAGTTTAGCGACTTTTACATCGTGGACTTTTATCACATCAACGACTTTCGCCGCGATCTTTCCGTTTTTCATGATTTTTCCGGTATCGGCAAGCTGGCCGCCGGACTCCGCGTAGAAAACTACCGGATCAAAAATTGCGTAGCAGTTTCCGTAACTTACGCTCTCTTTCTTCGTAAATTCATCATCAAAAAGCGCGACTATTTTTCCTTCGCACTCTTCCATATCGTAACCTTTGAAAACGGGCTCCTTCATGCCGCCGTCAAGCAGTTCCTTAACCGCCGAAAGCTTCTGCGAATCCATTTTTGCGCTCCAAGAAGCCTTTCCGCGCTGCTTCTGCTCCTGCATCGCCTTTTCGTATTCAGCCTGATTGAAGGAGAAACCCTTCTCTTCAAGGATCGTTTCAGTGAGGTCTGACGGGAATCCGTAAGTATCGTAAAGTTTGAAAACAAGCTCGCCGGGGAACTCTTTTCTGCCGTTTGCAAGCATCTCTTTGATGCCGTCGTCAAGAAGTGCAAGACCTTTGTCCAGAGTCTGTCTGAAACGCGCTTCCTCGTCTCTGACGATGTTGAGGATGAGTTCCTGCTTTTCGACAAGTTCCGGATAGTGCTCACCCATTATTCTGATGACTTCTCCGCAGACTTTCCAGAAGAAAAGCTCGTTGAAACCGAGTTTGTGACCGTGTCTGATGGCGCGGCGCATGATCCTGCGGAGAACGTATCCCCTCCCCTCGTTCGAAGGCGTGATCGTGTCTGCAATGAGGAACGACGTGCTTCTCGCGTGGTCGGCGATGACGTTGAGGCTTGAACGAAGCTCAGCCGGAACAGTTTTTCCGAGCAGGTCTTCGGTGAAACGGATAAGATCCTGAAAAATGTCGATGTCGTAGTTCGAAAGTTTGCCGTTGAGTATAGAAGTTATCCTTTCGAGCCCCATGCCGGTGTCGATGTTCGGCTTCGGGAGCGGAGTCATTTTGCCTGTCTCGTCGCGGTTGAACTGCATGAAGACAAGGTTCCAGATCTCGACGAACCTGCCGCAGTCGAAATCGGGCATCCCGTTGTCTAAGAAAGGTCTTTCGGCTTTGAAACCTTCACCCAGATCATAGTGGATCTCGCTGCACGGGCCGCACGGTCCGGTATCGCCCATTGCCCAGAAGTTGTCGTGTTCGTCAAGGCGGAAAATGTGCTTCGGATCGACGTCGGTATTCTTGAGCCAGAGCTGCTCGGCTTCGTCATCCTCTCTGAAAACCGTGACGTAAAGGCGCGATTTGTCGAGTTTGAAGACTTCAGTGACAAGTTCCCACGCATATTTTATCGCGTCTTCCTTGAAGTAGTCGCCGAAAGAGAAGTTTCCGAGCATCTCGAAAAACGTGTGGTGACGCGTCGTGAAGCCGACATTTTCAAGGTCATTGTGCTTTCCGCCCGCTCTGACGCACTTCTGAGCGCTGCATGCACGGGTGTAGCTTCTTTTTTCAAGGCCTAAAAACAGCTTTTTGAACTGGTTCATTCCGGCATTCGCGAAAAGAAGAGTATTGTCTTCCGCCGGAAGAAGCGGCGAACTTGCAACTTCGGTATGCCCTTTAGCCTTGAAGAAATCCAAAAAAGTCCTTCTGACTTTGTCTATCGTCCAGTTTTCCATCTTTTTCTCCTTAAAAAAACAAAAACCGCGGGATTTTAGTTTCGTTCGCGATTTTCTCAAGAAAAATTATTGGATATAAAGAATATTTGTGTATATTTGGACGTTTTTTTGGAGGAGAAATGAAAAACGGGAAAAATATTTTCTGCGGGATCGACATCGGATCGAGAACTGGGAAGATCGTTCTGACCGATGAAAACAGGACAATAATTTTTTCAGATATCATAAAAACTGTAGCGTCTGCAACAAAGACCTATTCTCAACTTGTTGATTTGATCCCCGAAGATCTGAAAAAAAGCATTTCAGCCTCCGCGGTCACAGGTTACGGCCGGGAGAGCACTGCGGCGTTGTGTGATTTTTCGGCGACAGAGATCACCTGCCACTACCTCGGAGTCCTCTGTGCGCACCCTGGAACGAAAACGATAATCGATATCGGCGGGCAGGACAGCAAGGTCATAACAGTGGACAACAGCGGAAGGATCAAGGATTTCGCCATGAACGACCGCTGCGCCGCCGGAACAGGCCGTTTTTTGGAAGTTATGACGGAACGCCTCGGTTTTTCGATAGAGGATTTCGCAACTCTTGATGTCTCCGGTGTCGAACCTGTAAAAATCAATTCCACCTGCACCGTTTTTGCCGAAAGTGAAGTGATCTCAATGGTTTCGCGCGATGTTCCGCAGAATGTCATAACCTCATCCCTTGCCAGAATGGTTGCGGCGAACACATTTTTCTTGTCCCGCAAAACGCGCCCGGAAGCACCTTTTTTCATGTCTGGCGGTGTTTCAAAGCTCGAACCTGTAAGATTCCACCTTGAAAAACTTTTCGGTAACAAAATAAAAACCGATGAAAATTCACAACTTATGGGCGCTCTCGGAGCAGCACTCTTTGCAATGAAGGAAACGGAGAAAAAATGAAGAAAAGAATCATCGCGATCGTCATAATTCTCATTGTTTCGGCACTTTTCATCGTCAGGACATTCACGGCAGAAATCGATGAATACGGCACGAAAGAGACCGATCTTGTCAAAGCGGCAGGAAAGAACATCTGCATGAGCTGCATCGGACTCTATGACGAAGATATCTTCGCAAAGATAAAGGAAAAATTCAGCAGCAATAAAGAAAAAGAGTCAAAATAATGAAAATTTTAAACAGCGTAAAAAACATGTTTGCCAAAAGAAGTTTGATACAACTGCTCTTTCTAATAATACAAAACCCGTTTGTGTCGAATTTCCTGACAGGCAAACCTTACAGCGGTCCGACAAAGACTTTCTGCGCTCCGGGACTCCACTGCTACAGTTGTCCGTCGATGGCTTTCGGATGTCCGCTCGGAACTTTGCAATATGTCATCAAATATGCCTCGATGATCCCGTTCTTCGCACTCGGAACGCTTTCCACAGCTGGTGCGATACTCGGCAGAGCGACCTGCGCTTATGTCTGTCCTTTCGGATTTTTTCAGGAGATTTTATATTCGATTTCGCCTTGGAAAAATATAGAAGCAAAACTGCCGCAGAAATTCCGCTATATAAAGTGGTTCAACCTTTTTTTCTTCGTTTTGCTGATCCCCGCTTTCGGGCTCGCTCAGGGCTTCTGCGCATACATCTGCCCCTCAGGTCTGATAGTCGCCGGAATCCCGATAATCGCCGCGAATTCGGGTCTGCGCGCTTCGATCGGACTCACTTTCTGGTGGAAAGTTGCTCTCACGATTATTTTCGTAATTTATTTTATGCGCGAAAAAAGAGCCTTCTGCCGTTACATCTGCCCTCTCGGACTCATTTTGGGATTTTTTAACCGTATTTCACTTTTGCAGATCAAATTGAATCAAAATAAATGTGTCTCATGTTCGGCGTGCAAAAAACACTGCCCGATGGGTATCGACCCCGTAAAAGAAGTCAATTCCATCGAATGTATTAAATGCGGCGACTGCGTCCGCGTATGTCCGGTGAGCAGAAAGAAGGACTAAATGTTAAAAGACTGGCTTGACCGTTGACGCGACAGAACAGATCTGAATAAAATCAGTAAAGTTTAGCAAAAATTATCAGACATTGAGAAAACTCTCGGTCAGAAACTCGAATCGCTTGCCGAAGCTCCGTTCCTGCAAGCCTCAATGGAAGCCTATACCGAAGGCAAGCGCAAAGTCTGCAAACCCTTCAAAATCGATTATTCCCTTGATGATGCTGACCTCGGAGCCCTTAACACCCTTGATGAGTTCAACGGCTGGTACATCCGCGACAAGTTCTCAAAAGACACATCCGACATCATAAACCGTGAGCTCGGAGATCTTTTGGAACGCGGCGGAACCAAGCGCGAATTTGCCAAAACCCTTGAAACCGCGCTCGAAGGTCATGTCGAGGAATCCAAAACCTACTGGGAACTGCTCGCTGACCATACACTCACCAAAATTCAGAACATGGGTCATGTTTCCGGTTATGAAACCGCCGGAGTCCAATACGTCAAAATCGTTGCCGTTATCGACAACAAAACCACACCCATTTGTCGCGCAATGAACAACAAAGTCTTTAAAGTCGCCGACTTCCGAAAACAGTATGACAAAATAATCCATGCAGCCGAAAAGCACGATCTCAAGGCGTATAAAGCCGCCCAGCCCATGGTGAGCGGTAAAGCCATGAAAGGCGAAATCAGCGAGGAAGACATCAAAAAGCTCGGAATAAAACTGCCGCCTTACCACTTCCGCTGCAGAACCACGCATGTGGCATATTTCAGCGATCCTAATGGTATTGTTCCGAAACTAGAAATTGAAGATCAAGGTGGGCGTTCCTCACATCCTGAAAATTTTGTTTCGGAAGGGAATGAGGTCGAAATCAATATCCAAAATACAATGAAGCGTTATATGGATAAATATGGAGACGAAACTCAGTTCGGATACAAGGCATTTCATGTCGGAGGTTTAACCAGCAGTACCGCGCTTGCCGAGACAGATTCCAGGGGAACATATCGAATGGCCGAGGAAAGTGCCAGCATATTCAATCGCGCAATTTTAAAGATTCAGAATGGCAGAATGCTGACATTTGAGGAAGAATATGCAGGTCAAAATCTTGATCACGAAATTTGGCACAACAAAGCCCCCTCTAAAATGCCGTGGGATCTTTTTTCAGACGCGCAAAAAAACGGGCATGAAACTTTGACTGAATTTATAAGCCGAAGAACCTGTAATATTTTTTGGGATCGTTTAGGATATACCAAAATGCAGCATCAGCAAGAAATAATAGATAACCCCAAAGGCGGATATTCTCGATTTGTTATTCCTTTCACCGAAATGATGCGTGAATATAATCTCGATACGCCGGAGAGCCTAAAAGAGCTTATAAAAATTCATACAAAAAAGCCTGCCGAAAACGCTTATAAGAATTTAACTATTTGGATGTGCGAAAAAACCAAGGTTAAAGGAGAAACATCTGAACAAAAAAGGATTAGGGAAGAACGAATAAAAACCAGACTTCGGCATGAAGTTTTCAATAAATAAACTATTCCCGAACGCCTTTTTTCCCAAGTTCGCGGTTATGTTCCAGTCTTTTTTTATATTCGGGTGATATAGATGCCATTTCATCTTCAAGTCTGATGCTGTTATCCAGATCGTTCCAAAAGAAATCTAAAAGATCAATCAATCGTGTTTTATTGCCGCCGTTCTTTTTGACCCATTCAATATATTCAGCTTTTGAATTATGGTAACCAAAATAATCAGCTTTTGAAAATTTATGTTGGTAATCCCAGACCGTCTCAACTGTGTTCCAGTCAATTTCCTTACTCATCCTCATCCTCCTTTGACACTGTATCTTCATTCGGTTGCATTTTCAAATTTTCCACTTCTTTCTTTATCGTCTCCCGCATTCGCTCATCCGGCTTTACGGAACGGCAATGAAAGTGCCTCGGAACTGTGTACCATGCGGCGAAATATTCAATTTGGGATCGCAATGATTTAAGTTGAAAGATAATTTCACTCAAAAATTCAACTGCAAATCCCAAAAGAATTATAATGCCTATTATTCCGATGATTATCAAAGCTGTCGTCATTTTTCCTCCTTTTTTTTCTCACCAAGTCCAATTTTATTGCCTTGTTTTTGAAATAATTCCCGCTATAATTTCTCGCTTTTTTGGCAACTATTTATGGAGAAAACTTTGGAAAACATTTCTTATAAAGAGAAAACCGCGAAGCGCGGCGGTGTTATCGGCTTTTTCAAAAAACACTATATTTTAACACTTTTCTTTTTGATCTGGCTTTTCTTCACCTTGCTCTGGTATTTTGATCCGCGGAATAACGATCCGGAACTCGCCTATTCTTATACCGAAGCTTTTCATATAATACTTGGATGCGATATTATTCTTCTGATCGTCGTCGCAATTATCAAAGTTTTAGCTGAAATTCCAAAAACGGCTGGAAGATTCAAAGAAAAATTCAGCAAAAAATCTTTTGACAAGCGCGGATTCTTTGAGAAATTCTGGGAAGTTGTCAACTATTCTCCAGCATCATGCGCCTTGTTTGTCTGTGTTGTGCTTGCAATAATGTTCGGCATAGCCGCCTGCATCGAACCATTTGTATTTGCTGAAGGAGCAGCCGGAAATTTTGCAGAACATCTGTTGGTGATTCTGATTGTCATGTGTGCCCTGCCGGTAGTTTTTGCAATCTTCTTAGGAATAATTGCAGTATTTTTGTGGTTTTTAATGTAAATAAGGAAAAATGTCTGAAACTATTAACAAAAATCAGACAAAGAAAAAGATCAAGATCCATCCGGTCACTCTTATTATTCAAGTTTTGATCGGATACACGCTGATTTGGGCAATTTCATTTCTGATAGAACCGCATGTATCACCGCATTTCCCGATGTTATTTGGAACTGACCCGATTGAAAATGCACTTGCTATAGCATCGATCATAGCTTCCATGCTCTGTGTTTTATATCTGTTTATCAGATACCCGAAAGTTCCGTTTTTTTTAATTTCAACTGCAATATTGCTTGCTATTAGTGCAATATTCATAGTTTTCGGCTTTGTTTTTACAGCAACATTATCACCGCTCGCAGTTCTCGCATGGGCGGTATTTTTCGCATTGATGCGGCAGAACAGATCTGAATAAATTTCAAACAATTAGACTAAAACTTAAAATGCATTCCTTTTCTTCTTAGATGCATCTTTTATTTTTCAAATAATTTTCAGTTATTCCCAAATAGAACTTCAATAAACTTTACAAACACAAAACTGCAAACTATTTAAATCATCGAAAAGAGTTCTTTGCGATTTGAAAGGAAATAAAAAAGAGGTCCGCAGGCCCTGACACCGCCTAAACGGGAGAAGGATCACTGCGGCTCACGGGCGATATTATAGGCAAATAAGCACTATAATCAAGAAAAAAATGGAGTTTTTAATATGGACAGTACTTTTTACAGCGATTTGGAAAAGATATTCTCCCAATCAAGACTTTCAGCTTACAAAAAGGACTTTGCAGATAATGAAACTGCCTTGGCTCGTTACTTATATAATATTGAATTGTGCAAATCATTGTATGCACCGTTGAACATTTTTGAAATCTCTCTGCGTAACACAATTGATCAATCGCTTTGTGCTTTTACTGGGAATAATGATTGGTATGACACTCTTCCGTTTGACAGCAGCAGTAAAAACAAAATTTTTGAAGCAAAAAAGAAAATATGCAAAAAAGGAAAAACTTTGACTCACGACAGAATTGTGGCCGAATTTACTCTCGGATTCTGGACTTCAATAATAACAACGCGTTATTCTCAGGCAGCTTTTCAAAGCTATATTATAAAAAATAATTTGAAAAAATGCCCTACTTCATCAAAAAACATAAAGAATTTGCAGAGAATTTTTGAAAAGATACGAATTCTCAGAAACAGTGTTTCGCATTACGAACGCATTCTTCATTGGAAAGATTTAGCTCAGCAGCACAGCCAACTTTTGGAATGTATAAAATGGATAGACGATGCAGCGTTTAGCATGATTTCAGAAATAGACTCGTTTGATGAGATATACACAAGGGGCATAAATCCGTTCATTAAATTTGTGCAGCAAAAAATGGAATGAGCGACCTTAAATAAAGTGTGCGACGCACGCATGAACTGCGGCTTCAGTTCTGACGACTCTGTTTCCGAGTGAAACGGGTTGGAATCCTGCCTTGATGAATTGAGCTGCTTCGTATTTTGTCCACCCTCTTTCGGGTCCTACAGCAACAATGTTCGATTTTCCTTTTTCAATTTCCCCGATTTTCGGGAATTCTCCGGGTAGAGCAATGTAACAATTCGAATTTATTGAATATTTTGGCAGAATGTCATTTGAATACGGTCCGAAACGCTTAACTAAGTTTATTTCAGGCATTATTGTGTCCATACTCTGCTCGAGACCTTTGACAACGGCCTCTTTCAATCCTTTTTCTGAAAACAGATCGTTTTCCCAATAACTTTTGTCCCCGAAATAGGTCTGAATGATCTCTATTCCTGAAACTCCGTATGAAACAAGGTCGGAAATGAGACGCATCAGGACCTTCGGCCTGGCGAGCGCAACTATCACAAAAAGAGGGATCTTCGGCAGCGGATCTTCATTCAGCTCAAAAGATAAAACAGCTTTTTCCGTTTCAATTTTTTCAACAACTGCTTTTCCCTTTTTTCCGTCTAAAATGCCGACTCTGATCTCGTTTCCGGGATTTACCTTCAAAATTTCGTTTAAATGGCGGACTTTTTCACCGAAAATCTCAGCCTTGTTTTCAGTGATCAGATCGCTTCGATTGAGCAAAAGCAAATTCATAGAACTTCTTTAACCCCGGTTTATTCGGTTTTTTCTTCCTGAGCTTCCTTTGCCGCCTTTTCCTTCATTCGCATTTCGCGGTATTCTTCGGCAGTCATCAGCGGATCGGCAGTCTTGACGTCGATGAAAAGAATTCCGTTCAAATGGTCCGTTTCGTGTTGAAAAATAACAGCAGTAAAACCTTTGATATTCTCACTTTTGCGGACTATTTTCCCGTCAGCTTCGGCATCGTATTCAATGTCTATATCCTGCCACCTTTCGACCTGTCCGAAACCTGCCGGAATAGAGAGGCAGCCTTCCCAGCCGACCACCTTTTCGCCATAAGTTTTTTTGATCTCTATGTTGTAAAAAAATTCAAACGGCTTTTCTTCCTTGTCAAATCTCTGAACCATGATGACGCGCCTGTTTATGCCGACCTGCGGAGCCGCGATCCCTACTCCGGTACCCAAAGACTCGAGCATGAACTTTTCGAGAACATCGTAACCTTCTGCCCCCAGTTTTGCCGGAATCGAGACTTTGCGCAGGATCTCGTTATCCTTTTCGACATTGTTCTGCAGAAGATGTCTTCTTTCGGTGTCGTTTATGTAGCTGAGTTCCTCAGCGCTCATCGAACCGTCGTCAGCTTTCCCTTGTCCTTCGTTTTTCGGAGCCGAAGCGCATGAGAAAAGAATAAGCGCACAAAGTGCTAAAATGAACATTTTTGCAAATAATTTCATCGTGTTGCCTCTATATAGCAGTTATAAGTTTTCCGTTTTTGAAATCGATCTTTATTTTTCCGCCGTTTTTGGATTTTCCGAAAAGGATCTCGTCAAGAAGAAGGTCTTCGAGCTCTTTATCCACTACTCTCGCCGTTTCTCTTGCACCGAAAACCGGTGAGAAACCGAGCGTTGCCAAGTGTGCGACAGCAGGTTCGGTGATCGAAAGCTCAATATTTTTTGCAGCAAGTCTGCCTGCAAGCGCCGAAACATTCTTTTTAACGATTTTCTTAACGATTTCAGGCGTAATGCGTGAGAAGTAGACTATGTGGTCAAGCCTGTTCAGAAACTCCGGGGAGAACGTATTTTTGACAGCATCTTTAAATGCGGATCTGTTCTCAGTGTTTGCTTCGAATCCGACCTGCTTTTTTGCGGCATCTTTGCTTCCGGCATTGGAAGTCATGATAATTATTACATTTTTAAAGTTTGCCTTGTGTCCTGCGTTGTCAGTGAGCGTCGCATAATCCATGATCTGAAGAAGTGAATTGTAAATATCGGCATGCGCCTTTTCGATCTCGTCAAGAAGAAGCACCGCCGTCGGCTGCTTGCGCACAGCCTCGGTGAGCTGGCCGCCCTCTTCGTAACCGACATATCCAGGAGGAGCGCCGAAAAGCTTGGAAACAGTGTGCTTTTCCTGATATTCACTCATATCGAAACGTATCAGCGGAAGCTCCATTTTGTCTGCGAGAACACGGGCAAGTTCTGTCTTTCCGACTCCGGTCGAACCGACGAAAAGGAACGATGCGACCGGTTTTTCGGGATTTTTGAAACCCGCATAGCTCTTTTTTATCGCCCGGACGATTTCTGAAATCGCCTCATCCTGACCGAAGATCTCTGTCGAAAGAGCCGCTTCGAGCCCTTTGAGCTGCTTCGTTCCGTCGGAATTTACAGCTTTTTCCTTTTTTCCGGTGATAAACGCAGTAACTTTTTCGATATGTTCGGGTCTTACCACTTTTATTTTCTTTACCTGCATATTGCATGCGGCTCCGGCTTCGTCGATAAGATCTATAGCCTTGTCGGGAAGGAACCTGTCGGAAATGTAGAGCGAAGAAAGTTCTACAGCCGCGCGAAGAGCTTCGTCGCTGTATTTGACTCTGTGGAAAGTTTCGTATTTCGGGGCTAGGCTTTTCAAAATCAGGAAAGTTTCCTCTTTAGAAGGTTCCGCTACATTGATTTTCTGGAATCTTCTTGAGAGCGCAGCATCCTTTTCAAAAAATTTTCTGTAATCAGAATCGGTCGTTGCACCAATGAATTTTATTTTTCCGTCGCTAAGGAGCGGTTTTAAGATGTTTGAAGCATCCATTGATGAATTCCCTGCACTTCCAGCACCGACAAGATTGTGGATCTCATCAATAAAAACAATAACTTTTTCCTTTTCTTTCAAAGTTTCGGCAAACTTGTTCATGATCCGCTCCAAATCTCCTGCGAATCTGCATTCAGAGAGGATCCGTGAAAGATTCAGCGAAAGAATGCGATAGCCTGAAAGCTGTCCCGGCACTTCGTTCCGCACTATTTTCTGCGCCAGACCTTCGGTTATCGCAGTCTTTCCGACCCCCGGCATTCCGACATGCACAGGATTGCACTTTTTGCGTCTGAGAAGGATCTGGATCGTCCGTTCTATAATATCTTCCCTGCCTATCACAGGGTCAAGTTCGCCGTTTTCCGCCTTTTCAGTGAGGTCAACGGTGCAGATATCAAGGACCGTCGGAGATTTTTCGGCCTCTTCCTGGTCGTTTCCGGTCTTTTCAGCCGAATCAGGAGCCGTGCTTTCTGAAAATCCGCCGTGGGCGATAGTGCTCAAAAGGTCGTAGCGCTTGATATTGGCCGCTCTTAAAAGATTCGAGGAATAGGATTTGTCACCAAGATCATAGATCGCGACTATAAGATCAGTGACTTCGACACGAGTCCTCTGCGAGCCGAAAACATTGTTCGCGGCGTCAAGAAGGCACATGTTGAGATATTCCGACGGAACAACGCGCAGGTTTTTCGAGTTTTTAGGAACATATTTTTCAAGATATTCCCTGACATTCTGCCGCATCTCAGAGACGTCGACATCAAAATGTTCAAGGATCTCGATCACTTTTCTGTTGAAAAGCATCTGAAACAGAATATGCTCCGGCGTCACGAACTCGTCCTGATTGTCGCTCGCGTCCTCGATAGCCATGCTGAAGATCTTTGCCACTTCAAACGTGAACGGAAGAGACCTGCTTACATTTTCTGACATAATCACTCCTTTTCAGCTATACATTTGAGCGGAAAACCTTTTTCTTTCGCAGCTTCATCGACTTTCGCGATCTTGGAAAGAGCTATGTCGTAAACATAAACTCCGGCGACTCCCCGCCCCTGTTTGTGGACGGAAAGCATTGTCTTGCGGGCTTCGGCCTCAGTTTTTCCGAAAATGTCGATAAGGATTTCGACAACGAACTCCATCGTCGTAAAGTTATCGTTGAGCATCACGACTTTGTAAAGTTCCGGCTCTTTCACCATAATTTTTGATCCGGTAAAAATTTTTGACGATTTTTTAGTTGAAAGATCAGACATTACGATCACCCTGAAAGCGCGTATTGTTGGAAAATTCCTTCGGTTACTTTTTCGACGCGGCGCGGCGTTTCATGATCTCTTTGTGAAGCGTCCACAAAGTGTCAGGAACAGCCTGCCTTGAAGCGATATTCTTGACGAACACAGGAAGCGAACCGCCCGGATCGTTGTAAATGTAGTAATCGACTTTGATCTTGTCGGGCTCGACCTGCGTGAATTTGTAGAACCCTTTATTCTCCTTGACGCGGACGAACTTGTCTGTCACAGGATATTTCGGATCGTCGAAAGGGACCCACGTTATCGAGACCGAGCCGTCTTTGTTGTCGACTCTGCACGATTTGACATAGTAGTCGCGGTCAGTCGCCACCGGAGCCGATATCCTGTTATACGACCAATCGCACCTGTCGTTCTTTTTGAGGACGTCGGAATAACTGATATACTTGAAGATCTCGGGATGTTTCAGCCTGTCGAACATGATATCGACAGCTTCCTGGATAGTGCCCTGGTATGTCACCGTAGCCCTAACTTCCTTGATATCCGAACCTTCATGTTCGCGTTCGTAGAGTTTAAGTCCGTTGTCCTCACTGACGAATTCCCATTTTGCCTCTTTTTTTTCGCTTTTTTTAGCAGAATCATCGGCAGCAAAAACGGGAAAAATCAAGAGAATAAAAGAAAGAATGAAGACTATACGCATTTTGATCCGTTAAAGATATTTGTAGAATGCCTTGTAAGAAAGGTAAGTGTTGTAAAGGTCCGCCTTCGAAGCGACTTCGAACGGGCTGTGCATCGAAAGGATCGGTGTGCCGACATCAAGGACCTGCATACCGTATTCAGCGATGAACATAGCGATCGTGCCGCCGCCGCCGAGATCGACTCTTCCGAGTTCAGCCGTCTGCCAGCGCGCGTCGTCTTTGTTGAATGCCGCTCTGCATTTTGCAACGAATTCAGCGTGAGCCTCGTTGGAGTTTCCTTTGCCGCCTGCACCCGTGAACTTCGTAAGGCAGACGCCCCAGCCTACTTTGCCCGCATTCATCGATTCGAATGCACCTGCCCATTCCGGCTCGATCCCTGCGTTTACGTCGGATGAAAGGAATCTGCTGTTTGCAAGAGATTCGATGAGGGTGTTGTAGTCGCCTTTTCCGTAAAGGTTTATAAGTTTGTTGACAGCTCTTTCAAGAATGTTGGAGTTTGCGCCTGCGTTGCCTTTCGAGCCGATCTCCTCTTTGTCGAAGAACATCGCAAACTTGTTTTCCTTCGTTTTACCTGCATCAAAAATAGCCTGCAGAGCACTGTAAGCGCAGATCCTGTCGTCCTGACCGTGAGCACCGACGAAACTTCTGTCGAAGCCGACATCTCTCGCCTTTCCTGCCGGAACGAGCTGGAGTTCAGCCGAAACGAAATCTTCCTCTTTGAAACCGTATTTTTTGTAGAGGAAATCAAGGATCGCGAGTTTTACGCTGTCTTTGTCATATTTGAAGGAATAAGGGATCGAACCGATGAGGATGTTCAGATTCTCGCCTTCGATGACTTTTCTTGCGCCCTTTTCCATCTGCTCCTGAGCGAGGTGCGGAAGAAGGTCATTGATCGTGAAAACCGGATCGTTTTCGTCTTCACCGACAACGACATTGAGTGTTTTGCCTTCTTCTGTGATTACAACGCCGTGAAGCGCGAGAGCTCTCGTGACCCACTGATATTTCTTGATCCCGCCGTAGTAGTGCGTTTTGAAGTAAGCCATATCCTCTCTCTCGTAAAGCGGGTAGCCTTTGAGATCGAGTCTCGGAGTGTCGATATGCGAGCCGACCATGAGCCAGCCTTTGCTGAAATCGGTGTGGTTGATCTCAGCGAGAACGCATGCGACATTATCAAAGTTGATGAAGATCTTCTTGTCAGTCGGTTTTGCGTTTTCGATGTTTTTGTAACCTTTCGCCTTTGCAAGTTCGAAGATCGTGTTTACAGCTTCGCGCTCGGTCTTTGCCTTCGTGAGGAAATCCTTGTAGCCTTCGGCGAAGTTCATGATCTCTTTCATCTTAGCTTCATTGATGCCGTCCCAGCCAGATTTTTTGGAATAAGTCAGGGTCTTCGGATCAAATTTTCCGGCTTTCTTTGCCGCTTTCTTTTCTGCCATTTCAAACTCCATAAAAAACGATTAGTAAAAAACAAAACGCGATATTATAGCCGAATAAAAAAAAATAACTAATTTTTTTACCTATTAAATTTGAGATCTTTCTGCTGAAAGGTTTTATCTCTCCCGAAGCGGGATCACCTGTCATCACGGAGTGTCTTTTCAGGTAACTTTCCGGGGCATTCAGTGCAGTCGGCACGGACCGCAGTCCGGCCGGACATTCCTGAGCTCAGAAGAGTTTCATATTTTTCTGATGATCCAGGCGGCCCGTCCGATGCACTTCATCGAACTGTTGAAGATGATGTCGTTGTTCTTTTTCACAGGCTTGTCGTTTGTAAGTTTCATCACACTGCCGACGACGAAGCGCTTAAGCACCATTTTGGATCCGATCTCAAAGAGGTAGACTCCGCGATCTTCCATGCCTCTGGCCTCAACATCGACAAGGATCTCGTCACCGGCAAGAAAAAAAGGTTCCATATTGTCGTCATCCAATTTGAACACCATGAATTTTCCTTCTTCTATAAATGAAGACATATTATTTATAAAAGAACAGTTGTTATCGTTTTTCTTTTCATACACAGTCATTCTAAAATCACCGAAAGAAGGAACGAAAATCTCTCCTATCCCATCCATAAGCCAAAGCATTCTGACGCCGAAATTCTTACTGAGTCCGAACAGTGTTTTTGCGTTTGCCTCCATTTTGCCGTTTTCGATATCAGAGAGATAAGCCTGCGAGATTTCAAGTTTTTCAGCCATTTTCTTTTGAGTGATCCTAAGTTCCTTGCGTAAGATCTTGATTCTGTCGCCGTATTTCATTTTTTTCTCCATAAAAAATTTGTAAACAAACTAAACTAATGGAAAAACGGCGCCGTTTTTGGCGCGGGAATATAATTTTTTAACGATCCAAAATCAAGACAGTGAGGGAAATTTATAAAAAACAGGCGAAACTCCGTAAAATATATCAGCTTTTTTTGAAATATTCTTAAAAATCGACTCTGCCGGCTTCAGCAGCTTTGCCGATGATCTTGAGGAAATCCTTTCTCGGGATAAATTCGGCTCCGAGCGACTTCAGATGATCGGTTTCCACCTGGCAGTCGATGACCGGACACCCGATCTCACGCAACTTGCCGGCAAATGTTATGAATGCCGCCTTTGACGCATCGGGATAAGTCGAAAACATACTTTCACCGAAAAAAGCCTTGCCTATCATCACGCCGTAAAGCCCGCCCGCGAGGATATCAGTGCCTGTGATCCAACTTTCGGCACTCACCGCATAACCTAGAACATGAAGGCGGTTGTAGGCTTTTTCCATGTCATCGGTTATCCATGTCCCCTCCTGACGGACTCGGACTTCGTGGCGGCAGCGGCTTATCACCTGTGGAAATGCAGTGTTTATAGTTACAGTGTATTTTCCTGATCTGAGGACTTTTTTCATGCTTTTCGACACATGGATCTTTTCAGGAAAAAGGACAAAACGGGGATCCGGAGACCACCAGAGTATCTTGCTTCCCTGGTAGGAGATCCTGCTTTCCTCCGAATACCACGGGAATATCCCCGATCTGTAAGCCAAAAGAAGCCTTTCCGGTCTCAGATCGCCGCCGATAGCCAAAAAACCGTCAGGCTCGGCATTTTCGACCGGAGGAAAACCGATAGAACTCTTTGAAAGATAATATATCATCGCACCCCGCACAAAAGACAGCAGAATTTATATCAGACAAAGGCAATTGCAAAAAAAAAATATCGCGTATAATCACTCGTTTTTTAGATTTTTGGCAAAAGGTGCCGCTTGAAAAAAAAGCATATACTCTTAACTGCATTCGCTGTTTCCATTTTGCTGCACATTCTGGTTTTCATTTTTGCTCCGGAATTAAAAAGTGAAATAAATTCGAATGATTATCTGAAAAGGATAACGAAGATCTCGATCTTTCAGGAACCTGCAAGACCGGAAATCGTGAAACCGGAAAGCACCCCTCGTGATACCATGATCACCGGATCACGGAATCCCGTCAGAAAGCGCGCGCCAAGGGATAACGAAATCACGGAATCACGAAATGACGACAACAGCGATGCGCCAAGGGATAACGAAATCACGGAATCACGGAATGACAACAACAGCGATGCGCCAAGGGATAACGAAATCACGGAATCACGGAATGACGACGGCGGCGCGCCAAGGGATAACGAAATCACGGAATCACGGAATGACGACGGCGGCGGCGCGCCAAGAAGATCGGGCGAACTCGCCGTCATCCCGAAAGTTCTGAATCCCAAGACACCGCCCTACCCCGAAACTCTCGAGGATGAAGGAATCGAAGGGAGCGTCACGCTTGAACTTCTGATTTCAAAAGAGGGAAAAGTTCTGAAAGCGAAAGTCATAAAAAGCGACCACGAACTTTTCTCCGAATCGGCTCTGCAGGCTGTGAAAAGCTACAAATTCTCCCCCGGAAAGCTGAAAGACGGCTCTGCAGCGGACTCTCTCATCGAATTTGTCATAAAATTTGAAATTTCCCTTTAAAACAATATAAAGGCGGCTTGTTTTTTCTGCTTTTTTTGATTTTTTGGAGGATTTTATGGCTAAAACAAGGGATGAACTCAAGGATTCGATATTTTTTACTGATACATTGGATGAAAATTCGACACTTTTCGAACGCGATCTGCTCGAAACGCTCGAATACAATCAGGTAAAGGACAAAACGACGGTCAAAGCAAGGGACGTTTACATCGCACTTGCGACGACGATCAGGCACAAACTTATCCGCAACTGGCTGAGAACTCAGCACGAATACCGCCGGAACAAGGCGAAAAGGGTCTACTATCTTTCGATGGAATTCCTCATGGGGCGCCTCATGGGAAACACTCTCATCAATCTTGACTGCCGCGATGAAGTCTCGCGTCTCGCCGAAAAATTAGGCTACGACATGGAAGAACTCCGCGACATGGAGCCTGACATGGGGCTTGGAAACGGCGGTCTGGGAAGACTTGCGGCTTGTTTCCTTGATTCGATGGCGACTTTGGGGCTTCCCGCTTACGGCTACGGCATCAGATACGAATACGGCATCTTCCGTCAGGGTATCGAAAACGGATATCAGGTGGAAGTTCCCGACAACTGGCTCAAATACACCTGCCCGTGGGAGATCTGCCGGCCCGACCTTGAATACAGAGTCCGTTTCGGCGGAAAAGTCGTCTCCTACCGCGATGACAAGGGCGAAGAGAGATACAAACTCGTCGATACAGAAGATGTTTTCGCACAGGCTTACGACGTTCCCGTTCCCGGTTACAAGACAGCGACAGTCAACAATCTCAGGCTGTGGCAGGCGAAAAGCACGAACGAATTCGACTTCCACTATTTCAACAGCGGAGATTACCTCGCGGCGGTAAACGACAAGAACCGCAGTGAAAACATTTCGAAAGTCCTCTACCCCAACGACAATATGCATCAGGGCAAAGTCCTGCGTCTCAAACAGCAGTATTTCTTCGTTTCGGCGACGCTTCAGGACATAATCAGGCACTACAAAAAGAATTACGGAACCGAAAAATTCGACGATTTCCCCTCAAAAGTTGCGATCCAGCTCAACGACACACACCCGAGCATCGCGATCCCGGAACTTATGAGGATCCTTATCGATGAGGAGAAACTGGGCTGGAACGAAGCTTGGGAGATCACACGAAATACTTTTGCCTACACGAACCACACCGTTCTTCCCGAAGCGGTCGAAAAATGGGATGTCGAGATCATGGGGCCGCTCCTTCCGAGACAGCTTCAGATAATCTACGAGATCAACCGCAGGTTCATAAACGAAGCACGTGATTTCCGGAATTTCGACCTCAAGAAGATAAAAGATGTCTCTATCTTCGAGGAATCGGGCTGCAAATTCGTCAGAATGGCGAACCTCGCGATCATCGGCAGCCACAAGGTGAACGGCGTCAGTGCGCTCCACACGAAGATTTTGAAAGAGAGCATGTTCAAAGACTTCGACGAGCTTTATCCCGGCAAGATCGTCAATAAGACCAACGGTATAACTCCGAGAAGATGGCTGGAGAAATCAAATATTCCGCTGTCGGATCTCATCTCTTCGAAGATCGGAAAAAACTGGGTCGCAAACCTTGATGAACTCAAAAAACTTGAAGAGTTCGCCGACGACAAAGATTTTCAGGCGTCTTGGTATGATGCAAAAGTTCAGGCAAAAGAACGCCTCAAAGTCTATGCTCACGACAAACTCGGCTTCGATCTCAACACAGATACGATGTTCGATGTTCAGGTCAAAAGGATGCACGAATACAAGCGCCAGCTCCTCAATGTTCTCCACACGATCACGCTTTACAACAGGATAAAGTCGGACCCGAACGGCAGTTTCGTTCCGAGAACGAAGATCTTCGGCGGCAAGGCGGCTCCCGGCTACTACATTTCAAAAATGATTATAAAACTGATAAATTCCGTAGCTTCCGTCGTCAACAACGACCCGCAGGTAAACAAGTATCTCAACGTTTTCTTCTTCCCCAACTACTCGGTTTCTATGGCGGAAAAAGTCATTCCGGCAAGCGACCTCTCTGAACAGATCTCGACCGCGGGATTCGAAGCGAGCGGCACCGGCAACATGAAGTTCATGCTCAACGGCGCGATGACGATCGGGACTCTCGACGGCGCAAACGTCGAAATGCTCGAAGAAGTCGGCGCGAACAACATTTTCATCTTCGGTCTCAAGGCTAACGAAGTCAGCGAAATGAAGGCGACCGGCTACAATCCGAGGATCTATTACGATTCAGATCCGGAGCTCAGGCAAGTCCTCGACATGATCAAAAACGACCACTTCAACTCGGAACCGGGAATATTTTCAAGGCTTTACGATGATCTCGTCAACTACGGCGACAACTATATGCTGCTTGCCGACTACCGCTCATACGTCGATATGCAGGACAAAGTCGAAAAGGTATACCTCGACAAGACCGCATGGACGAAAATGTCTATCCTCAACACCGCGAGAAGCGGCAAATTCTCGTCAGACAGGACTATCCGCGAATATGCCGAAGAGATCTGGAACATCAAGCCTGTAAAAGTGGAGATAGACTGACAGGCTCTTTCCGGTCAGTCAGACACCTTGGCTTTCAAATAGTATGATTTGAGCACTTTATAGACTATCGGAGCCGCGGTACTGCCTCCGTGAGCTCCGCTTTCGACCACTGCCACAGCGACGATCTCAGGGTTTTTATACGGAAAAAAAGCGGCGAAAAGAGCATCGTCCTGCATCAGGAACTTTTTCTCATCTTCAGTCTGGTCGACACTTCTTCTTTCAGCATTCGATACGACCTGGCTCGTTCCGGTCTTGCCCGCGGCATCCGGAATAGTGTGGTCTGCATGGTGGAATGCAGTGCCTCCCGGCTCGTTCGTGACAGACCAGAGCGATTTGTTGACATCCTTGAAATGCTGCGGCTTGATGTTCAGGACCCTCACGATCTCGTTTTCGATCAAAGTCTGGCTGCCGTCCTCATGGATTATCCCGTCAACCATTTTAGGTTTGACAATGACACCTCCGTTTGCAAAGGCGGCATAGGCAACAGCGATCTGCAGCGGTGTCATCCTGATATCCCCCTGCCCGATCGACATGTTCATTATCATTCCGTTGTTTATCCTCATGCCGGGATAATTCATCGCAAACCAGCTTCTGGTCGGGAGGATCCCGTTTTCTTCACCCGGGAGATCGATCCCCGATGCAGTCCCCACTCCGAAAAGTGCGGCGAATCTGGTCATCCTGTCGATACCGAGATCCTGCGAAAGATAGTAATAATAAATATCGCAGCTCTCTTTCAGCGAATGATAAAGATTCACGAATCCGTGCCCGCCCCTGTTCCAGCAGCACTTTGTGTCGCGTCCGAACGAGAGACAGCCGCTGCAGAGATAGGTCGATTTAGGCGTTATCAGGCTGTAGTGCAGCGCCGTAACGGCAGGAATTATCTTGAAAGTCGAACCGGGGAAGTAAGTCTGACGGATAACTTTATTGAGGAGCGGATGAAGGATGCTCTGACTGTATTCGCGCCATATCTTTTCGGGAATGCGCTTTCTCGAAAGGAGGTTGGAATCGTAGGACGGACCGGAATAAAGCGCAAGGATGCGGCCTGTCTTCACCTCCATGACAACGACTGCGCCGCTGAGCTCTCCAAGTGCCGAAGCCGCCGTTTCCTGAAGATATGAAAGAACTGTCGTGCGCACCGAATCACCTTTGGAGGCATGTTTGGTCTCAGGGATCGCGCCGTCGATATTTTCGGGGAGTTCGATCTTGCGCCCCAGATAGTCGATGACGTGGAAAGTCTCTCCGTATCCGCCGTGAAGTTCATTCTCGTACCATTTTTCCAGGCCTGTCTTTCCTGTCGAATCCTCAGGATCGTAATTCGGATAGGTTTCAAGCTCCGACTGGTTTATTTTCGAAACATATCCGGTTATATGCGCCGTGGTCTCACCGTATGGATAGACCCGTCTGTATGAAGAGGAGATTATCGTTCCAGTAAAATTGGTCAGGTATCCCGCATAGCTGAGTATCTTTTTTTTAGGTATCTCGTCTTTGACGAGTATCGGAAGGTATTTGCACCTGCCGTAGCAGCCGTCCAATTTTGCAAGCAGGCGTTTTTTCTCGTTTTTTGAAAGTTCTATCAGCGAACTCAGCCTGTCGACCTGCTCCTCCATCTGTTCGCTTCCCGAAAAAAAGATCGGGACAAGCGATATTTTGAACGAAGGTTCGGTCGAAGCCATCACCGGTCCGTCGGCAAAAAGGATCTCTCCGCGGGCAGGAAATATTTTCTCGCTCAGGATAAAGTTGTCGCGTGATCTGCCGTAGAATTCGTCTCCGTGGATGACCTGAAGCACGAAAACTCTGACAAGAAGGGCCAGGAATGAAAAAAATATGATATAGATCAGAGGGCGCGTCTTCCTGAAGATATTCTTGACTTCGTCTGTCTGGTTCAGGATCCTCACAGCCAGGTCTCCTTATAGAAAAGAACGTCGACTTTCGGCTTGAATACGACAAAAAGGAAAATCAGAACGAACGCCGAAAAGAGCGAGGGAAAAACAAATGAAAACGCCGAAAGTTCACCCGTGAACACATAAGTATAAAGAAGTTTGTCAAAATTCATTATCAACGAAGCCAAGATCGCGTTGATAAGAGCCGTGAGCGAATATTCAAATGCGGTGGAAGCAAAAAAGGCGACGGTCAGAATGTACACCTGTGCCGAGACTGTAAGAATGAAAAGAAACGGCAGCGGAGTCGCGACCTGCGAATAGAGCAAAGTTGCAGCAACTATGTAAGTCAGCCTTTTTCTTAAGTTTTTTTCTGTATAAAGTATCGTTGTCACGATCGGGAAATGGGGAAAAAGAAACTGTGAGACTTCCAACGAGTAAAGAATGAAAGAAAATACGGAGAACGCCAAAAGGAGTTCAAAAACGAATTTGAACGAAAGAGTTTTCACTAAATGCCCTCAAAATCCAAAGAGAACAAAAAAAGTGGCGATCCCAACAGGAGTCGAACCTGTGACCTGTCACTTAGGAGGCGACCGCTCTATCCGTCTGAGCTATGGGACCGTCTTTGGAAGATACAGCAGAGGGTCGACGGCTTTGGACTCGATCCTTATCTCGAAATGGAGATGCGGACCTGTCGCTCTTCCCGTCTGACCGACAAGGGCGATCTTCTCGCCTTGTCTGACATCTGCGTTCTGTTTCACCAGATTTTTCGAATTATGTGCATAAATCGTAAAACTGGAGCCATCGGAATGTGCGATTATGATCAAAAGACCGTAACCGCTCTTTTCACCGACAAAAACTGCTTTGCCTGCAGCCGATGCGTAGATCGGGGTCCCTTCCGGACATCCGATGTCTATTCCGCTGTGGTTCTTTCCCCAGCGCTCACCGAACTTCGAAGTGACGACCCCTTCGACCGGCCAGATGAATCTGCCTGGTTTTGCGGGACTCGTTTTGGAAGGTGCAGCGGCTTTCGCCTTTGCCGGCGCTTTGCCCTTTTGGGCAGTATTTCCATTCCTATGTTCTTCTTTTTTCACATTTGAAGGAGCTTTTGCGACTGTTCCGCCTGTTTCAAGCGGTGCAGACACACCAGGAACAAAGATGTAATCTCCGACCTGGATCTTTTTCGCGTCGGGGATATTATTGTTTTTCTTAAGATTGTCAACATTCGTGCCGTAAAGTTTTGCAATACTGTAAAGAGTCTCGTCTTTTTTCACGCGGTGATAGACACCGAAAGGGGCTGCACACGAGAAAAACAGAAACGCTGAAAATATGAACAACAGAAACTTTTTTATATCCCGCTCCAACAAAAAAACGCGGAATTATAGCGGCAATTTCGTGCAAAGCAAAGATTTTTCACCATAGTGTCTTAGAAAAAACCGGCGGTTATTTTTCTCTTGAGTTTAAGATGAAAATCGTTAAAATCAGGCGTCATTTTTTTAGGGGGTATCAGAAAAATGAGAAAATCCGCTCTTCTGCTTCTTTTTTTGACTTTTTCCTTTTTTCTTTCAGCAAAAGAACCTGTTCAAGTCGCCATTCTCCACAACGACGGCTACACTCTCTACCAGGAGTTCATGCCGAACGACAACACCTACAAAAACACTGTGCGGGACATGGAAGTCCTTGCTGCCAAACACAAGGAAAAAGCATTTTCCCAGGCTGCCGCTTTAGTTAAAACGATCCGCACCAAATGCAAAAAATACTATGACACAAACACAAAACTAATTGAGATCCTTAAGAAAAAGTGGTCAAAACCGCACTATGCCGACATGGATGACGAATGGAAGGAGGCGACCTTTTCAAAAGACCGTAAAAAGGTCCAGGATCTCCACAGACTTTCTCTCGGGATGCAGCAGGCATACAACGACTGGAATGAAGCCAGGAACAAAGCTTTTGAAAAAAAGGGGGCGAAGGCAGTGGCTGCGGCTCTTGCAAAAGCCAACGAAAATCTAAAGATGACGATCGACGGCGTCCTTGCAGAAGAAGAACCTGCGATGAATGCCATCTCAAAAGAATTGGAAATGATGAAAATGTCAAAATAATCAAGGAGTTAAAATGTTACTCAAAGGTAAAGACGCTGCTGACGGAATAGTTTCAAAACTTTTGGAGGAAGATCTTTCGGGACTTACTCTCGCAGTCTTTCATCCGCTCAACGACGGTGCGGCCGAAAGTTATCTCAAGACCAAGGAAAAGTGGCTGAAGAAAATAAACGCGAAGATCGAGGTCGTTCCTGTTGACGGAAACATGACCCAGGACCAGTTTTTCCACAAACTCGAGCTTCTCAACAAAGACTCTTCGATAACCGGGATCATGGTCGAGCTTCCCCTTCCGATAAAAATCCCGGAAAAAGAACTTCTGACAAAGATAAACCCGTTCAAAGATGTCGACGGCATCACATATTTCAATCAGGGAAAGATCTTCACCTCAAAGAATGAAGATCTGATCCCGTGCACAGCTGCAGCCTCGATAAAACTGCTTGAGCACCATAAGATCGATTTCGCCGGCAAAAACGTCCTTGTTATCGGACGCAGCTACATCGTCGGACTTCCGCTTTTCAAGCTGTTTCTGAACAGAAACGCCACTCCGACAGTAGCCCACAGAGGCACTTCCAACCTTAAAGATCTGATACATAACGCAGACATTATCGCCGTCTGTGCAGGGACGCGCGGGATTGTGAGATCGAGCGAAGTGAAAGACGGCGCTGCCGTTGCCGATGTCGGGATCCATGTCACCGAAGACGGAAAGGTCGTCGGAGATATGATCATCGACCGTGAAAACGAAGAGACCAGGATCGACTACTCCCCTGTTCCCGGCGGAGTCGGTACCGTGACAAATGCGATGATGCTCCACAATCTCGTCCGCTGCAGACAACTCCAGCTTTAAAGTCAGGCGGTCATTGATGAAGCAAAGATCATCCAAGATAAGATCTTTAAAGGCACTCGTGTCCGACTCAAAGAACAACCTGCTGATAATACTTATGAATTGGTCGGATATCGTAGGCAAAGGCAACTCCGGGATAATGATACCGCTCCAGCTCAAACAGAAAACGCTCACGATCGCCATTCCGAACAACATGGTCCTTTCAGTTGCGGCAAAATTCACGCCGCTGATCATAAAAAGGGCAAATCTCTGCTTTGAAGACGAAAACGTAAAAAAACTTAAATTTTTGATAGAACCCGGACTTTTCAAAAAGCCGAAAACCGAAAAGGCAACAGCCGAAAAGACAAAAACCGTCAAGGTCGCCAGCGAGATCTCAAAAGAAGAGATCTTTCAAAAAAAACATGAACTTATCGAGAGATTCGGCATGGGCGAAGCCTTTAGTGAATCTGCGGCGAAAATAGAACTTCTAAATATGAAAAGAGGAGACAATGACTAACGATCTCATCATGGATTTCAGAACTCTGGCGAAACTCATCTCGAAAATAGAAAACAACAGAGCCGGTTTTGAAGACGATCTCATGTCACTTTACAAAGAAAATTCTGAAACTGTAACGATCGGGATCACTGGTCCTCCCGGAGCAGGGAAAAGTTCGCTTACCGACAGAATAATCAAAGAATACAGGAACTTAGGCAAAACTGTCGGAGTCGTTGCAGTAGACCCGAGCTCCCCTTTTTCTGGCGGCGCGATTCTCGGTGACAGGATAAGGATGTCCGATCACGCATCCGACCCCGGAGTCTTTATCCGCTCGATGGGAAGCCGCGGAAGTCTGGGCGGTCTGGCTCCGGCTACGATAGACGTCCTCAATCTGATGAAAAGCGTCGGATTTGACGTCCTCATCGTCGAAACGGTCGGTGTCGGACAGAGCGAGATCGATGTCATGAGCATAGCAGACACCGTTCTTCTGGTTTTAGTTCCGGGACTCGGTGACGACATCCAGGCTTTGAAAGCCGGGATCATGGAGATCGCCGATATCTTTGTCGTAAACAAGGCCGACAAGGACGGAAAAGAGAAACTGCTTGCAGAAATCAACATGATAATAAACCTCAACAAGCACCGTTTCCTCTGGGTCCCGCCGGTAGTCGAAACGATCGCGACGGAAAATCAGGGCGTCGGCCGTCTTATGGATTCCATATCCGACAGGAATTCATGGCTCAAAAACAACGGACTTGATGTCAAAAAGGATAAGATCGTCAATCAATTCAAGCACAAAGCTATGGACAGGATCGGTTACGAAATCATGGATATGCTCAATTCAAAAGGGATAATCAAAGATTGGACACAGGGGATAATAGAAGGAAGGACCAACCCCTACTCTGCAATGAGCGAGCTTGATAAAAACCTTGAGATCATTTGGAAAAAAGACAATAAATGAGAGTAATGATAGTCGAAAAGCCTTCCATGAAACGAAAAATGGAAGCGGCACTTGGAAGCGAAGTAAAAGTCGTTTCGAGCGTAGGTCACATTGAATCGCTTCAGGATCTTGAGTTCTACCTTCAGGATCGTTTTCAAAACGGGAAAAAGCCTTTTTGGAAAGATCTTCTCCAGTTTCTGCCCTTTATTCCGAAGGATTTCAGACACACAGTCACAAACAAGCAGGTCTTCGGAGAAATCGAGCGCGCTCTGAAAAACGCGACAGAGATCATTCTCGGCGCCGACCCCGACCGCGAAGGAGAGCTCATCCACCGCAACATCCTTGAGATAGCCGCTGAAAACGGATCGGTCTCGACAGACAAAATCACGAGGATATGGCTCCACAGCGAGACTGCGCCTGAAATAAAAAAAGCGTTTGAAGCGAGAAAGAGCTACACTGAATATGAAGGTTACTACAAAGCGGCAAAAACGCGCGAAATAGTCGACTGGCTCATCGGCATACAGCTTACGATACTTTACAGCGTGAAATACGGAACTCCCGGAAAACCGGTCAGCATAGGCCGTGTCCAGACATGGTTGCTTGCTGAGATCATTAAAAGATTTTTTGAGAACCGCGATTTCAAGCCCGAACCTTTCAGGACTTTCACATTCCTTTCAAAAGACGGAGTCGCGTTCCAGATGGTCGACGAGGACGACCGTATTTTCAAAACGACGGATCTTGCCGAAGCAGACAGGATCGCAGCATCGCTTGAAGGAAAAAATCTAACGATCACAGGGGTCAAAAAGAAAAAATTCGTTGAATACGCGCCGAGTCTTTATGACCTCAAAGCACTCCAGAAAGATGCCGCGACGCGTTACGGGATTTCTCCTGACGACACTTTGAAATATGCCCAGAATCTTTACGAAAAATATGATTTGATAAGCTACCCGAGAACCGACTGCTCCGTTTTGAGCGAGCAGGAGGCAAAAGAGCTGAGACATGCGATGAATCTGATCTACCGCTTCGAAAGCTACAAACCGCTCGTCATGGCTGTAAAAGCGCAGAATCCGACGCTTGAACTCAATTCGAAATACATCGGAAAACTTGAAGGACACTACGCGATAATCCCGGTCCTTTCCTACGACAAAAACACTGTCCCTGTGCTTTCCGGCGGCGAAAAACTGATATTCGACCTCATCGTAAAACGTTTCTGCGCAACTCTTCTCAATCCGGCAAAAGGCGACACGACTGAATTTCACGGTCATATCGACGATCACCTTTTTCTTGCTAAATTCAAAAACTACACAGATCCTGGATTCCTTGAATTTATCAAATCGGAGAAAAAGAAGTCAAGCGACGACGCAGAACTTTCAAACAATGAGAACAAATCTGTTCCGGATGAAGAAGAGAAAATAATTTCAGTAAGTTACAAGAAAAACGATTCTCTCTCGGGCTCTGTCGAAATGAAAGAGGACATGACCAAACCGCCGAAACTTTTCAAGGATGCTTCACTGCTTACCCTCATGGAAAAAGCGCATCTCCAGATCAAAGATCCGCAGCTCAAAAAGGCGCTGAAAGAGGCTGACGGCATCGGCACAGCTGCAACGAGAGCCTCCTTCCCTCCGCTTCTCATGAAACGGGGATATATCGTGAAAAAGGATGACGGGAGCTATGTTCCGACAGATCTGGGGATAAAACTTTACGATATACTTCCCGAAGAACTGACCATTCCCGACTTTTCGGCGAATCTGGAGCAGGAACTGTCGGGATTTATTAAGAAAAAGGCTCTGAAAAGCGAAACGGAGATCATAGCCGAAACAGAGATTTTCCTGAAAAAAGTGTTCGATAAAATCAGACGCAACAACTATGTTTTCAACACAAACAGCGCCCCGATAAAAAAAGATTACACAAAACTCTCCGACAAACAGCGCGCCCTGATCGAAAAATATGCCACTCCGGAGATAAAAGAAGCCTTGCAGAAAGGCGATTTTGTCGCATGCAACAAGTGGATCGACGAGTTTTTCGAATCTAAAAGAAACAGTCAACCGAAATAGAACTACTTCTTTTCAAGGAATTTCGGTCTGAAAATTATGCAGATCGAAGGAAGAAGGACGATGGAGCCGACAAGGCATACCGCGATACTGAGAACGATCAAAGCGCCGAAATATCTTATCGGGAGGAAAGAACTGAAAAGAAGGATGACGAATCCGACCATGACGCTAACAGCGTTGAAAATTATACCGCGGCCGGTCGTCTGGAGCGTATGGCGGACAGCTTCAGCCGTGTTGTGGTGCTTCTGGATCTCGATTTTGTAACGCCACAGGAAATGGATCGTGTAGTCGACACCGACTCCGATAACGATAGACGAGATGAGTGCAGTTGCGATATCGAGCGTGACACCGGTAAATCCCATGACTCCGAACATGAGCACGAGCGAGACTCCGAGCGGGATACCTGCGATGAGCCCTGCCACGATGGATTTAAAAAGGATCATGACAAGTATCGAGACCGAAATAAACGAAAGAATGAGCGAGATCACCTGACCGTCAATAACGCTGTCTATCAGATCTTTGAACATGACTCCGGAACCTGTGATCTCTGAAAAGACAGGTTCGTTCTCAATCAGTTTTTCAGTCTCAAGGACGACTTTCTTTATCGTTTCGCTGCTTTCACTGTTGAGCTGAACGATTATCTGAGCCTGCGTGAAATCGGAGTTCACGAGTTTCGTAAGTTCATCGGGATCGGCCATTTCATTGTATTTCGTGAGGAAAAAATCAACTGCGTTTTTGGTCTCAGGGATCTCACCGAAGCCCTTTTCGCCGGGCTGATAGGCACCTTTTGTGACCAGTTTTATCAGTTTTGCGATAGAAAGAGTGTTGCCGACATTTGGGTTCTTGGCTATAGCCTGTTCAGTTTCATCAATTTTCCTGAGTACTTGCGGATCTTTTATATCAGCTTTGACATTTACGCTGATTATCTGGGAACCTCCGAAGTTGTCATTTATAAGCTGGGATGCCACCTGCGCAGGATGTCCTTTCGGATAGTAGCTTGCAAGATTCGAATCGACAACGATCTTCGGTATGCCGAACGCCATGACAGCTGTCAGGACGACACTGGAAGCAAGAAGGATCTTCGGGTGTTTCGATACGAAATTGGCAATATTTATAAGGAGTTTCTCTGTTGCCGGGCGTTTTTCCTTGTTTATGACCGGAGCCGGGACCTTCATCATCGACAGAGCTGCCGGAATGAAGAAGATACTTGCGAAAAGCGCGAACGAGATCCCTATCGACGAAAGGATACCGAGCTGTGCCGCAGGAACTACCGTGTGGGTCATAAGGCAGAGCATACCGGCGATCGTCGTTACACCGGTGAGGATGACAGGCACTGACATGTCGGAAAAGACCTCTTTTGCGAGTTCCGCACCGCTTTTTCCACCTTTTGCCTCCATGTTGTGGAGCTGATATCTGCTTATGATGTGGATCCCGTAACCGTTCGCAACTGCGATGAGAATGACAGGAAGGATTATAGTGACTGTCGTCATTTTCCAGCCCAAAAGCGGCACGAGCCCCATCGAAACGATGATCGACATTATTACGACCGAAAACGGCAGCAGAACTCCGCGCAGCTGCTTGAAACTGACAAAAAGTATCCCGAGCATTATCAAAAGTCCGAGCGGCATGAAAACCATCATGTCCTTCGGGACATCTTCCGAAATATGCTCTTTGATGACCGGAAGACCGCCCAAAGTTACCTTTCCTGGGCCTTCGACCTTTGCAATGGCCTCGCGGATATTTTTAGTGATCTCAAGTCCTTTGCCGTTGTTTTTCATTCTGACAAGAACAGTCGCCGCGGTAAAGTCATCGTTTATGAGAGTGCGCATCACCATGTCGTTGTTTTTCATCATGCTGCGGAGCTCTTCGCGCTGAGCGAGCTCTTCAGGGCTCCCCTCTTTCGGCTTTTCGTCAGCGAACGGATCGTCGTCGACCATCGGGATCGAGTTGATCTTTTCGATATCGGGCACTTCTTTGAGCGCGGAAGCAATGGCGTTGATCTGTTCCAAAACAGCCGGACGCAGGACATCCTTGTCTTCGACGACAACAAAAACGATCTCCATTCCGCCGAACTTTTCCTCAAGTTCCTTGAGGTGAACTCTCAGATGGTCAGGAAGCATATTCTCGACATCGGGGTCAACCGAACTGTCTTTGAGCGGGACAGCCATAAGTATCGTGAAAATTATGAACACCGTGATTATGAGCACTCTGAACTTTATAACTGAATCAGCCAAATTTTTCATTAAGACCTCTAATAAATTAACAACAACACTTTCGGACGCTTTTTACCTGACCAAGGTTACAAATTCAAGTAAATCTTGCATAAGTAAAGAAGTTAAATATTATTTTGCGGCGAAGATACAAATTATTGCGGAGGGTCTCATGGAAAAGATCGTGATCACAAACGATTCGACTCTTGAAAACATGCGGGTAAACTTCAGGCATCTCCTGCCTGGAAGTGAAAAGATCGCGCAGAAACTGAATGATTTCAAACCGCTTGAAAGTCTTACCGGACACATTCCGGAAAACTTTTTCCCGTCGGCTCTGACATCACGCTCTACCGGCGAGGCGCTGAAGACCCTGCGCGGAGACGACGAACTGGAACTCTTTTTCATGCTGCTCCTTTCGGAAAACGGATCGGAAGGGACAAACGGAACCTCCGCTGACATCTTTGAAAAACTGAAGGCGTCAAAAGAAAGGATAAGCAAAGAAAACTATTTGAATCTGCTGGTGTTTCTGCTGGCGAAATTCGGAAACAGCGGCGGCATTCTGGATGAGATCAAGGAAAATCTTGATGTTGCCGACCCTGTCGCAGAGATGCTCCTCTCTTTTTACGATAAATCACCGCGCGAGACAGGCGCAACGACTTCGCTCGAATCGCTCTGTACTGCGTTTTTCGAGGCTGTCAAAGCTGAAAAATCGGGAAATTACGCAAAAGCATTCTCTTTGATGCTCAAAGTTTTCGAAGGTTCGGACCTCCATCCTTTCATCTTCGAGATCCTGAAATTCTACATGATGCAATACAGCGGGATCGCCCCGGAAGACATTTCCGGATTCACAAAAAAAGCGACTGAAGGCTCATTCGCGGTATCGTTCACTACGGTAAAATTCGTCGAATTCTGCTACTATTATAAAAACGGCATCGGAGAGAAAATCGAAGAGACAGTTTCGACTCTCGCCGAAAACACAGATTCAGTCTTCATTCTGAACATGATAGCTCCGGTCCTTTACAAGTATAAAAAATGGGATCTCGTGGGGAAATTCTACAAACTTTCCTCCAAAAAGGCTGTCGGGGCGGAAAAAACGATGTATCTGGAACTTCTTGCAGACCTTTACGAAAACAAACTGGAACTGCCGGAATTCGCAGCCGAGATCTATAAAAGCATTGCGGAAGAAGATCCTGTAAACTGCACTTTTTCGCTTTCGAAAGCTGCCGCGGTATACGAGGAGAGCGACTCCTGGGAAAAACTTGCCGGGCTTTACTCTCTTATGGCAGAAAGGGAGACCGAACCGCTCTTTCAGGCAGCATTTTTCTCGAAGAGCGGAGAAATATTCCTGCGCAGACTGAACGATCCCTTAAAAGCAGCCGAATATTTTGAAAAAAGTCTCGCCTCCAAATATTCGTTTGAAACGGCAAGAATGCTTGCAGGCCTGTGCATAGGGACAAAAAATTACGATCGGTGCATCGAGATCCTCACGACGGAACTTGAAAACACTTCTGAAAAAGAGGAAAAGATAAGGATCCTTAAAAAACTTGCCGACTGCAGGACTGTTCACGGCGACGAGATCGAAGAATCGGAGAAATATCTTCTCAGGATCCTCGAGATTGACCCGAAAAACCTTGACGCAGTGAAGAGACTCGGACTGGTCTACAGCGCGGAAAGAAATTGGGAAAAACTTGTTGAGACGAACTTCAAAGAGATAGATCTGACCAGGAATATCGCCGAGATCGCCTCTCTCTACTATAAAAACGGCGTCATTTTTTACGAATATCTGAAAGACCTGACACGCGCCACGGAGTGTTTCAGGGAACTTCTTGAAATAATTCCCGAGCATCTTCCCACACTGCTTTATCTGGAAAGGATCTATACGCAGACGAAAGACTTGGCCGGAATAAACCTTGTCGTTTCGCAGATATCCTCTCTCATCAGCGATCCGCAGTCAGCCGCCGCCCTTTCCTATCAGACAAAACTCGCGATGGTCTTGAGAGACACCGGAAAAACAAAAACGGCAGACGGGATATTCTCGGATATCCTCAAGAACTATCCCGAAAACATAACCGCAAAAGAAAATCTGAGGATGTCGGAAGGAAAAGCAGATTTCACAAATATTGAAACAGAATCAATAGACTACAACGAATATAATTTTGAGTTGTTTCTGGAATATATAAAACAAAGCAACTCATTCATGATGACAGACGAGATACTTAAAAGAGAGTCTCCGTCATTTTGGAAAGACCTTTACTTTTTATACAAAGAAAGGATCGTCATAGACTCGGCAGCCGATCTCAGCGACAAGGAAAGATTTATCATGTCGCTGTTTAACAAAGATTTTTCAATAAACATTCTGATCAAAAACTCAACAAAGAAAACCGCGTTGATGTTCCTCACAGGCGAATATATAAAAGTCGGATTTTTTGACGGTATTTCGATTATATTGGACTATTACTTAAAATTCGAACCAAAAAACAAGCGGAAAATATGGTCATTGTTCTTTAAAGGCTGCGGAAACCCGAATCTTCAGGATGACCTTGAAGAACTCTTTACGACCACTGAAGACACGGATGTTTTCGAGATAACTCAAGAAATTTTGGAACATATCTATATTAAAAACAAAGATATCGACACATTTATCTTCACAAGAAACGTTGCTTTACAGAAGATCAGTGACAACAAAGAAAAATGCCGCTTTATTGACAAGACCATATCTCTTGCAGGAGAAAGCATCTCAAACGACAAACTTATGGATCTTTACAGAAAACGTATCAAATTTACAGACAGCGACGATATGGCTGATTTCCTCAAAGACCAGAAAAATCTGGAGCGTTATGTCGACATGATGATGTCGGAAGGAAATTACGGAAAAGCAAATGAAGCGATCGAAACATTTATTTCGGATCCTTTCGAGCAGACACTTTTTTTCTCGAAAACTGCGCTCCGGCAGAATGATGCGGCAAAGGAAAACGAACTGCTTCTGCCGGTCATGTTCGAAGCTGTATCCAGAAAGATCCCGTATCCCCTGCTCCGCCTGCGCGAACTGAACAAAAACAATGTCAAACTCTCACTTTTCCTTGAAAAATCACTGGCTTTTATCGGTGAAAACAGTGCTGTTCAGACAGAAGCTTTTCCGCACCTCTTCGCACTTGGAAAAGAAAAACTCTTTGAATTTACCGGATTTACCGAAACCGAAAAACTTCTCGAAGAATTTACACGCATCCTTTCGACAATACCTTCAAGGACAAAAGTCACGGCAAGACCGCTCCATTCCAACGGGCGGAGAATACTCATGCAACTCCTTGAATACATTAAACTTTCATGCAACTTTGAAGAACTCGACGGACTATGGGATGCCGATTCTGAAACTCCGGTAAAAACCATGATATCCCAGCAGACGCCCTATATCGTTTTCGGACCGGCATCGTTGAAGAGCGATTTTGAAAAACTCAAATTCAGGGCTGTTCGAGAAACGTTCCTTCTTTCCTGCGGCCTTGAAGATACTTCGCCGGAAAGTGCCGAAAAAATATCGCCGCTTCTAAGATTAGTAGGAAGAGAGAAGGTCAAACTTGTCAAAAGCATCCGTTCATCGTTCCAGAGCAGAGCGATCGAACTTTTGAAACTCCTTGAAAACACTGATATTTCCGAAATAAGATCGTTTTTGAAAAAGATCGATGAAGCCGCCACATGGCACGCATTCTACTTTGATCCCGATATTTCAGAGATCAAAGATAGAGCAAAAGCAGAAGATTTCGTCACCAGATTCTTTCTTTGATCGGGCTTCGCGATCGGGGATCACCGGATCAGCAGTTTTATCATCCTGCCTGTAACGGATCCGGCGCAGTTCACAAGATCTTTCACCTTTCCCTGGAAGACGACATTCCCGCCGTTTTCTCCGCTTCCCGGGCCGAGATCGATGATGTAGTCGGCACTTGCAAGGATCTGGCTCCTGTGTTCCGCCAGGATCACTGTATTTCCTGAATCATTCAATGATTTGAATATGTTGAAAAGTTTTTCGATATCTGCGAAGTGTAGTCCGCTGCTCGGTTCGTCAAAGATGAATATCCCCTCTTTTTTGTTTTCTGCGCTGAACCGGTCGAAGTTCCTCGCGAAATTGAGCCTCATGAGTTCGCCGCCTGAAAGAGTGGATACCTGCTGCGAAAGCCTGATATATCCGAGTCCGCACCTTTCAAGGATCTCCAGAGTCCTGAAAATCGAGGGATCGTCACTGAAAAAACGGGCTGCTTCTGCGATCTCCATATCAAGGATCTCCGCAATATTTTTCTCTTTATATTTAAATAAAAGGATGTTTTCCGCGAACCCTGTTCCGCCGCAGTCGGCGCAGAAATTCTCGACATTCCCCAAAAAATCCATCGAAACGGAAGTTTTTCCCGTTCCTTTGCAGTTCCTGCAGATGTCGTTCTTCGTGATTTTGAAAGTTTTTCCGAATTTTTTCTTTATTTTTTCGTAACATTCTGCAAACGATGCGACATTTAAGGAGGCGGTATTCAGCGTATCGGCATCTTTTCTGTCAAAGAAAACGGGGTATTCCCTGATGTTTTGAGCCAGATACCTTATGAGAGTCGTTTTTCCGCTCCCGGAAACGCCTGAAACAGCTGTGATCTTTCCTTTCGGGATCGTTACAGTTATATTTTTCAGATTGTTTGCCGAAATATTTCCGAGAGTTATAAATTCACCGAAATCCACATCCTGGAAGAGAGGTTTGAAGTTAAGTGCTCTTGCTGTGTAAGTGTCTGATTTGATCAGACGGTCATAAGAGCCTTCAAAAACTATTTTTCCGCCGTTGCTCCCGCTTTCAGGCCCTGTTTCGATTATGTGGTCGGCATTTTTAATGATCTCAGGAACATGCTCGACCGCCACAACAGTGTTTCCTTTTTCGGCGATCTCCTTCAAAAGCTCCGCCATGCTTTCACATTCTGAAGGATGAAGTCCGCGGCTTGGCTCGTCTATCACATAAATAAGGTTTTCAAGCCTGTCCGCAGAACTTTTTATAAGTCTCAGACGCGCCCTTTCTCCGGTCGAAAGTGTTGAAGCAGCACGGGAGAGCGTCAGATGACCCAAGCCTAACAGTATGATCTTATTTATCTTTTCGCTGATTTCCGCCTTGATCCTTTCAAAGATCTCCCGCTCTTTTTCACCGTCAGGCCGAATGGCGTCCAAAAGCTCTGCAAGCTCAGAGACAGGTCTTTCGCAGAATTCATCTATCGTCATTCCAGCGAATTTTACGGCAAGAAGCTCTTTTTTAAGGCGTTTTCCATGACATTCAGGGCAAATGTTCCGCCCCATCAGCGCACGGAGCTCATCTTCGTTTTTGTTTCCCAAAGAACGCTCGAATTCGTCGGTCACAAGGTTTGCAAAACCGCGCCAAGTCCCTTTGAAAGAGTGCGTCCCTTCGATATTTCCCCTTTTGTATTCCCAGTTCACATCGAAGATCTCCTCTCCGGCTCCGAACATTGCAGTCTCGAATTCTTGCGGCGAAAGCTCTTTCACAGGTCTTGAAAAATCGATACCGAGTTTCTCCCCGGCTGCAAAAAGAGTGTGGATGAACTGCCCGTTAAGATCGCCGTAAAAACGCCCCTGCTTCGTTGCGGCAAGTGCGCCGTCGGCAAATGAAAGTTCCCGGTTTATCTGAAGTTTTTCAATATCGCAGCCTAAAATAAAGCCCGTTCCCGAACACTTTTCACACGCTCCTTTTTCAGAGTTGAAAGAAAAGTCTCCGGCGGTAAAGGCACTCTCTTTTCCGTTTTCATCTCTGCCCGCTCTCGAAAAAAGCATCCTCACGAACTCGTATATCCCGCTCAAAGTTCCGACAGTCGAGCGCACTCCCGAATAGGAAAATTTCGCCGAAACGCCGATCCCTGCACGTAGATCTTCACACTGCTCCGCGCTGCTCCGGTTCTTTCCGAGAAGAAAAGTTTTGACATAAGGCGAAACACCGCTCATGACAGCTTTTATGCTTTCGACAAAAAGAGTATCAAAGGCGAGACTCGTCTTCCCGCTCCCTGAAAGGCCGGTTATCACATTGAATTTATTAGGTTTTATCCGCAGATCGACGTTTTTGAGATTATGAGTATCGATATTTTTGAGAACTATCTCCTTTGCAAGGCACGCCTCGTAATTTCCCGCTTCCGCAGGTCTAGCACCTGTTGAAAAAGCGGTTTCTCCCTCTCCGAAAGCGACGATGTTGTCGGCAAGACTCAAAAAGACAGGATTGTTTTCTGTCGCAACGACAGTGACACCGGATCCAGTCACCTCTTTTAAGATCCCGACAAATTTTTCTATGTCGAGCGGATGGAGCCCCGCAGTCGGTTCTTCAAAGATAAGTACCGAATTTTCCTTTATTTTTGAAAGCCAAAGAGCAAGTTTTATCCTCTGAGCTTCGCCCCCTGAAAGTGTCGATGACGGCTGACCTAAAAGGAGATAGCCGATGCCGAGACGCTCCATGATGTCCAAAGTTTTTGACACTTGTTTATTTTCCTTAAAGAAATCAAGAGCTTGTGAAACTGAGAGGTTGAGGACGTCATAGACCGAAAGAGCGTTCAGCTTCACTTCAAGGACCTCGTCGATGAAGCGTTTTCCGTTGCATTTGTCGCACACGGTCTGAACGCTGCCCATGAACTTCATTCCAGTCTCGATGACTCCGCCGCCTTCGCATTTGGGGCACCTTCCCTCTTCGCCGTTGAAAGAGAAGTGCGATTTCGAAAAGCCTCGTTTTTTAGCTTCGTCCGTTGCGGCAAAAAGGTCTCTTATTTTGTCAAAGATCCCCGTGTAAGTAGCAGGATTGGAGCGTGAAGTGCGTCCGATGGGGCTCCTTTCTATTATTTCATAACTTATCGATCTTGCTTCAAGATCTTTTATATAACCCTCCAAAAAAGCCTTCTTTTCATCTCCCGATCTTCCGCTCACGGCATTTACAGCGCCTTCAACGATCTCTTTTCCGCGGCAGGTGCCGGCCGGGATCTTTTCATACTTTTTCAGGGCCTCCTTTGTCGGGGTGTCGCCCGCTTTTTCAAGAAAATCCCTGAGTGAGCCTGAAAAAAGGATCTCTCCGCCGTCAACACCGCCGCCGGGGCCTGTTTCGACAATGTTGTCAGCCAGACGTATCGCATCGATATCATGCTCTACCGCGATAACAGTGTTTCCGTTGTCACGGATCTTCAAAATCAGTTCCATTATGCTGCGCAGCTCGGCTCTGTTGAGTCCTATGCTCGGCTCGTCAAAGATAAAAGTCGTGCCGACGAGAGTGCTTCTTGCCGCCGCGGCGATCCTTATTCTCTGGATCTCGCTTGAATCGAGCTTCGAAGAAGGTGTTTCCAGTTTAAGATAACCGAGACCTATATTTATGAGCCCTGTCAGCAACTCGTTGATCTCACTGATCATCTTAACTTCGGCATCAGTCGCTGCCTCGGTCGCTTTTGAAAGGAACTCTGACACCTTTTCAAGAGTCATGCCGCAGATCCCGGCAATGTTTTTCCCCGCAAAAAGAACGGATAAAGCCTTTTCATTGAGCCTTGATCCATGACATTTACTGCACGGGACAGAGCGGACGAAACGGAGAATGTTGGGATTCCTGTCACGCTTCAGGATCTCCGACATCACGTTGATCACCCCTTTGTAATAGCCCTCTTCGCGAGGTTTTGCCGTGATTCCGGTCCATTTCATGCGGCTTTCGAGAGTGTGCTTTCCGAAAGGGACTTTGATCTTTTCGCTACCGAAGAATATGACATCGAGCTGCTCTTTTGAGAGTTCATTCAGCGGTGTATCGACCGAAAAACCGTGCGCACGGCACACTTCGTCGAGGACATCAAGCGTCACCTGAGAATAGATTATGTATCCGTTCGGAGCCGTTATCTTCAAGGCGCGGTCTCTTATCGACTTCGTTTTGTCGGCAATGATCAGTTCTGGATCGAGAAAATCCTCGACTCCGTAACCTTTGCATGCCTCGCAGCAGCCAAGCGGCGAATTGAAAGAAAAAAGAGAGCGGCTCATACCGGCGTGACGGGCAAAAAGAACGCGCAGGAGGTCGTAGATACCTGAAAAAGTGCCGACAGTCGACATGGAATTCGCGACATCGGCCCGCTGATCTACGGCGACACATGCGTCAAGGCCGCCGATGAATCCGGCATTCGGCTTTTTCGTAACTCCGAAAAATTTCCTCTGCCATGCAGGAAACGACGAGAGATACAGCCGCTGTGACTCTTTGAAAAGCGTGTTGTAGACGAGCGACGACTTGCCGCTTCCCGAAACTCCTGTCACGACAGTGAATTTTCCTTTTTCGAATTCGACACTTATGTTCTTTAAATTATTCTCTGTGCAGCCAGTTATTCTGATATTCATCGGACCTCGCTATTTGACCTCACCCGTCCCTCTCCAGCGCGGAGCGGGATAAGGGTGAGGATAAAACAAAATTTGTCTTTTGATTTCTATTTGAACGATTTCAGAACGTTGATGACGTAGTCGATATCTGCTTCGGTGTGGTCGGCGTTGATCTGGAAGCGGATCTCTTCGTCGCCCTTCGGAACTACCGGATAGTTGAGTCCCGTAGCGAGAACGCCGTTCTTCGTGAGCCATTCGACGATGTCTGCCGTCTTTTTGGTGTCTCTGACCATGAGCGGAGTTACCGGGTGCGGTCCGGGGATCGTCTCAAGACCGTTGTCAACGAGTCCTTTTTCGAATCTTGCGGTGATGGATGCAAGGTGCTCAAGGCGTTTGATGCCTTCTTCGCTCTCGAGGATGTCGAGGACTTTGAGAACTGCATAAGCCTCGCCGACTGTGATCGGGTTCGAGTAGATATACATCGGAGCCGACTGTCTAAGGAATTCGGTGACCGATTTCGAAGCGACGACATAACCGCCGTTTACGCCGTAAGCCTTGCCGAGCGTGCCGATAAGGATGTCAACTTTCGCGCCGGTGACTTCTTCTGTTCCTCTTCCGGTCTTGCCGTAAGCGCCTACACCGTGGGAGTCGTCAGCAGCGGTCGTTACGCCTTCTTCGAATTTGTCGTCATATTTCTTGCAGATAGCGGTGAACTTGTCGAACGGGCAGAAGTCGCCTCTCATCGAGAAAACGCCGTCTGTAACGACGATGCATCTCTTTCCTTTGCCGACAGCTTCCTGAAGTTTTGCTTCAAGATCTTCCATATTGTTGTGCTTGTAGATGAGTTTGAGTGCCGGACGGGCAAGTTTCATCGCGTTGATGATGCAGTTGTGGTTGAGCTCGTCGCTGATGATGACCGTTTCATTGGTGATAAGCGGGAAAAGAACGCCCATCGAAGTAACGTATGCACTCGAGAAGATCATTGCCGATTCTCTGCCGTGGAACTTCGCAAGTCTTTTTTCAAGGTCGACGTGAGCCTTATGCGTTCCGGAAATGAAGCGGACTGCGCCGGGGCCGACACCGAAAGCCTTCGTTCCCTCTTCCTCAGCCTTGATGACTTCGTCTCTCATCGAAAGACCGAGATAACTGTTTGAATTCATTTTGATAAAAGTCTGTTTGTAGCCTTCGACGACATAACGCGGACCGTTTGCGCCTTCGGGCGGAAGGATCTTCGTGATGACCATTTCATCGCCTTTAGCCGTTCCTTTAGCCTTGAGGTCGTTGACGTAATTGTTAAGAGCGTTTTCCAATTTTGTAGTCATAGTGAACTCCTTAAATAAATTTATAAAAAAACCGTAAAAAACAACGCGGCGAGTATAGTCTCTTGGTTTTGTTTGTGAAGATTTTTTATCGGTCGATCAAATTTTCCTGACGAGGGCGTGTGTGGTTTCCGGTGTCGCGTCTCGGACCTCTCCGTCACTGCGTGACACCTCTCCTACTTCAGGAGAGGCTGTTTCAGGGGAGCCTTGACGGGCGTGTGAGGTTTGTCGGAGCGCGGGCGGCTCGCCTGCAACTCGTCATGTTGAGGCTAAGCCGAAACATCTCTGCCTTGAACGGAAATGGGAATTATTTTGGGGAGTTATTGCTTTTTAGTGCCGGCTTTTGGTTGTTGAATCTGTCGAAGATCATCGACATTGTTCGCAATTTAGAATTTCTTATTATTTATTTTAACATCAACTTTTTTTGTTGATTTAAATTCTAAAATTTATATTTATAACACGGTTATTTTAAATTTGAAAAGAATTTTGGCTGAGAGGATAAACGCAATGACTGAAAATAACACAAGCTTAATCATGTACGTCACAGAAGACGGAGTGACTCGCATTCAGGCGACGTTCGATCAAGAGACCGTCTGGCTATCGATAGATCAGATGGCGGAACTTTTTCAGCGGGATAAAAGTGTTATCGGCAAACATGTCAGAAGTATTTTTTCCGAGGGTGAACTGGATAAAAAATCAGTTTGGGCAAAATTTGCCTACACTGCTTCTGACGGGAAAACGTATCAGGTCGATTACTACAATTTAGATGTAATTATTTCAGTGGGTTATCGTGTCAAATCGCTTCGCGGGACACAGTTCAGAATTTGGGCTAACGGAGTTTTGAAAGACTATCTTCTTAAAGGTTATGCTGTGAATCAAAGGATTGAACGCCTGGAAAACCGTGTAAGCAAGACAGAAGAAAAAATAGATTTTTTTGTCCGCACCTCGTTACCGCCAGTGGAAGGTGTTTTCTTCCGAGGTCAGATTTTTGATGCCTACGCGAAGTTTGAATCGTTCATTCAAAGTGCTGAACAAGAAATCATTCTTATTGACAATTACATTGATATTTCGGTTTTGGAACGCTTTTCAAAAAAGCAAAAAGATGTGAAAGTCACGATTTATACTGATCCTAAAACAAAATTAAGCAAGCAGGATATTCAAAAATTCAATGAACAATATCCACAACTTATAATAGAACACACATCAAAAGCACACGACCGCTTTCTGATAATTGATAACAAAATCCTTTATCACATCGGCGCATCGCTAAAGGATCTCGGTAAAAAATGTTTTGCGTTCGAGGTGCTGGATCCCGCTTGGATAGAAGAGATTCTGAAGAATTTGTGAGATCTCTGGGAGCTTAGGTCCGCTCCCCCGCAGGTTTTTGAGGTTCAGCTTTCGCCGGATTTGAGTTTATTGAGTGGGGGCATCGGTTTTGCTCCGTGGTTATCTCGTAATTTCCAGAATTTCCCTTTTTAAAGCCAAACCCTTCGCCGTTAAGCGATACTTCTGCGTAGGACTGTTCGGAGAATCCGGTTGCGTCAATTCTATAAAACCACCTTCCAGAGCTGGGGAAGTATACTTTTCTGAAAAATTTCTCAAACCTTTCAAGT
>JAEEGL013427077.1_pt1 | contig 101768 bp, 79 predicted proteins | sample 9134231 | NCBI WGS metagenome assembly JAEEGL01 (sample SAMN16246548, study PRJNA631951) | gut metagenome | biome: gut microbiome; feature: rumen; material: fiber-attached | host: Bos | place: Iran: Karaj | collected 2018-10 | reverse complement strand
GGCCGAGTTCCTTATAGTTTTCCACCTTAGCCTTGGAGGCATTGTATACGACAAAGTCCGGGGTGAACTCCGCCAGTTCTTCCTCTGACGGCACGATGAACATGTTTTTGATGAAATGCGCCTGCCATGCGACTTCCATAATGAAGCGCACCTTCATACGGGTGTCCGCGTGCGTGCCGCAGAAACCGTCCACCACGAACAGGCGCTTGCCGCTGAGCTGCTTCTGGGCCAGCTTCTTCACAGCCTTCCAGGTGCTCACGCTCATCTTGTGGTTGTCGTTCGGGTAGCCCTCGGTGGTCCACCAGATTTCGCCGGGTTTGCCTTCCTTGGTGGTGTTGTCGTAGACGATGTATTTGTCCTTGGGGCTGCGGCCGGTATAGACGCCCGTCATCACGTTGATGGCGCCCAGTTCCGTCACCTGGCCTTTGTCGAAACCTTCGAGACCGGGTTTGGTCTCTTCGTTGTACAAAACCTCATACGTGGGGTTGTAAAGGATTTCCTTCACGCCCGAAATGCCGTACTTTTTGAGATTGATGTTTGCCATATAAGATATAAGTTTTTTAATGAATTATCCAATGCACAAATATACAAAATAATTGTTTCTTTTCAAAATCACTTTCCCCGGTGGAACAGCCACCAGGCGTCGTAGAACATCGAGTAACTGAATACCGACAGCACGCAGAGGGCGGCGGCGAGCCACCAGGGCAGGGTGAAGAAGAACACCAGCGCCCAGATGAGCAGGTTCACCGGCGTCATAACCAGCCGCACGCCGTAGCGGACGGTATTGTGGAAGGCTCTGTCCACCACCCGGTTGCAGATGAACTCCGCCGTGCCCCACATCGGGAGGCTCAGGACGGCCGCTGCGGGCCAGAGCGGCAGCAGCAACATCCTCCAGCCGAAGGGGCGCGGCAGGCCGTCCGGCAGCACCAGCGCCTGGATGCGCGTGCCCAGTTCTTCGCGGAGAATCTGCATCTGCACGCCTTCCGGCGCATCGCTGTGCGCTTCCAGGAAGGCGTTCACGTCCAGCGGCTTGCCATAGCGCAGGATGCATCGGCCCCGGTAGTGGAAGAAATCGCTGTAGTTGATGCCGGCGGGGACGATGACGGTGGGCCGCTGCCGGGCGCTGCGCAGCGCGATGCGCGCCACGCCTTTCTGCAGCGGCAGGATGGTCCGCTCGGTGCGGTGCCGCCCTTCCGCGAAGAGGCAGAAGGGGATGCCGGCTTCGAGCGTCCCGTCAATCTCGTCGATGGCGTAGATGCTGTCGCGGATGGTGCCCACGCCGTCCCGTTCGCGGGCCATCGGCAGGATCTTCAGGAAGCGGAGCGCCATAGCGGCGGTGGGCTTGCGGAAGATATCGGCCCGGGCCCCGAAGACGGTCTGCTCCCGCCGGGAGGCCAGGACCACCAGCGCATCCATCAGCGTGTTGCTGTGGTTGGGGGCGATGATGACGGCCCCTTCTTTCGGGAGGCTGCCTTCCACCTTCAGGTGGCTGTAGCTTGCCCGGGTGCAGGCGTCCACCCACGGGCGCAGGAAGGCGTACCTCCTGTCGCGTTCCCAGATCTTAGACATCGGCTCGTTTGCTGCGGTTGAAGATGGTGGCTACCGTGAGGCCGGAAATGATGTGCCAGATGCCCCACCAGGCGGTGATTACCAGCATTCCGCCGTGGGCGGGGAAGCCGGCGAAGAGGGAAGTGCCCAGCATCAGCGCAAGACCCAGGCCGCTGTTCTGGATGCCGGTCTCGATGGTGAGGGTGCGGCGGTCGCGGAAGGGAACCTTGCCGACGGTACCCACGCCGAAGCCGATGGAGAGCGCCAGCAGGTTGTGGATGAGCACCACGATGAAGATGTATTTCACGCTCACCAGGAAGGCGTCGATGTTGCTGCTGAACGAGAGCACGACCATCGCAATGAAAATGACGATGGAGAGCCACTGGAGGGGCTTTTTCAAGGCGTCGGCCACCTTGGGAAGGTAGTGGCTGGTGAGGATGCCCAGCAGGAGCGGAATGCCCAGCAGGATGAAAATGGTCTTGAAGACGTCCCAGAGGGGAATGACCAGGGTGGGGATGGTGCCCGCCACGCCGGCCGAATGCAGGTACACCGTGCCCCAGGCCCAGAAGTTAAAGGGGGTGAGGAGCACAGCCAGGGCCGTGGAAATGGCCGTGAGGCTCACGGAGAGCTCGATGTTGGCCTTGGCCAGCGAGCTCATAAAGTTGGAGATGTTGCCACCCGGGCAGGCGGCCACGAGGATCATACCCAGGCCCATCATCGGCGAAATCCAGCCCGTGAGGAGGATGGCCAGGCCGCAGGTAAGGGCGGGCAGCAGCACCAGCTGGCACAGCATACCCAGCAGCACCGACTTGGGTTTTTTGAACACCTCCACGAAGATGTGCGGCTTGATGCCCAGGGCGACGCCGTACATCACGAACGCAAGGATGATGTTGATGGTGTTCATACCGCCGGCATTCAGGCTCACCTGAATGCTGTCGATGGTTTGCATTACTTCTTGTGTCATAATTACTTATTTTGTCTATTAATCTTCAATGACGAGTCCGTCCCAGGCCGGTTGGATCTCCGGAGGCAGTTCCTCGCAGAACTGTGCGTGCACCGGGAAGGTGTGGCTTAAATGCGTGAGCCAGGTATGTCTGGCACCGATCCGCCGGGCGAGGGCAATGGCTTCGTCCAGCGAAAAATGCGAATGATGGGGCTTGTAGCCCACGGTGTTGAGGGTCAGGTGTTCCAGCCCTTCCAGTTTGGAAAATTCCTCCTCCGGCAGGCGGCTCATATCGGTGATGTAGCCGATGTTTCCGATCCGGAAGCCCAGGATGGGCAGCTGGTCGTGGAACCCGCGGATGGGGATGACGTTGGGGGCCTCGTGCGGGGCCTCGAGGATGCTGTTGTCCGGCGCCTGCAGGCTGCCGTCCGGCATCCGGTAGAAATAGCCTTTGTCGTGCACCCATTCGAGTTCGCCGCTTTGGGCCGATGAATCCACGCGGAAAGGCCGCTGGTCAATCAGGTGGACGTGCCACTCGGGCGCGCCGGGGTATTTGTGTTCGGCGAAGGCGTAGGCGTAGTCGTTCCGGAGGGAACGCAGCACCGCCGCCTCGCAGTAGATTTCCACCGCTTTGCGGTCTATATAATTAAAGGAACGGACGTCGTCCAGTCCGCCCGTATGGTCCTTGTGGGCGTGGGTGAGAAGGATGGCATCCAGGTGACGCACATCGTGCGAGAGCATCTGGGCGCGGAAGTCCGGACCGGCGTCGATGAGGAGGGTGAGGCCGTCGTGCTCCACGAGCGCCGCCGCCCGCAGGCGTTTGTCCTTCGGGTCCGCACTCCGGCACACCGGGCACTGGCAGCCGATAATCGGCACGCCCTGCGAAGTTCCGGTCCCTAAAAACGTCAGCCTTGTCATAGCGTCACCTCCTCCAGTTGATTGATGCGCGAAGCGTCGAAGGGACGCTCCAGGCGGATGTAGTTGGCGGTGTAGCCGCCCATCAGCCCGCCCTTTTGGGCCGATTCCCACAGCACGCCGGTGCGGATTCCCTTGTTGGCGGCCACGAAGCCCGCGTGCAGCTCATCGGAAAGGGCCTCCAGACGCGCCACGCGTTCGGCCTTGATCCGCTCCGCCACCTGGTCCGGCCACCCGGCCGCCCGGGTGCCGGGACGCCGCGAGTAGGGGAACACGTGCAGGAACGCCGGCCGGATGCGCTCCTTCAGGAAACGGTAGGTCTCTTCAAACAGTTCCTCGGTTTCTCCCGGCAGGCCGACGATGACGTCGATCCCGAAGAAGACGAGGGGTTTTCCGGGGGCCTCGAAGGCCTGCCGGATATAATCGATGCGCGAAGCGAAGAGTGCGGTGTCGTAGCGCCTACCCACGCGCCGCAGCAGCTCATCGCTCCCGCTCTGCAGCGGGATGTGGAAATGCGGCTGGAACTTGGTCCCGGAGGCGATCCAGTCCACGATTTCGGGCGTAATCAGGTTCGGCTCGATGGAGGAAATCCGGAAGCGCTCAATTCCGTCCACCTCGTTGAGCGCCTTCAGCAGGTCCAGGAAGGACTCTCCGGTTCCGCGGCCGTAATCCCCGGTATTCACCCCCGTCAGCACCACTTCCTTCACCCCTTGCCCGGCAATCTCCCGGGCCATCCGCACCACCTCGCAGAGCGGCAGGCTCCTGCTCCGTCCCCGCGCATACGGCACCGTGCAGTATGCACAGAAGTTGTCGCACCCGTCCTGCACCTTCAGGAAACTGCGCGTTCGTTCGCCTGTACTATATGCGCCTAAGATGTTACTGTCGGGGGAGGCGGAGGAGGCTTGTGCCCCGGAATCCGTGGCCACCCTCGGCCGCGTAAGAGGGAGGGGCCCAATGAGCCGTGCAGAGCACGGCGATTCTTGGGAGGGGTCGCGAAGCGACGATTCGGGGGCACGAGCCTCCTCCGTCTCCAGGAAGACAGAAATAGCAGAAACAATCTGTCTCTTTTCATCGGCCCCAAAGACTTTCCAGACGCCCGGGAGGGCCTGGATTTCGTCGGGGCGGAGCTGGGCGTAGCAGCCCGTGACAGCGATGCGGGCATCGGGAGCCGTGCGGTGCGCGCGGCGGATGAGGTTCCGTGACTTCTTTTCGGCCGTCTCCGTGACGGCGCAGGTATTCAGCAGATAGACATCGGCCTTGACGGCCCAGGATACCACCTCCCAGCCTGCCGCGCGCAGCCCCCGCTCGTAAGTGGAGGTTTCGGCGTAGTTCAGCTTGCAGCCGAGGGTGGCGAAGGCAATCTTCATACGAGAATCAGGAATACGCAGGGACGCTTGCCGATGGTGACCGGACGGGCCTTCCAGGCGGAGATGCGGCGGGTGCAGATGAATTGGTCGGGACAGGTGAGGTTCGCGGCGACGCACAGCTGCGTGTTGCCCGAGAGGCACTGCAGCATATCGGAGAAAAGGGCGTCGTTCCGGTAGGGCGTTTCGATGAGGATCTGCGTCTGGTGCGCGGCGGCGGAGCGTTTCTCCAGCGCGCGGAGCGCCGCCCGGCGCTCGTCCGTCTTGGCGGGGATGTAGCCCGCGAAGGCGAAGGACTGGCCGTTGAGGCCGGAGGCCATCAGGGCCAGCATCAGCGAGGACGGACCCACCAGCGGCACCACTTCGATGCCGTGCCTGTGGCAGAGCGCCACCAGCTGCGCGCCGGGATCGGCCACCGCAGGAAGCCCCGCTTCGGAGAGCAGGCCCACCGAATGGTCCCCCTCGAACAGCTCCAGGAGCGACTCCACTTCGGCGGGAGCCGTGTGCTCGTTCAGCTCGCGGAAGGTCAGGCCCTCGATGTGCCCTTTCAGCCCCGCCTGCGACAGGAATCGGCGCGCCGTGCGCACTTCCTCCACCACGAAGCGGTCCAGGGTGGGAAGGAGCGCGAGGACCGGTGCCGGGAGGACATCGGCCGGGTTCCCTTCCCCGAGGGGCGTGGGGATGAGATAGAGTTTACTGCTCATAGGACGTTCCGTTTTCATCGATTTTGAGGACCACGTCTTCCGCGGGTTTGGAAGCCGCTTCCAGCGCCATCTGTTCGCGCCGGGAAGGGCTGGCGAACAGTTCCCGGAAGAACTGCACCAGCGAGTTGAATTCCCGCTGGTAGGCGATACCGCCGCCGTTCCGCTGGCTGTTGTCCAGGTAATAGGTATACTGGTCGGCCGAATGGGAGAAGAGGCTCAGACGCAGCGAGCCGCTCCGGTTCAACTTGATTTCCACGTCCAGGTCTCCGGCCACCTCGTTGGTGGTGAGGCCGCCCATAATCTGCTTGTTGCCCACGGTGCCGTTCACCAGCACGCGGTTGTTGAAGAGCTGGGTGCTCACGGCCACGTCGAAGAGGTCCATCCCCGCCTGGGTGGTCTGGTAGTTCAGACCCAGGTCCAGCGGGATATCCAGTTTCTGGAAGATGTTGTTGATCTGCCCCGACATAATGGACGACACGTTGGAGTAGAGCACCTCGGAGCCGTTGGTGGTCACCCCGGATTCTTCCGTGGGGAGGAAGTTGCCGGCCAGAAGCAGGTACACGAACTGTTTCTGGACTTTATCCTCCGAGTTGAGGGCGCTCTCCACCTGGGTCTGCACGATGGGGTTCAGGTCCGGAACCTCGATGTCGAAGTCCACCACGGGGTTCCGCATCTTGCCGCTGATATGGATGCCGCAGAATACGGTGCGCCGGCTGGAGGAAGACGATTCTTCGTCGTAGGAGGGCAGGAGGTTGGACAGGCTGGCCTTGGTGGTGTATCGGCCCAGCACATCCAGGTCCGTATCCCAGACGTCGCCGTTGAAGCGGATGGAACTGCCGTCCTGGATGGTGAACTTGCGGTTCACCAGGTTCATTGCCGAGAAATGGAAGCTGCCGTCGTGGATGGCGTAGTCGCCGCCCAGGGTGAAGATGCCCTGCGAGGAGCGCGATTCCAGTTCGATGGTGCCGCTGCCGTAGGCGGTGAGGGAACTCTCCTCGTCCAGGTCCAGGTTCACCTGCAGGCTGGGCGTGGCGGTGATGCGGCCCGTGAAGCGGAAGTCCGAACCCTGCCGGCGTTTGTCCTGCTGGACGTTCATCATCAGTTCATAGGGATCCTCGATGACCTCCCGGGCCGACTCCGTGAAGCTGAGGATGTTGGTGGAGCTGCCGCCGGAGGAAGAGCCGATGGGCAGGTGGAAGGTCCCTTCGCGCGCATTGGTGGCGTTCAGGGCCAGGGTGATGCGGTTGAGCGGGCCGGTGATGTCCACGCTGCCGCCGGCGTAGATGTCGCCCCACAGCATCGGATTGACGCCGCGCGGCAGGGCCAGCGCCCGCATATCCTTCATCTTGATATGGGTGTCCATCCGGATGTCCCGGAGGTCGTTGAAGCTGAACAGAATGCTTCCGGCAACGCTTCCGGAGCCCTTTTCTCCGTCGGAGATGGCAATGTCCTTGAAGTGCAGCCCCTTTCCGTCCAGGGCCAGGATGCCGTTCGCCTTATAGGGGACCCGGGTGAAATCGATGTCCAGCAGGCCGTCGTCCAGGCGGATGTTATCGCCTTGGACCTGCAGTTTGTCCCAGCTTCCGCCCAGGCCGATTTCTCCGGTAAGGTCTCCGTCGAAAGCGTGGAAGATGCCGGTCAGGAAGGGTTCGGCCACGCCCATCGAGAAGCGGTCCATCTTCACCCTTCCGTCCACTTGTTTGGTGGAAGGGGAGAGGGTGGCGTCGGCGTCCAGGGCGGTGCGGCCGTCCAGGCTGTTGCGGAGGCGCATCCGGAAGCGGTTTCCGGGTTCGTCCCAGATGCTGGAGAGCTGCAGCCGGCCGATCCGTTTGCCGCCCAGGCTGGTGGAGTCGCAGGTGACGCCCGCCAGCAGGACGGGGGTGGAGGAGGCGGCCGATGACACCACGCGCGCCCGTCCGGTGACCTGTCCTTCCACCGGCGGGATGTCGCCCGGGCCCAGGGAATTGACCAGGGCCAGGTCGAAGCGGTCCATCGTGACCGAAAGGGTGTCGGCCTTGCCGGGGGAGTAGCCGCCGTCCACCAGCAGCAGCTGTTCCTCGTGCCGCGCCTGGAGTTTGTCCACGTGCAGGCGGCCGTCCTTATAGGTGATTTCGCCGGAGGAGATGCCCCAGCCGTTGCCTTTATAATAGAAGTTGGACGGCAGGGCGCTGCCGGAGACCGAGAGGCCTTTCTCGTCCCGGTCCAGGCCGCCGTTCAGGTAGAGCTCGGCCCGGGTATCGGCCTCCGCTTCGTTGTCGAAGGTATACCCCAGACCCACGCGGTTCTGCGCGGCATAGAGGGTGAGGCGGTTGCCCAGCAGGCGCGTGGCTCCCAGGGCGAGGGTGCCACCGCTCAGGTCGGCGATGAGCGCATCGTTCTCGTTGTCCAGGCGCAGGCGCAGGTCCTTCACGTACTTGTCCCTGAGGGCGATGCGGCCCGAGGTAAGGCTGGCCTTGAGACGGCCGTTCCCGGTGACGGAGACCTGGGCCTCGGTGCCGTTCTCCACATAGGCGCCGGGCGCCACGAAATCCAGCAGTTCCTGCAGTTTGTGCACTTTCAGGCTGGCCGAATAGGACGCGCCGCTATAGGAGGCGGGATCGGGGGAGAGGGCCGGGAGCTGCTGCCCCACGACGAGGGCCTTGAGGTCCTGGGCGAAGGCGGTGACGGCCTTGTCGCCCGAATAGGAGGCGTCCAGCATCGCCGACTGCAGCGTCATCTTGTGGGCGCCGTCCCGGGCGTCGATGTGCAGGACGATGTCGTCGATGGGGTGGGTGCCGCTGTCGCTCACCAGGGAGATGCGGCTGGCGTTGACGGTGCCGGTGGTGTGGGCGTCGTTTCGAACGAGCGCCGCGCGGGCGTCCAGGCTCACCAGGGACTTGCCGCTGCGGGGTGCGAGGTTCAGCGCCTCCAGGTTGGCACGGTCCAGCTTCAGGTCCACCTCCATATGGCCGTCCTTTTCAGGCGTCTCGTGATAGACGCCCGTCGCGCTGGCCAGGAGGTTCGGATCGTCGGAGCGGAGGGCGAAATCGAAGTCCGCGTCCTCATAGTTGCCGCTCACGCCGATGTTCTTGTATTCGTAGCCCAGGGCGTTGAGACTGAGCACGTGCAGGCTGTCCAGGCGCACCTTCGTCCCGTTCTTCGGGAAGGCGGCGTCCAGCCTCGAGCGCATTGTCAGTGGCCCCAGGTCTTCCCGCCCCAGGAGCGTGCCCAGGTTCAGCCTGTCGGAGTCCACGGTCCCGCCGATGCCGATGGCCTGCCGATGGTCCAGGATGTTGCGGATGGTGATGTCGGCCCAGGCATCGCCGATGCGCGAACGCACGTCGGCGTCGATGTCCATTATATTCAGGGTGCCGCCCACGCGGCCGCTGAGGCTGAAGGATTCGCCCGGGGCCAGTTTCTTCAGGCCGTCCATTTTCACGCCGGGCGCCCAGTCGCGGACGAACTCGCCCAGACTGGCCATCGAGAAACTCAGGTCGTGAATCTGGAACTCCAGCCTGGTGTCGTCCACTTCCGGCAGGCCCGTCATATGTCCGTCGGTTTCCAGATGAATTTCCTCGTCCAGGCCGTCGATGACCATATCCATCAGGCGGAAGTTGCTCACCGGACCGTCGAAGCGGCCGCGGAGGCTGCCGCGGAAGTCCATTCCGCCCAGGCCCGAGGAGAAGTGGCTGATGCTGCGCATATCCAGGACGGAGCCCTCCGCCAGGAGGACGTCCAGGTGGACTTTGTTCTCGAAATCGTCGTATTCGTCCAGCGGTGCGCGCATATCCATCGACGGCACGTTGAGGATGGTTCCGGGGCTCAGCCGGCCCTTGAAATCGTCCAGGTGCATATTGCCCTTGCCCACCCGGACCGTCCGGGCGGCCAGACCCTGCATCCTCAGGCCGGTCTCCAGTTCGTGGACGTACATCTCGCGCGCGTCGCATTCGATGAGGTCGTCGGCGATGCGCAGGTGATTCACCTTCAGATGCTCCAGGACGAGGTTCAGATGGTTCCAGTCGATGACGCCGGGCTCGACGGGTTTCTTGCCACGGGCTTTCTGGCGGGCTTCCGTCCGGGGGAGTTCCATCCGGTAGTGGAAGTTCCGCACTTCGAGGTTCCGGGCATCCAGGATGTCGCCCCAGTGGAAGCCGTCATTCTTGCCCGAAGGCGGCGGCATATTGAAGATGCGCTGCAGGTTGGTGCGCGACCGTCCTTCGCGGTAAGGGTCATCCTCAAGGACCAGGTGGAAGCAACCGCCGTCCAGGTTCGCCCGTTTCAGTTTGATGCAGTCCCCTTTCAGGAGGCCTATCACCGAGAAGCGGGCGCTCAGGTGCTTCACGTACAGGAGGGTGTCCATATACGGGATAAGGGGCTCGCTGTCCATCACCAGCACGTCCTCCAGCACCAGGGCGTCGAAGGGACGGATGGAGGCGGAGCTGAAGCTGATGTGGGCATTCACCTTCTCTTCCAGCATACCGATGGCCTTCTTCCCCAGCCAGGTCTGCACGGCGGGGGACTGCAGCACCACCACCGCCCCGATTTGAATCAGGAGCAGCAGGGCCAGGATCCAGGCGGTTATGCGGACGGCTTTCTTCATCTAAAAATCGGCCATACGTGAAACAGGTGCAACATCCAGGGGCGTTCTCACCCCGGCTTTATAGGCAAACCAGCCGGCCACGGCGATCATCGCCGCGTTGTCGGTGGTAAACTTTCTTTCGGGCAGGTATACGTTCCAGTGGCGCCGGGCGCCTTCTTCCAGCATCCGCTGCCTGAGGCCGCTGTTGGCGCTCACGCCGCCGCCCATCGTGATTTCCCGGATCCGGGTTTCCTTGGCGGCCCGGACGAGTTTTCCCATTAGGACGTCGATGAGGGTCTTCTGGAAACTCGCGCAGAGGTCTTCCTTGTTCTTCTCCAGGAACTGGGGGTCCTTGGCCATCTCGTCGCGCACGAAATACAGTAGCGAAGTCTTGACGCCGCTGAAACTGTAGTCCAGGCCCGGGATGTTGGGTTTGGCGAAGTGGAAACGGTCGGGGTCGCCCTGCGCGGCCAGCGAGTCTATAATGGGGCCGCCGGGATAGCCCAGGCCCAGCATCTTGGAACATTTGTCGAAGGCTTCTCCCACGGCGTCGTCGATGGTCTGGCCCAGGATTTCGTATTCCAGCGGGCTCGTCACCTTGACGATCTGGGAATTGCCGCCGGAAACCAGCAGGCACAGATAGGGGAACTGCGGCTCCCGCACGGGAACGCCTTCCTGACGGATGAAATTCGCCAGGATGTGTCCCTGGAGGTGATTCACCATCACGATGGGCTTGTCCAGCGCCAGACCCAGGGCCTTGGCGAAGGAGGTGCCCACCAGGAGCGAACCCAGCAGGCCCGGCCCGCGGGTGAAGGCGATGGCGCTGAGTTCATCGGCCTTGATGCCGGCCTTGCGCAAAGCCTCCGACACCACGGGCACGATGTTCTGCTCGTGGGCACGGGAAGCCAGCTCCGGCACTACGCCGCCGAAGTCCTTGTGTACCTGCTGCGAAGCGATTACGTTCGAAAGCAGCACCCCGTCCCGGAGAACGGCCGCCGACGTATCGTCGCAGGAGGACTCTATGCCAAGGATGATCTCTGCCATTTATAATACTGTTTTAGCCAGCGCTTCCGCACAGTTGATCCCGTCCAGGGCGCTGGAGACGATGCCGCCGGCATAGCCCGCGCCTTCCCCGCAGGGGTACAGGCCCGGAACGTCCACGTGCTCGAGCGTCTCCGGATTCCGCGGGAGGCGGACCGGGGACGAAGTGCGGGACTCTACGCCCAAAAGGAGCGCATCGTTCGTGTAATAACCTTTCATACTGCGGTCCACCTGCGGGAAGGCTTTCCTGAGGCGGGCCGATACGTGCTCCGGAAGCAGCTCGTGCAGCGGAGCGCTGAGGGCGCCGGGGTGGTAGGAGGTCTTCGGGAGATCCTTCGACACGATGCCCCGGCAGAAGTCTTTCATCCGCTGGGCGGGGGCGGTGAGCGGGTGTTTTGCGCCGTGCTCCTGCACCCAACGGTACATATTCCGCTCGATGTCCCGCTGGTAGTCCAGCAGGCCCATCGGGCCCTCGTACTCCGCGGGCTGGTCGCCGGGCTCGATCTGGACCACTACGCCTGCATCGGCCCACTTGGAATTGCGCGCCGCGTTGGACATTCCGTTCAGCACCACCGTGCCGTCTTCCGTGGCCGACGGGACCAGAATGCCGCCGGGACACATACAGAAGGAGAAAACGCCCCTGCCGTCCACCTGTTGGACGAAGCTGTATTCGGCCGTGGGCATAAAGGGCTGGTACTTCCCGTGGTAGCGGATCTGGTTGATCATCCACTGCGGATGCTCCGCCCGCACGCCCAGCGCGAAGCCCTTGGCCTCCAGCGCCCAGCCTTTCTGGCGGAAGAGTTCGTAGATGTCCCTGGCGGAGTGCCCGGTGGCGAGGAGGACTTTCCGCGCCTCATAGGTCTTGCCGCCGGCCGTCACTTTGAAGCCCGGCTCGATGGCCGTGACGCGACTGTCGAAGTGATACGCCCCGCCGTGCTCCTCGATGCAGCGGCGGATGTTTTTCACCACTTCCGGAAGCCGGTCCGTGCCGATGTGCGGATGGGCGTCGATGAGGATGGTTTCATCGGCCCCGAAGGCCACCAGCTGGTGCAGGACCTCCCGGATGTCCCCGCGCTTGGACGAACGCGTGTAGAGCTTGCCGTCGCTGAACGCGCCGGCGCCGCCTTCCCCGAAGCAGTAGTTGGAATCCGGGTTCACCACGCCCTCCAAGGACAGTTTGGCCATATCCACTTTCCGGCGCTCCACGTCCTTGCCCCGCTCCAGCACGATGGGCCGGAGGCCTTTCTGCAGGAGCTTGAGGGCGGCGAAAAGGCCGGCCGGTCCGGCGCCGATGACGATTACCGGCTCTTTGTCGTGCACGTCCTGGTAGGGCGCCACCTTATAGGGTTCGAACGCCTCTCCCTGCCGGAAAGCCTGCACGCGGTAGCGGTACAGGATGTCCTGACGGGCGTCCACGCTGCGACGGACCACCTCAATGTGTGCCACTTTCGCCGGCGGTACGCCCAGGGCCCTTCCTGCAGCCTCCTGCAGGATGTCCCGGGTCAGTTCCTTCCCGATCTTGAGCGAGAGTTCGAATTCTTTCATAGTTTAATCACGGCCCGTCCCGTGCGGCCGTCCACGCACACGGTAAGGGGTTTGTCCAGTTGCACGTGCCGGAGGTATACCGTCTCTTCCGCGGCGGGAAGAGCGTCCAGCGCGCTCAGGTCCAGGCAGTCCTCCCGCCTGGTATAAGGGTCTACGTTCACATACCCCGCGTTGAACGAGGTGAGGTTCTGGAAGAAATGCGTTCCCTGGCTGGGATCCACGCGGAAATCCGGCAGGGACGCTTCCACCAGCACGCGTACTTCGGAGATGTCGCTCCAGACCACCGGGACGCCCAGGGTAGGGATGCTGGATCCCCATCGGCCGTAGCCGATCAGGACGTACTGGCGGCCTTCCTGCCGCATCCGGAGGTTCAGGGCGCGGAGTTCATCGGCCACCTCCAGGGTCTTCATCTTGTCGAAGGTCTCCGCCTTCAGATAGACGATGTCCCGGATGTCTTCCAGCCAGCCCGTGCCCAGGGCGCTCGTGGAGCGGACCAGGGCGCCGGAGCAGTCGATCTGCCGCCAGTCCACATCCGTGCGGAGGCTGTCCGAGGAGATGGGCCGGATCTGCAGGGCGTTGAAGCTGCCCGTGGAGAGTTCCGCGGCGAATTCCAGTTCCACGCTGCACTGCATTTCCGCGCTGCAGATTTCCAGCAGGCGCCGCAGGATGGGTGCAAGCGGATAGGTGTTGTATCGCAGGATATGCGAGAAGCTGACGAACTTGGGCCCTTCCGCCAGCGGGGAATCCACGATGCGCTGGTTCTGGTAGTCGTAGGTGGAGCACACCTTGCTGAAGGAAGGGAAGCGCCCGCATTCGGTGACGGGGATGCGTTCCAGGTTCACGGCGTCGTCGGCCGATGTCTTGAACTTCTCCGGAAGGAGGTTCAGCGCGTACATCACCTGCTGGGTCTCCTTGAGCGCCAGGTCCGGCGTGGAGGTCTGCAGGACGTGCTTCGGGTAGGAGGGGGAGAAGCGCAGCACCTGCTCGCCGTCCACCACCGCCTTCCCGAGGCCGTAGGCCAGTTTCACGATGCCTTCATCGGCCTTCTCATAGCCGATGGGATAGAAGTTTACGCTGCGCGCGACGCCCGAGAGGGTGGGGAAGTAATACCCCTGGTCCTCCGCGCCGCACACTTCCTGGAGGATGATGGCCATCTTCTCCTCCGAGATGACGTTGGCGGTAGCGGCGATGTAGCCGCGCGAGGCGGCGAAGTACACGCTCGCATACACGCTCTTGATGGCCTTGGCGATGAGCCGCAGCTGCTGGTCCTCGTTTTCCACCGAAGGAATCATATAGGTGGAATAGACGCCGGCAAACGGCTGATAGTAGGAATCTTCCAGCTTGGAGGAGGAACGCACCGCCAGGGGTTTGTTCACCACGCGGATGAAGGCCCTGAGGGCTTCCGTGAGATCCTGCGGCAGGTTGGATGATACGAATTCCGAGAGGATTTCCCCGTCCGAGAGGTCCGCATTGATTACGTACTGCAGGCCGTTCTCCAGGATGAAGCGGTCGAAGTATTCGGTGGCCACCACGAGCGTCCGGGGGACGGTGAGCTTGACGCCTTCCCACTCGTCGTACAGGTTGTGCTTGTACAGGACGTGGTTCAGGAAGGCCAGGCCGCGGGCTTTGCCGCCGATGGAGCCTTCGCCGATGCGGGCGAACCAGATGGTGTCGTTGTAGGTCTCCGGGTTGAAACGGGCCACCACGCCCAGGCTCTGGCGCACGCGGTAGTCGTGGATGCTCTCCATCGCGGCCCTGCGGTAGGCGTCCATCTCCTGGAAGTTGGTGTTCTTGATGGCCATTCCTTCCTGGAAGAGGCCGCGGGCCAGCATCCAGCGGGAGATGTAGTTCTTGCTCTTGAGGCGTTCCAGCTCCTTGTCCGGCAGGCGGCCGATGAGTTCTTCCGCCCCCTGCAGGTCGCTGGCGCGTCCGAAGACGCGGCCGCGGCTGTCCAGCGCCACGAAGTCGCCGAAGCCGAATTCCCGGCCGATGTATTCGGAAAGGTCGTGGGTGAGGGTCTTCGAGCGCTTCATCAGGAAGCCGGCCTGGAGGCCCTCCGCGACGGAACGCATACTCTCCTGCGAACTCTGCATCAGGATGGACATCTTGGGGTACTCGCTGCGGATGAACTTGCACAGGTCCACGCCGGCGTCCAGCTTTTCCGTGGCGGGTTTGTCCCCGCGGTGCAGCACGAAGCCGATGTCCGAGATCACGCCCAGGAGATTCTCCTTGTAGCGGTTGTACAGCTCCACGGCGTCCTCATAGTTGGTGGCCATCAGGATTTTCGGACGGGCCCGTTTGCGGAAGATCTGCTGCTCCTCGTTGAGGGCGTCGCGCACGGCGGCCACGTTCTGCTGCAGCACCAGTTTGTACAGCAGCGGGAGGTAGCTCGAGTAATAGCGGACGGAGTCTTCCACCAGCAGGATGCACTGCACGCCGGCCTCCAGGATGTCCGTGGGGGCGTTCATACTGTCTTCCAGCAGCTTGATGATGGCGATGATGAGGTCCGTGCTGCCGTTCCAGTTGAAGATGTAGTCGATCTTCGAGGTGTCGCGGCTTTCCAGCTGGCGGTACACTTCCTTGGAGAAGGAGGTGAGCAGCACCACGGGCATATCCGGACTTACCTGTTTCAGTTTTTCGGCAAAGTGGAAGACATCCACCTCGCCCACGTTGTAGAGGGTGATGACCAGGTCCCAGCGCTCGCCTTTTTCCAGCTCGTCCAGTGCCTCCCGTGTGCTGGCCACCCGCTCGATGGTGGGCGGGCCGCTGAGGTTCAGGTCGGCGTACTCCTGCGCGATGCGCATATCCAGCCGGCCGTCTTCCTCCAGCGAAAAATTGTCGTAGTTGTTGCACACCAGGAGGATCCGCCGGATCCGCCGGGCCATGAGCGTGGGCGTCTGCATCATACGAGTCCTTGGTCTGTCATGGCGCCGGCCACCTTGATGAAGCCGGCAATATTGGCGCCTTTAACGTAGTTGACGGTGCCGTCTTCCTGCGTTCCGTATTTCACGCAGGCGGCGTGGATATCCGACATAATGCGGCGAAGGTAATTGTCCACTTCCTCGGCCGTCCAGTGCTGACGCATCGAGTTCTGGCTCATCTCCAGGCCGCTGGTGGCTACGCCCCCGGCGTTCGAGGCCTTGCCCGGAGAATAGAGCAGGCCCGCGCCCTGGATGATGCGGATGGCGTCCGGGGTGGTGGGCATATTGGCGCCTTCGGCCACGCAGATGGCGCCGCCCTTTACGATGTTCTCCGCGTCCTGCGCCTCGATTTCATTCTGCGTGGCGCAGGGGAGGGCGATGTCGCAGGGAATCTTCCACGGGCGCTCGCCGGGATAGTATGTGGCGCCGGGATATTTCTGCGCATATTCCTTGATGCGGCCGCGGCGGATGTTCTTCAGTTCCAGCACGTAGGCCATCTTTTCCTCGTTGAGGCCGTCGGGATCGAAGACGAAGCCGTCGGAGTCCGAGAGGGTCTGGACCTTGGCGCCCAGGCGCATCGCCTTCTGGGCGGCGTACTGGGCCACGTTTCCGGCACCGGAGATGTTCACTTTCTTGCCCTTGAAGCTCTCGCCGCGGGTGGCGAGCATCTGCTCCGCGAAGTAGCACAGGCCGTAACCGGTGGCTTCCGGGCGCAGGAGCGAGCCGCCCCAGGCGAGGCCCTTTCCGGTGAGGGTGCCGGAGAATTCGTCCCTCAGGCGTTTGTACTGGCCGAAGAGGAAGCCGATCTCGCGTCCGCCTACGCCGATGTCACCGGCGGGGACGTCTGTATCGGCCCCGATGTGGCGCTGGAGCTCCGTCATAAAGCTCTGGCAGAAGCGCATCACTTCGGCGTCCGACTTGCCGCGGGGATTGAAGTCGCTGCCGCCTTTGGCGCCGCCCATCGGGAGGGTGGTGAGGGCGTTTTTGAAAGTTTGCTCGAAGGCGAGGAACTTCATGATGGAGAGGTTTACGCTGGGGTGGAAGCGGAGGCCGCCCTTATACGGGCCGATGGCGCTGTTGCACTGCACGCGGAAGCCGCGGTTGATCTGCACCTCGCCGCGGTCGTCCATCCAGGGGACACGGAAAATGACGATGCGCTCGGGTTCCACGATGCGTTCCAGGATCTTCTGGTCCATCAGCTGGGGATTCTCCGTGATGTAGGACGCGACGCTCTCCACCACTTCGCGGACGGCCTGGTGGAATTCCGGCTCTCCGGGATTCCGGGCGATTACCTGGCCCATAAAGCCCTCAATGTAATTCTTTGTAAAGTTGTCCATACGTTCGTTTCGGTATATAATCCAACAAATGTACGGACTTTTTCGCGTATATGCAAGTGCGCGGGAGCGTGGCGCGCCACCCGGGCACTGCCTGCGGCGCTGCGCTCCCGGGTGCGCCCTGCCCGCACCGCCCTCCCGGGCGCATCCTGCTCGCGCTGAGCGCTGCATGCAGGCGCCCACCGTGCTCCCGCCCGCGTCGTGGACCAGGTCCACCTCACCCGGCGGCAGCACGTCTGAACCCAATATTTTGGCTAATAATCACGCTCTCCTGTGCTGGAGCACGTCTGAACCCAAATTCTCGTCATATTTTTATGATCCCCCGTGCTGGCCGTTGGACCAGGTCCATCGTGCACGAATCCTTGGACCAGGTCCACCACATTATTGGTCGTGGTCCCCTTGATATTTGGACGAGGTTTCATTTTAGCCCCTGGACCTGGTCCAGCAACAATGCATTCCAGGTGCCTGGGAGGCACAATCGGTGGACCTGGTCCACCACCTGGAATTAAACCGCGTCCAAAAATGGCTTGGACCTGGTCCAAACAGGGGATGGTAGGTGCCATATTCGGAGGGAGTGCCAGGGGCTGGCGCCCCCTGCCGCGCCTGACGGCTTGGCGGCACTGTCATTTGGCCGCTCGTCCTGCGCGCTGAGACACTCGCCCGCGTCCAAACAACAGTGCTCTTTTGGGGAACCCCTACTTCCGTGCAGTGCTTCCTGCAGCCTCATCACCTGCCCGTGCGGAAGAGGGGCGGCACAAATACATTCGGGGGTCGGGTGCCGGGCCTGACGGCCCAAGCCCATACACGTGTCCTGCGGTTTTCCGGGGTAAGCGCGTTACAGGTGGAATGGCGTCAGGAAATCTGCGAGTAATCCTTGGACTGATACTTATCCTTTTTGAGTTCGGCGGCGAGCAGAGCGTTCTGCGGGGCCGAGAGTGTAGGATCCCCGTCCAGGATGTGTTCTGCATAGGTGCGGGCATCGCCAAGGATGAGTCCGTCCTTGGCCAGCGAGGCGATGTTCAGCGAAATGGGAAGGCCGCTCTGCTGGGTACCTTCCAAGTCTCCCGGGCCACGGAGTTTCATATCTTCCTCGGCCAGTTCGAAACCGTTCTCCGTGGCGCATAGAAGATCCAGACGTTTCTGGGATTCCTTGGAGACCTTGGTGCCTTTCATCAGAATGCAATAGGAACGCTCGGCGCCCCGTCCCACGCGGCCGCGGAGCTGGTGCAACTGGCTGAGGCCGAATCTTTCCGCACTTTCAATCACCATCACGGAGGCGTTGGGCACGTCCACGCCCACCTCGATGACGGTGGTGGAGACAAGGATGTTCGCCCGGCCCGCCACAAAGGCGTCCATATTGAACGCTTTCTCCTGGGACGTCTGCTGCCCGTGCACGATGGCCACCTTATACTGCGGCAGCGGGAAGGCCTTTACAATCTCCTCATATCCCAGTTCCAGGTTCTTGTAGTCCAGTTTTTCGCTTTCAAAGATGAGCGGATACACGATGAACGCCTGCCTGCCCTTCGCAATTTCGTCGCGGATGAAATTGTGCATCGCGTGGCGCTTTCCTTCGCCCACGCACATCGTGGTGACGGGTTTTCGGCCCGGAGGCATTTCGTCGATCACGGAAACGTCCAGATCCCCGTAATAGGTCATGGCAAGGGTGCGCGGGATGGGCGTGGCGGTCATCACCAGCACGTGCGGCGGCATCTGCATGTAACCCTTGTTCCAGAGCCGGGAACGCTGCTCCACGCCAAAGCGGTGCTGCTCGTCGATGATGGCAAGGCCCAACGCCTTGAACTCCACCGTATCTTCGATGAGCGCGTGCGTGCCGATGAGGATGCCGATGCTCCCGTCCCTGAGCCCCGCGTGAATCTCCCGCCTGTCCTTCACGCCGGTGGTGCCGGTGAGCAGCGCCGCCTTCACGTTCGTGGGCCGAAGGTATTTGGAAATGTTCGCAAAGTGCTGCTGGGCAAGCACTTCCGTAGGGGCCATCATGCAGGCCTGAAAGCCGTTCCCCACGGCGATAAGGGCGCTCAGCACAGCCACCATCGTCTTGCCGGAGCCTACGTCGCCCTGCAGCAGGCGGTTCATCTGGTGCCCGCTGTTCATATCGTCCCGAATCTCCCGGATCACCCGTTTCTGGGCACCGGTGAGCTCATATGGAAGCGCGTCGTAGCAGTCGTGGAAGGCTTGCCCCACAGCGGTCATTTTAAAGCCCACCGCATTCCGGCTGCGGATGTATTTCTGTTTGACGAGCGACAGCTGCAGCAGGAAGAGTTCCTCGAATTTAAGCCGATAGGAGGCCTTTCCCAGCGCCCGCTGGTCCTGCGGGAAATGAATTTGACGCAGGGCATAGGACAAGGGCACCAATCCCTTCTCTTTCAACACGTAATCCGGAAGAGTCTCCTGAAGCGAAGGAAGGATGTCGTTCAGGGCGGCGCCCATCAGTTTGAGCATTACCCGGCCGGTGATGCCGGCGTTTTTCAGTTTTTCCGTAGAGGGATAAACGCCCGTAAGAACACCGGTATTACCGCCGTCCGGGGCATCTACCTCCGGGTGCACCATGTTCAGTTTATGGCCAAAGACCGCAGGCTTCCCGAAAAAGATGAACGTAGCGCCGGGCTGCAGGCGGCTGTGCATCCACTTGACGCCCTTGAAGAAGACCACCTCCATCTCTCCGGTGCCGTCGTCCACCATCGCAGAAAGCCGGCTCACGGCGTTGTACTTGAGTTTTTCGGCCGGCAGTTCCGCCCCGTTCTTGGCATAGAGGCGCACTTTCTGCACGGTGGCCCGCACCTGCACCTGCGCCAGTTCCGGCTGGACCTCGGCGATGGGCGTGATACTGCTGCGGTCTATGTAGCGGAACGGATACAGATGCACCAGATCGCCTATCGTGGCAATCCCCAGCTCCTTTTGGAGAAGCTCGGCCCGCTTGGGCCCCACTCCCGGCAGATACTGTATGGCGGTATCCATTCCCATAGGTCTATTTCATCCAGCGGTCCAGCCAGCCGAAGTAGCTGCGGTGCCAGTAAAGGGCGTTCTGCGGCTTCAGGATCCAGTGGTTCTCGCCCGGGAACACAATCAGTTTGGAAGGAACACCCATCAGCTGGGCGGCGTTGAACGCGGCCATTCCTTCGTCGTAGGGGACGCGGAAGTCCGAGCCGCCGTGGATGCAGAGGATGGGCGTGTGCCAGTTCTGCACCAGCTTATGCGGGGAGTTGTCGTAGTGGCGGCGGGCTTTTGGGAGATTGCTCCAGGGGGAGCCGCCCTGCTTGATGCCGCCGAAGGTGACGCCGTCCCCGGCCGGGCCCACCTGGTCCGGCTCGAAGGCATACTCGTGCAGGCCGCCGTTGTCCCAGTTGGGGAACCACATCTCCTCCGTGGTGTAGTACATATGCTCCTCGTTGAAGATGCCCGCGTGGGCGATGAAGCAGTCGTACACGTCCCCGTGGATGCCGGCGAGATAGTACACGCTGTAGCCGCCGTAGGAGGCCCCGCAGGCCGCGACGCCGCTCACGTAGGGTTCGGCCTTAATGGCCTTCGCGGCGGTGAGGTAGTCGTCCATATTCAGGCCGATGTAGTCGCCCGAAATCTCCTCGCACCAAGGCTGGCCGAAGGCGGTCGTACCCCGGCGGTTGGGGAGGACCACCACGTAGCCCTGGTGGCACATCAGCAGGTAGTTCCAGCGGTAGCTCCAGCCCTGCGAAAGCGTGCCCTGAGGACCGCCCAGGCAGATTTCGATGGCGGGATAGGTCCTGGTGGCGTCGAACTGCGGCGGATAGAGCACCCAGGTGAGCATTTTCTGTCCGTCCACGGTGTCCAGCCAGCGGGCCTCGGTGTCGTGCTTGTCCAGCTGGCCCAGGAGGTGTTCGTTTTCGAAGGTAATCTGCCGGATGGCGTTGCCGGAAACGGCCACCAGTTCGGTGGGGAAGTCCATCGACTGATAGGTGGTGAGAAGGGTCCCGTCCTGCAGGATGCCGAAGGGGGAGCCGAAGTCGAACCAAAGGTTGTCCGCGGTGAGGCGGAAGAGCTCTCCGGCATCCGGAATCACGTTGAAGATTCCCTGGATGCCCTCGGCCAAAGCAGCGAAATAAATGGAGTTGCTATCCTCCGACCAAACAGGGCTTTCCGCATTGTATTTGAAGTCCTGCGTGAGGTCGCGGATGTTCGTCACGACAGGGTTCGCGCACTGGCCTTCACCCTCTTCCTCGTACACCACTTCGCCCATCATAAGACGCACTTTATCGGCCTCGTAACCGTCCCTTTCCATCGAGAGCCAGGCCAGCTTTCCGCCGTCCGGGCTCCACACCGGATGGGTGTCGTAACCGCCCTCGAACGTCACCTGGGAAGTCTCGCCCGTGAGCGGACAATAAATGTAGATGCAGGTGTTGGTGGAGAAGGCATACTCCCTGCCCGTGAGTTTCTTGCAGCTGTAGGCGATGTAGCGGCCGTCGGGGCTCCAGCAGAGGTCCGCGATGTCGCTGAACGGCCCGTTCGGGAGTTCGAACAGTTCGCCCTCCAGGATGTCCAGGCCGTCTTTGATGATGCCGTTCCCCATCGGGGCGATGAAACTGTGGCAGATTTCCGTGCGCCAGTGGTCCCAGTGGCGGTACATCAGGTCTTCCGTGGCGTAGGCTTCGGCCTTGTCCAGTGCAGGGTCGGTATCCGCGGGCACTTCCACGGCGCTGTGCACGCCGGAAACGAAGATCAGCTGCGCCTCGTCGGGGGAGAGGAGATAGTCCTCGATGCCGGCGGGGATGTCGGTGAGTTTCAGGCGATTACCTAATCGGCCTTTCTTATAGGCTGCCTTCCAGAGCTGGCCGTCCTGCAGGAAATAGACGGCCTTTCCGTCGGTGCTCCAGCGGGCCGATGAAAGGCTCTTCCCGTCCTTAGTGAGCTGCGTGGGCCGGCCCCCTTCCACCGGGATGGTGAAGAGGTTCCGCACGCTGCGGTTCTCGGCGATGGAGGAGTAGCTCACGCCGTAGAGGATGGTTTTTCCGTCGGGGGAGAGCTGCGGGTCGCTCAGGCGTCCCAGGGAGAGGAGCACCTCCGGGCTCATATGTCCGTCGGTGATTTCCATTTCGGCCGGGCCGATGTATCCTTTCTCAGTTTTCATTTCGTTCGAGCAGGCGGCGAGGACGAGAACTCCGGCCAGGGCCGCAAAGAATTTAATGTTCATATAGTTGAATGGCTTTTTTCAGGGTATCTAAGACGGCCTGGCGCAGATCCGCAGGCTCCAGCACTTCCAGCGAGCCGGCGCGGGCGCAAAGGTCCATCATCAGGTTGGGGTTGGGGACCACCCGGATGGCGAAAACGCCGCCGCCCAGGTCCGTCTGGCTGGGGTGGAGGGGAAGATCCCTCAGATAGGCGGCTTCCCGCTCCGTAGCTTTCAGTTTGATAAGGACGGGTTTCTTCCCTTCCGGCAGGTAGATGCCGTAGCTGTCGCGGAAGGCTTCGTCCACGTCGAAGTCCCGGGGCATTTTGAAACTCTCGCCGGTGCGTTCCATCGCCTGGATACGGTCCAGGGCATAGGTGCGCAGCGACTTGGCGTCTTCGCTCCAGGCCACCAGGTACCAGCGTTTGGCGAACTCCTTCACGGCATAGGGGCGGACCGTCCGGCTCTCGGACTCGCCGCTCAGGTATTTTTTGTATTGAAGGTGAAGCACGGCATTGTCCAGCAGGGCCTGCATCGCCACGGTGAGCCACTGCTGGCCGGAAGGGACGTCCTCCACCGATACCCTGCCGCTCAACCGTTCCTTGCCCAGGGTAAGGAGGCTGTTGACGGTGAAGGTATTGATGAGGTAATTCGCCGCTTCCCGTTCGTCTACGGCCGTTTCACTCCGGTCTATCCGGTAGCGGTTGGTGCTGCGGTCGCAAGTGATGGCAACTCCGAAGACCTCTTCCACGGCAGCACGGTGGTTCAAAAAGCTCCGGCGGGGATAGGACTCCCCGTATCGGCCTTCCCAACGGCGCTGGATCTGCTGCAGGGAAAGCCCCGCATCCCCCGCTTCCACGAAGGTCTGCACCAGGAAAACGTATTTCTCCACCAGCTCCGGGACCATAGGCTTAGCGTTTGGCGCGGGCTTCGTGGAGGGTGTCGTACTGGAGGCGGCGGCGGAAGATGTCGATGGCGGTGTAGATGGCGCTCATCATCGAGCGGGGATCGGCCTCGTCCCGGCCGGCCATGTCATAGGCGGTGCCGTGATCCGGCGAGGTGCGCACGATCGGGAGGCCGGCGGTGAAGTTCACGCCGTCGGCGAAGGCGATGGCCTTGAAGGGCGCGAGGCCTTGGTCGTGGTACATCGCGAGGGTCCCGTCGAAGCGGCTGTAGTTCCCCAGGCCGAAGAAGCCGTCGGGGGAGTACGGGCCGAAGGCCTGGATTCCCTCGCGGGTGGCTTCCTGCACGGCCGGGAGGATGATGTTCTGCTCTTCGTCGCCCAGCAGGCCGCCGTCCCCGCAGTGCGGGTTCAGGCCCAGGACGGCGATCTTGGGATTGGGAATGCCGAAGTCCCGCTCCAGCGAGGCGTTCATAATGCGCAGTTTCCCCAGGATGCTTTCCTTGGTGAGTTTTTTCGGGACTTCGCGCAGGGGAATGTGGCCCGTTACGACACCGATTTTCAGCTGCGGGCTCACCATGATCATCGTCACGTCATCGGCCCCGAACTGCTCTTGCAGGTACTCCGTGTGGCCGGTGTCCGAGAAGCCTTCGGCCGCCATCGCGCGTTTGTTGATGGGGGCGGTTACGAGCACGTCGATCTGCCCGTCCTTGAGGTCCTTGACCGCCATTTCCAGCGACTTGATGGCCGCCTTGGCGCTGTCCGGGGTGCTCTGCCCGGGCTCTGCGTAGATGCTGTCCGGGAGGCAGTTCACGAGGTTGATCTTGCGCTGTTTGGCATCGGCCGCCCCATTGATGACGTTGATGTCCATCGGGCCGATGTTATGGATGGTCTTGCGGTAGAAGCCCATCAGCTTGGACGAGCCGTAGATGACCGGCGTGAACGAGTCCAGGATGCGTTCGTCCTGGAGCGATTTGATGATGACTTCGTATCCGATTCCGTTGCTGTCGCCTTGCGTGATGCCGACGACCAATTTAGGGAGTGCCATAATATTATAGTAGGTTCTGTTGTTCTGCTGTATAACCGGTATCTTCCGGGAGCCCGGGCTGATGGTAGGCGGCGACGGCCAGGGCGTCGCAGCGCTCGTTTTCGGGGTGCCCGGCGTGCCCCTTGATCCAGTGGAAAGCCACGCGGTGCTTCTTGTACACGGCGTCGAAGCGGAGCCAGAGGTCCACGTTCTTCTTGCCCTTGAAGCCTTTGCGCTTCCACTGCTCCAGCCAGCCTTCGTTGAGGGCCTTCACCACGTAGGAGGAGTCGCTCACCACGTGTACCTCCGCGTTGTCCCAGCGGATTTCCTCCAGGCCGATAATGACCGCCAGCAGTTCCATCCGGTTGTTGGTGGTGCAGGCGAAGCCCCCGGAGATTTCCTTCTCATAGGTGCCGCAGCGCAGGACGATCCCGTAGCCCCCCGGACCCGGGTTGCCGCTGGCCGCTCCGTCGGTGTAAAGATATATGGCTGGTTTTGTGTCCACTTAGTTTTTACGGTTAATCAGGCTTACTACCACCTTTACCATCGTTCCCATTTCGTCCGTATGGCTTTCGGCTATCATCAGAGTCAGGGCGACAAGGGATGCATCTGATATACGCTTTGTGCCGTCAAGCCGATAAAGTATGCCATTGTTTTGCATAAACCACAAAAATAGCGTGGCGGCGATACGCTTGTTGCCATCGACAAAAGAGTGATTCTTGACAACCAGATATAGCAGCATGGCGGCCTTTTCCTCAATGCTGGGATAAAGGTCTTTCCCTTCCCACGTCTGATAAATCTGGCCGATGCTGCTGTGGAAAGAGGCGTCTTTCTCTACCCCGAACAGGTCACTGCCCCCGAACTTCTTTTTCAAACTTTGAATGGCTTCAATCGCGTTCTCATACGTGGCGTGGAAACGCTCCGGGGCCGTTGTGTCTGCGATTCTTAGGCTTTGGTAGTCGTAGGCGTCCAACGTGTCCAGAGCGTAGGTATAGTCGCGGATTACATCGAAGAGGTCTGTGGCCTGGTCCGAAGACAGAAGCAGGTCCTTGCTGAATACATTCTCCAGTAGGCCGACGGCTTTTTTCAAGTCTTCGTATTTTTGCTCGGAGATGGCATTGTGATTAACCGCATAACCCTTGAGCATATACTGCTTGATGACGCTGGATGCCCAAATGCGAAACTTTGTCGCACGGATGGAATTAATCCGATAGCCGATTGATATAATCGCGTCAAGGTTGTAGTATTTGATTCTTTCCTCAGATGTGCCTCTGGCGCCGCTCTGTGCGGTAATTAAAAAATCTTTAACTACCGTGCCGGCATCTAGTTCTCCGCTTTCAAAAATTCTTTTGAAGTGATAGGAGATGTTAGGTATTGAAACCCCAAAGAGCATGGCAATTGCTTTCTGGCTGGCCCAGATTGTTTCGTGTCTGGGGTCAACCATCGCTTCCATCGTTACCAGTCCGTCCTCTGACTGATAAATCACTATGTCGCTTCTCTCTTCCATCATGTCCGGTTTCGTGTCCATAGCAAATACAAAGATAGAAAAAAATTAGTTTCGTACATATTGGGGGGTTTCCAGCGCGCGTGTGTTCTAATAATGTTGTAACCGAGATAACACAAAAACAGATATTAGCATGATGAAACCCATTAAAAAATGTTTGGAGAAGTCTTTCGGAATGCCGTATTCGGCTCCTGAGGCTTCGCCGGTCTCATTTTCGCAGGAGACCGGCAAAATGCTGTGCAGCTCCACGGAGAACACGTCTCAGGGATACACGGCAATTATTCTGGACTGGGATGAGTAAAAAGGACAACGCCATGAAAAAAGTATTTGATTTCGTATTTGCAGTGGCGACGGTGTCCGGCCTCGCCCTTTCCTGTGTGAAGGAAACCCCCATTGGGGATAAGAAATTTGTCGAGTTCTCGGCCAGCGCGGCTGCCGTGAAAACGACGGTTGCCGTAGATCCCGACGATGCCCTTAAGCGTATTGTCAGCTGGGCCTCCGACGACCAAATCAAAGTATGGTGGGACGGCGGTAGCGCCATGGCCACTTCCCAAGGCTCAGGGACCAGCGTGAAGTTCGCGGGTGAGGGCATTGCCGAGGCGGACATTTATTATGCCTCTTATCCTGCCGGCGCCGCAACGGCTCTCAGCGAGGGCGAACTCGCTTTGGTGATTCCTGCCAGCCAGGACGGATCGTTTGCATCGGCCAATATCTCCGTCGCAAAGACTACGGCGGAGGCGAAAACCTTCCAGTTTTATAACGCTTCGGCCGTTGTCGCCTTCAGTGTCAGCGGCACGGATTATACCAAGGCCGTATTCCGCGGCAACAATGGCGAAACCCTCGCCGGCTCCGTCCCGGTGAGCTTTTCCGGCAGCAACATCACCCTGGGTGAGGTGAGCAGTCCCGCCACCCAGATTGAAGTGGCCATCGACGGTTCCGGAGACTATTATTTCGCCGTTCTGCCAGTGACGCTCAGCGGCGGCTTCTCCATCGCCCTGTATAAAGGTGATGCCAACAGCCCTGCCGCCTATGTTCTGAAGAGCCACGCGTTGGATAAGGCCGATTTCTTCGATATCGGCGCCATTGACGCGGCATTCAAGACGGATCTCTTTGTTACGCCGGAGGGAAGGGGCAATAAGAATGGCAAAAAGTGGGAGAATGCCATTGGTGTGGAACAACTGCGTGTCCTGCTTCAAAAGCCTGAAATCATTGATGGCGTAACCTTCCACATGGCGGATGGCGCGTATTATCTTGCCGGGACGGCGGGGAGTATGTATTCCATGGATTACACGGATTATGGTAAACCGGTGACCGTCACTTTCGACGGCGGTTACCCCGGCACTCTTTCCGGGACGACCCTTTCGGGCCGTGATACTACAATTTATAGGGCTGCATTTACGGGAAACAATGAAGCCGGGATCTTAGATCTGGGTAACAATACCAATATTACTTTCGAGGGTATAACCTTCAAGGATGCCAGCGCCGATGGTAGCAACCGGATGGCGCTTCGCGTTCATTCATCGTCGGAGACGGCAAAGGTTACGCTCAATTCCTGCCGGTTTATCCATAATGTGGGGCCCGATGGTTCCGGATCCGGTGCCGCTATAAAACTGAATTATTGCGATGCTACCATTTCAAATTGCTATTTCCAGGCCAACCATGCACGCAACGGTTCGAGTATCCAACTGGATAATGCCGGGACTCATGCTCATGTAGAGGTTTCTGGATGCACTTTTTGGAAGAACACTACAGCCAACACTTCCGGTGCCGTTCAAAACGCAGGTATGAAGGATGTGACATTTTCCGCGTGTGCATTCAACAACAACTCCGCATCCAGCTGGGGCGGCGTATTCCACACCGGCGGTTCGGCCGTGACCACCTTCAACAACTGCACGTTCACCAGTAATTCGGCCACAGCCGCAGGCGTTATGAGTATCCAGGGCACCGCGGGCGTCACCTGCAATGGATGTACGTTTACCAACAATACGGCCACCAAGATTGGTGGAAGCGGCACCTGGAAAGACGTTGGCGGCGGTGTGATTGTCCTTCGCAACAGCGGAGACGCCGTTACGCTCGATAACTGCACATTTACCGGCAACAGCGTTACGGGTATGGGCGGTGTCGTCGCTTCCATCAACAGCAATACCGTCATTACCGCGACGGGTTGTAAGTTCGATAGTAATAACGCGGGTTCCGGCTGGGGCTCGGCTATCCATCTGGGTGCCGGTTTAAGTGGTCAGCGGGTATATCTGGACAATTGCCTCTTCAAATCCAATACGACTACCTCCCGCGGCGTTATCGGCATCAACAACGCCACCAGCCTTCTGTATATGAACCGTGTGACGTTCAAAGACAATACCAATGCCAACAAAGATGCCTGGGGCGTTGCGGTACAGGCCTCCGGTTCCGTGGTGTGCATGAACAACGTCACCACTATGGGTAACCACAGTATAAACGCTACTCCCGGTAACACGGTGGTGTTCAACGCCGACAGCGGCTGGCTCATCACCAACAGTACCCTCATTGACGACACTGCGACGGCGCTGGTCCGTGATAACGGGACGGTAAAAACAACCATCTGCAATAATGTTTTCATCAACACAAATGCGGCGAATAACGTTTTTGTGATGGGGAAGGGCGCGTCCTATTTTGACAACCGCGGTCACAATGTGCTCAGTTGCGACGGCACCTATAACAATGCCGCTCCAGTAAGCAGCGATCTTCTGAGCAAGAGTATAGCTTCCCTTAACGGAAGCTATTCCGAGGAGTGGAGTTCTACCGGAAAATATGGTGTGTATGCCTGGAGCAACGGACTCAGCCTCAATCCCGCCACCCAGACCGACGTGGAGAATGCCATCAAGAGCTTTAACATTGACTTCTCTTCCAATGTCTCGGGTGTCAGCCATGTGGGGAATGATTTCTGGGCCTGGCTCGACGCTATGAGCCCGAAGGGCTTCGTGACGGATGGCCGGGGTGTCTCCCGCAACGGGAATTACTGGCCGGGCGCATACCAGAATAACAACTAATTATACAGTTCCGATTATGAAGAAAAACTATACTGCTCCAGAGGCGGGCGTCGTCCCGGTATGCTTCGAAGACTGCCTGTTCACCGTTACGTCCGGTTATGACCAGTTCCATCAGGGCGGCGGCGGTTTCTACGGCGACAACGACATAAATGACAATCCGTTTATCTTCTAGTCGAGTGTGCGCTATGAAAAAGATTCTTGTCACTCTGGCGGGACTCGCGGCCATCATTTCCTGTATCAAGGAAAAACCTATGGAGGATAGGGCCCCAGGAGGCGCTATCACCGTGACGGTGGAGGCGTTGGCTCAGGAGGCCGCCCCGGAAGAAAGGGAACCCGTGAAGACCTATCTGGGTACTTACCAGGGCCAGGACAACACCGTGCTCTGGGGGATGGATGAGCAGATGCAGCTGGCCGTAACGGCTGGCGGTTCCACCGTTTTTGCCGCGTCTGAGTCTACCAGCGCCTACAACGGGCAGGCATCGGCCCAGTTTTCGTTTACCGTTAATCCCGCAACGGCGTCATCCTACCTGTATCAGGGATTCTACCCGGCCTCGGCTGTGGCGGAGGAGGGAAATACCGACCCTGCATCCTACCGGGTAAGGCTTCCGTTGGTGCAGAATGCATCGGCCGGGAAGTATGATCCGAAGGCATACCTGATGATTGCCCGGCCCACGCCCTTCGACAGCAAGTCCACCACCTGGACGGCCGCTTTCCGCAGGGCTGTGGCGCTGAACTGTCTGTCCATCGAGAATTTTACGGACGAGGAAACGATCAAGAAGGTGGAAATCATCGCCCCTGCCGGGGTTTATCTTTCCGGTGAACGGGCGATGGACCTCTCTACCGGTGAAAGCGGGGAAATACTCGAGGGCTTCCGGAACATCGACGTGAAATATGCAAGTCCTCTGGGTAAAGAAGAAGGGAATTTCAAAGTGTGGTTCACTTCCTGGGGCGCCGCAATGACAGCCGGCCAGAGCCTCCGTATCACGCTTTACACCGATTCTTATTATTACACCCGGAATGTGGTCATCCCGTCGGGGAGGTCCATCACCTTGGAGGAAGGGAAACTGAATACCATCAGGGTGGATTTCTCCAACTATGACGACGCCGACGATTATGTCTTCAGCGGCGGAAAGGGCACGGCCGATAATCCTTACCGGATTGAAACGGTGGCCGATCTGGTCTTCCTGGCTTCCAAGGTGAACGCAGGAACCGGCACGTATGCATCGGCCAGCTATCTCCAGACGGCCGATATCGACTTCGCCGGGGCAACGCTCCAGGCCATCGGCAATACCAACGCCAGCGGCGCGCAGCGCTTCTTCAAGGGCAGTTACGATGGAAACGGCTTCAAGGTGAGGAATGTCTCCGTAGCCAACGCTCTGAATACCGCCACTTCCGCCGGTTCCAACAAGGCTTTCGGCTTCTTTGGCTACCTGGCCGAAAACGCCCATGTCAACAGGCTGTATCTGGAAAATCCCAAGGTGCAGGCACAGACGACTTACAACATCGGCGCCATCGCCGGAAACATCGAAGGGGCCTCTTCCGTCATCATCGAGAACTGCACCGTGACGGGTGCCACCGTAAGTGAGGGTGGCAGCAGCGGCTGGCATGTGGGTGGCCTCGTGGGGCAGCAGATGTCCGGAGTCATTCGTAACTGCTCGTTCAGCGGAACGGTACGCAACACGCAGAACAATAAGGTGGGTGGCCTTGTGGGCCATATGAGCGGTGGCACCATCAGCGGCTGCCGCGTTACCGGCGTCTCCACCGAGATTGAAGCTGCCAATGATTACGTGGGCGGCATCGTCGGTATCGCCGACGGGACCTCGGGTACGAAGACCATCGAGAACTGCGTGGTCAACTGCGCCAGCATTACCGCCACCAAGGGCTTTGTGGGCGGAGTCCTGGGCCAGTTGGGCGGCGGCGAGATGATTATCAACCGTTGCACGGTTATAGCCGATGTCATCAACAATGCCGCCAGCCAGAGCGGAGATACCAAGTACGGCAATCTGGGCGGCATCGTGGGCTATGTCGCAGCCAGCGGGTATAAGGTGGTTATCGCCAACTGCTGCTATGCCGGCGGGGAACTCTGCAACTACAATGGTAAGGGCGGCTCTGTTGCCGGTATCCTGGGCGGAGGCAATTCCAGTGCATCCGGTCAGAAGTATATTGTAAACTGCACGGCCTTCCCGTCCAAAATCCTCACGGGGGATACCACCAGAAACCTGGGTGGCATTGCCGGCTGGATCAAGTACTGGACCATCCGGAACTGCTATAGCCCTGTGCCGCATACGGCTATCTACTTCAACGGCGCGCAGATTTCTTCCGCGGAATCCAGCTGCGGCAGCATTTATGGCTGGTACTCTTCTTACGGCGAGGTGCAGGATTCCTACTGGCTCTCCACGTTCCAGGTGGGCAAGGGGACCGCTTCCCCGAACAATAACCAGGGAATCAGCGACGCCCAGATGCGGAACGGCGGTTCGGTCACCCGTCCTTCTACGGGCGTGTCCTATTCCAACTTCATCGCGGCGCTGAATGCCGATGCGGCCGACTGGAATGAGAATCCCGTCCTGGATGTGTATGCCCAGAGCTGGGAACTGTACGATAACGGTTATCCTACGCCCAAGGGCATTTCCAACGCCATCTCCGGCGGCGGCGAAAGCCCTTCCGGGATGAATCTCCTAAACCTGTGCAACGACAAGATTTCCGAGTACGGTCACGCGGAGGTTCCTGCCAACCACATCTATCTGGTCGCGCACCGCGGTCTCACTTACTGGGCCCGCCAGAACAATTATCCCGAGAATTGCGTCCCCACCATCCAGAAGGCGATTGAATTAGGGGCCGATATGGTGGAGGTGGACGTGCGCACCACCAGCGACGGAAAGCTGGTCGTCCTGCACGACGAATCCGTGAGGCCGGTTACCAACTGCGGTCTCAGCGGCTCCAACGCTTACGTTCAGAACATGACCCTCTCCACGCTTCAGGGCTACAGGATGCGTAACCGCGATGGTTCGAACTACCCGATGGTGAACGGCCAGTACATCCACGTCCCCACGCTGGAAGAAGTGCTTAACGTCACCAAGGACAGGATCTATGTGACCATCCATATTAAGGAGGCGGACATGGATAAGGTGATCGACGCCATCAAGAATACCGGCACAGTGGACCAGGTGGCCATCTTCGGCGCTTCCGACAAGAAAGCCTATGTGGCGCGTGCGTTGGAGGTAATTGGCAGTAAACTGGCCATCGAACCCTGGCTGGATGTGGCGGATGACGTGACTACCTACCAGCCCAGTTACTTCGGCTGCTGCAAACTCTTCCAGTACGATGCGCTCACCTATTACAATGAAACCATCACTGGTCTTGGCAAGCAGGTGCATGAGCGCGGCGCCCTGTCCTTCTCCAATGCCTTGAACGAGGACAAGAACGGCGTTGATTGGGAAACCCCGCTCATTAACTGGTATGGCAGCCAGAGCGGCTCCTGCGTTCCGCTCGACAAATTCATTGCTTCCGGCTCCGACTTCCTCCAGATTGACTTCTTAGAGATTGCAGATGCCTATTTTAAAAAGAAAGGATTGCGATAATTATGAACAAATATCTTATTTTGATGACAGGGATGGCCGTCGCCGTCATGGTGTCCTGCTCCCGGGAGAAGGACGTCACCGCCGGAAGCGGGGAGGCTATCACTGTTACAGTAGAGGCCCTGGCCCAAGAGACGGCCATCCAGCAGAAAGACGCATCCAAGACATACCTGGGGACTTTCCTGGGCCAGGCCAATACAGTCTTGTGGGGAAGCGATGAGCAGATGCAGCTGGCCATCACCAGCGGGGGCACCAGCGTGTTCGCCGCCTCAGTGCCCACAAGTGCATATGACGGCCAGGCATCGGCTGCTTTCTCATTCACCATCAATCCCGTCACGGCGTCTTCTTATCTGTACCAGGGCATCTATCCGGCCTCGGTGGTGGCTGCCTCCGAGAATGAAAATCCCGCCCGCTATAAGGTGGTGCTTCCGGGCGTACAGAATGCATCGGCCGGGGCCTATGATCCGGCGGCGTACATCATGATTGCCCAACCCGCGGACTTCGACAGTAAGTCCACCTCTTGGACGGCTTCTTTCCGCCGGGCTACGGCATTGAACTGCATCACCTTGAAGAACCTTCCTGCCGGGAAGTCCTTCAACAGGATCGAGTTGATCGCTCCGGAAGGCGTGTATTTGTCCGGCGGGCGTGAAATGAACCTTTCCACCGGCGCGAGCGGAGACATCTATGCCGGCGGGCGCAGCGTAGAGGTGAAGTATGCCACGCCCCTCGCCGGCGGCGCCGATGTGGCCGTCTGGTTCACCAGCTGGGGAGCAGATTTCACCGTAGGACAGACATTCTCTGTAGCGGCATATACGAGCGAAAAGGAATCTTTCGCGAAGGAGATAGTCGTCCCCGACGGCCATCCCATCTCCTTCGAGGAGGGCAAACTGAATACCCTGATGGTAGATATGGACGGAATCACCCCTTCGCAGTCATACTTCAGCGGAGGCCTGGGAACAGCTGAGAGCCCGTGGAAGATTGAGACGGTGGCGGACCTGGCGGAGATGGCGGATTACGTGGGGAGTACGGAGGATGCATATATGCATTTCCATTCGGATTATTACCGTCAGACGGCCGATATCGACTATGCCGGGGGGACTCATAACAGCATTGGCAACTCCAACGCGACGTCCCCGTATTCGTTCTTCAGCGGGACATATGAGGGTAATGGGTATAAAATCAGTAATCTGGTTATTACCAATCCCCAGTCCAAGAAGGCTGTCGGGTTCTTCGGCTATCTGGACGGGACTGCGCATATTGACGGGCTCCTGCTGGAAAACGTTACGCTTAACTCTACCACCTGGAACAACGGCGCCATTGCGGGCTGCGTGCAGTCTACTTCCTCGGCGCTGATTGAAAACTGCCATGTGACGGGGGCTACCATCACCGGAAGCGACGAATGCAACGGTGGCCTGGTCGGTAAACTGATGGCTGGTAATATCCGCCATTGTTCTTTCCAGGGCAGTGTGACCGCTACCAACAGCGCCAAACAGAAGTGTGGAGGCATTGTGGGCTATTCTTCCGGTACCGCCAGTGACCTCGAGGATTGCCACCTGCTGCCTGGCAGTGCCATTAGCGGCGCTGGCGAACGTGTGGGCGGCATCGTGGGTGAACATACGGGCGGGAATATCCTGTCCTGCAGTGTGACCGGTTCCGGGACCACGGTCTCCGGAGGGACGAGAATGGTTGGCGGTATCGTGGGCTATGTGACCAATAATGCCAATTACCGCCGCATCGAAAACTGCACGGTGAATTGTAAGGAGATCAAGGCCACCAGGGGTATTGTGGGTGGTATCATCGGCGATATCGAAGCCCCCGCCACCATCAACCTGTGCACCGTTTCCTGCGACGTCATCAATGAGACAAACGGCAGCGACTCCAGTGACAACGGTGCTGTGGGCGGTATCATCGGCCAGATATACGACAATGGCAAAACGATGGTTATCGCCAATTCCTGCTTCGTGGACGGTGTCATTGACAACACCGCCAGCGTGAAGGGCAATGTGGGCGGCATCGTGGGCAACGCCAACGTGAAGGTGATGAACTATGTGACCATCTTTAACTGCTGCACCATGCCTTCGCAGGTGAAGAGCGGCTCCAGCAACCAAAACCTGGGCGGTATTGCCGGGTATTGCGCAGACTTGATCATGCGCAACTGTTACTCGGCCACGCCTTACACCGCCTATACGTTTAACGGCGCCGTCATTGACCCGGCCTCCAACCAGTCCAATGGCTGCCTCTATGGTTGGCAGCGCGGCGGGAACGAAGCGCAGAACGCCAATAATCTCGCCGGTGTCGTACAGGATTGCTATTGGATCTCTGGTTTCAAGGCCGGCCGTTACAGCACAGCATGGGTTTATACCAAGAGCGAACAGGAACTCAGTGATGCCCAGATGCGGAACAGCGGTTCGGTCATCCGTCCTTCTTCGGCCGAGGTGTATGCCAACTTCCTGGCGGCGCTGAATGCCGATGCCGCAGATTGGAACGCGGCTCCTCCGGCAGCGGTGGAGGCCTCTACTTGGGTGATTGGCGCGAACGGCTATCCTGTTCCGCAGGGCCCTGCAGCATCGGAAAGCACCATAAAAAAGCGCGTGTCCATCCTGGGAGACTCCATCTCCACCTATCAGGGGTACACGCCTTATCCCAGCAACTACCAGTATCCCAAGGGCTCGTATGCCGATTTTACCAGCGTGACGCAGACCTGGTGGCACAAGCTCATCTACCAAAAGATGAGTAACGCCAAGTTGGAGGTGAATTCTTCCTATACGGGCACCTGCGTTCAGGAGACGACCGATAAGGGCCATCCCGGCTACGGATTCCTGCATCGCTATGTGGAATTGGGTAATCCGGATGTGATTATCGTCAATGGCGGCACCAATGATGCCTGGAGCTTCAATCTGCCCGTGGGGACGCTGGACTTTTCCATCGCCACCGACAATCTGGACGAATTCCAGTTCGCCCAGGCCTATGACAAGCTTATCCGACTGCTCAAAACCACGTATCCGAACGCCCAGATAGCCTGTGTTATCGGAGACAATGTGATGGACGCCCAGTACAGCACATATGCCCAGGTAATCCGCGACGTGTGCGACCATTACAGTCTGCCTTATGCCGAGGTGGTTTTCGCCGACCGTGCGGCTTCTACCTACGATAACGTGCATCCCAATCCTTCCGGAATGGCCGACATGGCCGACCAGATATGGAACGCGCTTCAGCCTGCCTTGTAGCAGCTTACGGACCTGCCGGCGCGGGTGGTCAACGTGGCCAATCCGCGGATGAAAGTCTATCTGCCCGCATCGGGAGGGGAGCTCGGCGGGCTCGTCGTCGCCTGGCTGGCACTGGGGCCTGTTCACCTTCGAAGGCGTGAAACGGGCCCTCTCTGCCTGGCTGGTGTCTTTCTGATGTTTGGAGATTGGGAAAATAAGTGTATCTTTGCGGAAACGTTATGGAACAACTTTAATTCTTATAACCTATGAAAAAACTTATCGTAGTTCTTGCCCTGGCCTTTATCGGCTTCAGCGCAAATGCCCAGTTCTATGTGGGCGGTACCATCCATTTTGGAACGGATCAGGCTGTCAATGAGAACGGTGACGCCACCGTGGGCCTCAACATTGCACCCGAATTCGGCTATTTCCTGAATGACAATATGGCTATCGGCGCCAGTATCGGTTATACCAACATGGGCTTCGGCGGCGGCAATTTGTTCACCATCGCCCCTTACTTCCGTTATTTCCTCCTGGAAATGGGTCCCGTGAACCTGTTCCTGGACGGTCAGCTGGAGGTGCTCATCCTCTCCGGCGGCGGTGAAACCCAGACCGGTTTCGGCGTGGGCGTGGCTCCCGGCATCTCCATTCCCGTGAGCGACAACCTGTCCTTCGTGGGTCACCTGGGCCACGTCGGCTACTATGGCGGCAGCTTCGAGATCGACGCCAGCCCCGCCAACATAGCCATGGGTCTGTACTATTCCTTCTAATCCGCTTCCCGGCTATTGAGAGCGCAGCTCCTTGGGGGCTGCGTTTTTTTTGCCCGCCTTTATAATATTAAATATTTTTTGTAACTTTGCGCCGCAAGTTGAAAGCAATAGCAAATTACAAACAATAAATTTTACACAAACAGTTATGATTAAACTTGGTATTAACGGTTTTGGCCGTATCGGCCGTATGGTTTTCCGCGCTGCCGTGGAGAATTTCGGCAAGGACATCGTGGTGGTAGGTATCAATGACCTCCTGGACCCCGACTATCTGGCTTATATGCTCAAATATGACTCTGTCCACGGTCAGTTCAACCACGATATCAAAGTGGAAGGCAACTACCTCATCGTGGACGGCAACAAGATCCAGGTCTTCTGCGAGAAGGATCCCGCCAACATCACCTGGGGCGCCCTGGGCGTAGACGTGGTTGTCGAATCCACCGGTTTCTTCCTCACCGCCGAACTGGCAGAGGCCCACATCAAGGCCGGTGCCAAGAAGGTGATCATGAGCGCTCCTTCCAAGGACGCCACCCCGATGTTCGTGTATGGCGTGAACCACAAGACCTACGCCGGCCAGAACATCATCTCCAACGCTTCCTGCACCACCAACTGCCTGGCTCCGCTCACCAAGGTCCTGAACGACAACTTCGGCGTTGTCCGCGGCCTGATGACCACCGTGCACGCTGCTACCGCCACCCAGAAGACCGTTGACGGTCCTTCCAAGAAGGATTGGCGCGGCGGCCGCGGTATCCTGGAGAACATCATTCCTTCCTCCACCGGCGCTGCAAAGGCCGTGGGTAAGGTTCTCCCGGAACTGAACGGCAAGCTCACCGGCATGTCCCTGCGCGTTCCCACCAGCGATGTGTCCTTCGTGGACCTCACCTGCGAACTCGCCAAGGAAGCTTCCTATGAGGAAATCTGCGCTGCCATGAAGAAGGCCAGCGAAGGTGAACTCAAGGGCATTCTGGGCTACACCAACGAGGCCCTCGTCTCCACGGACTTCCGCGGCGACGCCCGCACCTCCATCTTCGACGAGAAAGCCGGCATCCAGCTGGACAAGACTTTCGTGAAGGTGTGCGCCTGGTACGACAACGAGTGGGGCTACAGCAACAAGGTTTGCGAAATGGCGAAAGTCATTATGAAGTAAGGCCTCTGGCCTCTGACGTCTTTAGGACCGGCTCGCTTGCGAGTCGGTCTTTTTTTGTATCTTTGCACTGCTATGAAGATACTCCTTTCCAATGACGACGGATACAAGGCTGCCGGCCTTCACGTCCTCGCGCGTATTATGTCCCGCTTCGGGGACGTTACCGTAGTGGCCCCCAAGTTTCATCAGAGCGCCACCTCCATGGCCGTTTCGCTGGGGGTGAAGCAGCTTTCCTATAAGGACCTTCCGGAGGAGGGACCGGGCCGATGGACCTACCTGGATGCCACGCCGGCCTCCTGCGTCAAGTTCGGCCTGGAGTTTAAGTACGAGAACCGGGACCCGGACCTGGTGGTGACGGGCATCAATCACGGCACCAACGCCTCAACGGCGGCCAACTATAGCGGAACACTGGGCGCGGCCGAGGAAGCCGCCATCAACGGGCGCAAAGCCATCGGCGTATCGCTCTGCGATTTCCGTTCGGACGCAGACTTTTCGGCCGTGGAGGCCCTCTTGCCCGGCATTATGAAAAAGCTCATCGAGAACTGGCCCGGGAACCGGCCCGGCCTCTATTACAACGTGAATTTCCCGGCCATGCCCCTGGACGAGATCAAGGGCATTCGCATCGCCCGTCAGGGCGCTGGCCATTGGGTAAAGGAGTTCGAGCCCTGGGACGAAAGCAGCCTGGGCACCCTGAACGACAGTTTCCTCTGGCAGCATTACCGCGTGAACCTGGAAGACGGGGAAAAGGCGGTCTTTATGCGGGGCACCTTCGTGAACGACGATCCGGACGCGGATACGGCCGACCATCTGCTCCTGGAGCAGGGCTGGGTGACCATCACCCCCTTCAATGCCCAGATGACCGATATGCCGGAATTCGAACGGCTGAAGAGTCTCTAAGCCGGCTTCTATATTCTTTTTGTCGTCCGCACGTTATTTTCCCCCTTGTTGGGGGGAAAAGGTTTTTCGTGTGTTCTTTATACGTATTGTTTATACGTTGATTATGGACGACTTGCAGAAATGGTTTTTGGAACATGAGGATGACGGATCGGCCGATAAATCGTTGGAAGAACTGGTTGCCGGCTTCAGCGGAGATGACTATGCCATCTCATCGGAAGGATTCCGTGCGTTCCGCAAACAAATCAGAAAGGAGAATCCTTGGTGGAAGCAGGCGCTTCGTGTTGTGGAGCATGTGGCGGCCGCCTTGTTTCTCCCCGCAGTATTGGCATCGGCTCTCATCCTCTTCGATAAAAAGCCGGAACAGGTGCGCTGGAGCGAGATCTATACCCGTTCCGGTCAAACACGCACCCTAGCTCTTCCGGACGGTTCCACCATCCGGCTGGCCCCGGAAAGCCACATTGTCTATCCGTCGGCCTTTAAGGGGAATCTCCGGCAGATTTTCCTGCAGGGAGAAGCCTACGCCGACATTGTACACATGGAGGAATGTCCCTTCGAAATCCATTCGGAGGATATCACTGTGAAGGTCATGGGTACGGAATTCTACTTCTCGTCCTATCAGACGGATGCGGAGTGTGAGCTGGCCCTCGTGGACGGAATCGTAGAGATGACCATCGTGGGGAAAGACTCCAACCACGATGTTAAACTAAAGACAGGGGACCTGGTTCATTACAACCGGGCGACGGGCAGCGTAGAAAAACAGCGCTTCTCGCCGGACTCCTTCATAGCCAACAACCTTCAGGGCGGGCTGCAGTTCTCCAATCGCAGAATGGAAGACATTGCCCATTGCCTGGAACGTAAATTCGGAGCGAAGATTATCATTGAGGATGAGGCTATTGCAGAGGAACGTTTTTTTGCTTCATTCATCAATGGAGAAGACCTCCCGACTATTTTACAGTCGCTTAATACGCAAAACCACATGTATATTCAACGCAGGGGTGATGTCTATACCCTTTCGCTTATGCTAAAACACTAAGTTTTAAACCTATGCGTCAGCTCTTTAAACCCCTGTGGATGGGGGTGGCATTTCTCCTGATCTGGGCGGCCGCGTCCGGTGTCGCGTTTGCGCAGGGGCAACATACCCTCCGTCTGTCCGACGTTTCCGTCAAGACGGCTGTCGACTACCTGCAGCGTCAGTTCGGCTACTCGGTGGTCATCAAGACCAGTCAGCTGGACATGGACAAAATTGTGTCTGTTCAGGCAAACAACGGAAGTATCCAGGATATCCTCGGGCAGATTTTTGTCGGCCAGGATGTCTCTTTTACGGTGGATGACAAGAAGATCCAGGTCTCCAGGGCCGAAAAACCTTCTCCGGCCCAACAGAATCCGTATAAAGGTAACCGCATCACCGTGAGCGGCGTCGTAAAGGATACAGACGGGGAACCGGTGATTGGCTGCATCGTGATCCCTGGCGGCGCTACGGCATCGGCAACGATGACGGACTTGGATGGCCACTATGTTATCAGTGTCGCGAAGGACAGTTATCTGGAATTCTCGTCTATCGGTTTCCAGTCCGTTCGGGAGAGTGTGGCAGGTCGCACCCAAATCGATGTTTTGCTGGCCATAGAAGCCGAGAAACTGGAAGAACTGGTGGTCGTTGGTTACGGTACGGCTTCCAAGCGCCTCGTGAGTTCATCCATTGCTTCCGTGAAGATGGACGAGATAGACAGGGGCGCCGATATTGATCCCGTCAAAGCGCTGCAAGGCCGCGTGACGGGTATCAGCATCTCCTCTTCCTCGGGTATCCCCGGCGAGTCGCCCCGCGTGATTGTGCGCGGCGTCAGCTCCATCTCTGGAAACTCCGCCCCGCTGTATGTGGTGGATGGTATTCCGGCAGAGAGCTATCCGCAGCTCAATGCCAATGATATTGAAAGTATGGAGGTGCTAAAGGATGCATCAGCTACCGCCATCTACGGTTCCCGTGCCAACGCCGGTGTCATCCTCATCACCACCAAGTCCGGTAAGAAGGGCGCGACGATGGTGAACGCCGGCGCGTATTTCGGCGGCGCAACGGTGGCCAAGGACATTCCCATGGCGAATACGGCCGAATACATGAATGCCATCGGCACGGCCATCGACAACTATAATATCCAGAAGCCGGCCATTGAGAATTTTTACGTGCCCGACGTCCTGGAGGACTACGACTGGATGGCCGCGGTGTCGCGCAAGATTGCCTTCAGAAAGGGAGCGAATGCCTCCCTCAGCGGCGGCAGCGAGAACATCCGCTTCTATGCATCGGCCGGTTACGAAGGAGAGGAAGGGTATCTGCTCACCACCGGTTTCCAGAAGTTCACGGGACGCACCAAGTTCTCCTACGATGTTGCGAAGTGGCTGGAACTTAATATGAATACGTCCATCGCCTATTCCCGCTTCGACAAAGTGGAGGAAACCGACGGTTCATTGAAAATTCTGCGTGCCGCCCGTGAGGAACAGCCCTGGTACACCGCCACCAACCCGGACGGGTCCTGGCGCGTGATGAGTGATGATGCCCTGGCCCGTCACAACCCGCTGATGATCATTAACGAGGAAGACTATTTCATTAATAAGTATCAGTTGCAAGGAACCTTCAGTGCGGTGTTCAAACCCTTCAAGGGCTTCAAGTTCACCTCCTCCATCAGCGGATACTCCATCTACGACAAGACCATCAAGAAGCTCACGGAGAAGAATCTGGAGCGCGCTTTCAAGGAAGGCTGGGCCGCCCTGTCGGAACAGAAAGACAACAGTTTCCGTTACGTATGGGACAACATAGCCTCCTACGACAACACCTGGGACCGTCTTACCTATTCCATTCTCGTCGGCCACTCTTTCGAAAAGTACGAGTATGAGACCTTCGGCGCCAAGTCGGACAACTATGCGAACGAAGCATTTCCTTCTTCCAGCTTCAATCTCATCACCTCGGGCACCAGCATCTATCCCGGCAGCATCGGCTACAACGCCTACGCCCTGGAATCCTATTTCTCCCGGGTGGCGCTCAACTGGGCCGACCGTTATATCCTGAACCTCTCGTTCCGCACCGACGGGTCCTCCCGTTTCCCGGTGAACAATCGTTTCGGCTTCTTCCCGGCTGGCTCCCTGGCCTGGATGACTTCCAACGAGAAATTCTTCCCGAAGAATCCCGTGGTCACCGAACTGAAACTGCGCGTGAGCGCCGGTCAGACCGGTTCCATGGCCGGGATTGGCAACTGGGATGCGATGTCGCTCGTGAACGGCGGTTATACTTATAACGGGGCATCCGGGATGAAAATCGGCCAGACGGCCAAAAACCTGAAGTGGGAAAAGAGTACCAAGTACGACTTCGGTACGGATATCGAGTTCTTCGGCGGCCGCATGAATCTGGGTGCCGACATTTTCTACTCTGTCACGGATGGCTTGCTATATAACGACCGTCCCGTAGTGGCCACCACCGGTTATACGAAGCGCAACAGCAACATCGGCGTGATGGACAATCTGGGCGTGGAAATTTCCCTGGGCGGACGTATCCTGGACGGCCCCGTGAAGTGGGACTTGTCCGGTAATCTCTCCTGGTCCAAGAACCGGCTTGTGAGTCTGTTGGACGACACCGACATCATCGTGGTGGAAGATTCCCAGTTGTATGGCGGCAACAAGCATGCGCTCATCACCGGAAAGCCCGTCAGCGCCTGGTATATGCTCCGGATGGACGGGATTTATCAGTACGACGATGAAGTGCCTGCCAAGCTGTATGCAAAAGGCGTCCGGGCGGGTGATGTCAAGTATTATGACAGAGATGGCGATGGCGATATTTCAGACAATGACCGTATGTACTGCGGGAAGGCTACTCCGGATTTCTTCGGTGGCATCACATCCAACCTGTCCTGGAAAGGACTTGAGCTGAGCATGTTCTTCCAGTATTCCGTGGGGGCAAAAGTATTTAGTGCCTGGAAGGGTTGCGGCCAGGAAGGCACCGAGCATCTGGGCCTTTCTTCAGGTACTGTGTATGACGACAACGGCAAGGAATGCAAGCAGTTCTTCAACCTGAGCAAGAAGGCTGCCACCGAGTTCTGGAACGGTCCGGGCACATCGGACACCATGCCGCGTCCCATCCTGTCCGGCCTTCATACCGGTTGGGCCTGGGATTACAACATCCTCACCAGCACGCGCTATCTGGAGGATGCCTCCTACTTCCGCATCAAGAACATCACCCTGGCCTACCACCTTCCGTCCAAGTGGCTTGAACGGCTGAAGATTGGCGGGGTGCGCGTATATGCCACTGTAGACAACGCTTTCACCTTCACAAAGTATGAGGGGTACGACCCGGAAGCCTCTATGTCGGGCGGTCCTGCGGCGGCCAAATATGCCACGGACTTCGGCTATGAGCCTATGATGCGTTCCTATATTTTCGGTGTGGACATTAAATTCTAAGGAGGAGTCACTATGAAAAAGATTATTTGCATTGCATCTGTCCTTCTGGTGGCCCTCGTGACGGGCTGCGGCAAGATGATTGACGAGATTGCCCCCAAGAGCGCCATCAAAGCCGATCTTCTTACAGACAATGATCTCGGGAAACTCACCAACGGTGTCCGCTACCGTATGGAAAACCTTGTGGCTTCCCTGTGGCATCAGGGAGATGCCCTGGCGGAGAATTACGCTTCCGGCCCCGGTTTCGACTATGCCGATTTCCATGAAGATACAGGTGCGCCCGCCTCTTCGACGGCCCTATCGGCCTGGCGCGACTGCTTCAGTGTCCTGAATGACGTGAACGAATTGCTTAAGGCTGCAAAGGGGAATGCCGATGCTGTAGGCAATGCCTATTTCTTCCGTGCCTGGATATATTACAACCTGGTCACTCGCTACGGCGGCGTGCCGCTGCTCACGGAACCCCAGTCCGACGTTGTCCCTATTTCTGGGGAGGACGCCATCTGGGCGCAGGTGATTGCGGATTGCCGTGCCGCTATCGAGAATCTGCCCGATGCCGCCACCATTTATTATCCTACCAAGAATGCGGCCCGGCTCCTGCTGGCCCGTACCCTGCTTTGGAGAGGGGAAAACGTGGAAGCTGCTTCCCTCGCCGGTGAGGTGATCGATGCCGGATATGTTCTGGAAGACAATTCTTCCGACTGGGGAAAGATGTTTGTGTATGGTACCTCTTCCAGGGAGATCGTATTCGCCCTGGCCAACATCCGCGCATCCGGTTACAACCTCATCTATGAGCGGGTGAACGATACGGATGCATCCTGGAACTATTCCCCGGCGCCCAAGTACTACAATAACCTGTTTTCGGATACGGCCATTCACAGGGGCGACATTCGTCAGGCTGCCACGTTCTCGCCCAATAACACCACGCGAGTCATCAAACTCGCCAACGGTCAGGGCGACCAGTTCGTGACAAACCCCAAGGCCGCCAATTCGCCCCTTATTCTCTTCCGTCTGGCGGATGCCTATCTCATCCGGGCCGAAGCTCTTGGCAAGAATGCCGGTGCCGCTGTGCTGAAGACTTTCATGGAAGAGCGCTATGCCACGGTCAATATGCCCGCAAGCTTCACGGATGCCGAGTGGGAGGGTCTCCTGCTGGACGAGAACAACCGCGAGTTCTATGCCGAAGGCCGCCGCTGGTTCGACATCAAGCGCACCGGACGTACAGACCTCTACGACGACTGGAAAGGCCGAGACTACCTGCTCTATTGGCCCATTCCCCAGAAGGAAAGGGACATTGCGGGCAAGACCGCCTATCCCCAGAATCCCGGATATCCTGATTAACCAATTAATACCTAACCTTTTTTGTTTATGAAAAGATTCATGTATCTCTTAATGGTCGTTGCTCTCGCCGCTACCTCCTGTGGCAATAAGGGCGGCAGCGACGCACCTGCACTGACGGTGAACTTCACCATCTCTGTCAATCCGGCTACCGTCGGAGAGCCGGTTTCCTTCACCGCCGAGGTTACCGGCGGGGTTGCCCCCTATACCTATGCCTGGAAGGTCGGAGAGGCCGAGCCCATCTCTGGTAACCCCGCCTCCTGGACGCCTACTGACATTGGCAACTTTACGGTTACGCTTACGGTGACCGATGCCAACGGGACCGTTGCCAGCCGCCCGAAAAACCTGGCCGTGCAGCCGGCTCCCGTAGTGGCAACCGGTGAAGTGGCGCTGTTGTGGAACTGCCAGTTGGAAGGCTATACCTCCATTACCAGCCCGGCTTTGGCCGACGATGGCAATATCTATACGGCTACGCGTGATTACAACCACTTCTATAAGATTTCTCCTTCCGGTGAAATCGTGTGGACGAAGGCTCTGCTCAACAACCCTCAGAGCGGTTCCCAGATTCACGGTACGCCCAGCATCGATTCCGACGGTACCATCTACATGGTCGGCGGCACTAAGAACGGCGATGCTACTGTGGTAGCCTATACGGATGCCGGTGTGGAGAAATGGCGCTTTACGGATTTCTGGAACAAGGGGAATGCCCATTCGGCTTCCATCCAGGGCGGTAATGTGGCCGGTATCGGCACCAACAATATCTATGTGGGCAACGTAGGATCCGCCGGTACGGTCATTGCCATTTCAAAGGCTAACGGCACCCGCGTCAATTATGTGATGGGCTCCGACGGAAACGGCCCCGCTGGCGGCTCCCGCGGCGGTATTGTCGTGAGCAAGAATGGCTACATCGGCTGGTGCGGCGGCAGCTACGGTGTTTTCACCGCGGCGACTGCCGATATGGACGCTGCCGGTGAAGGCACTCCCTGGACAGCCCGTGCCTGCCACAGTGCAGCCAGCGGTTGGTCCATGGGCAACAACCAGGCCACCCTCGCGGCTATGACCATTGACGGAAAAGACTGCCTCCTGGGTATGCAGGCCATCAAGGACAATTCGACCAGCAGCTACATCTATACCAAGGTATATGGCGTGGAATTCTCAACCGGCGCGGAAATCGTGAACTGTCAGATTGACGCCTGCGCCCAGCAGGACCAGGGCGGTATCGCCGTTACCGGTGACGGTCTCATTATTGTCCCTCTGAAGTACAGTCTTGGCTCCGATGACGGCGGTATCGCCCTCGTGGATCCTGTCCAGAACCAGATGGTGGCGCACTACCGCATCGCCGAGAACGTTACCAGCGCTCCCGCCGTGGACCAGGACAACAACATTCATTTCGGCACCGAGGCCGGCAATTACTATGTGGTAAAATACCTGGGCGGCGGTCAGTTTGAGACGCTGGTGAGGAAGGATATTATTACCGATGTCCTGAAGCAGGATGACCGCTATAAGGAGACCTATGCTGCTACGGAGGTGGCAAAGATCTGGAGCGGTATCGTCATTGGCGATGACGGTAAGATTTACATCCAGTTCACCGATAATGACAACCGTGTATTGGGCGGTCTGATGTGCATCACCCTGGACTACACCACCGGCCCTTCCACTACCTCTCCCTGGCCGATGATGGGTCAGAACCGCAAGCATACCAATCATCAGATTTAGTGAATGATGAGGCGTTGCTTTTTACCTGTACTGATTACCCTGTCCGTCCTTGCCTCGTGCAAGGGCGGCGGGGGAACCGGTACGGACCCGGTCGACCCGGTCGATCCAGTCGACCCCGTCGTAAAGCCGGAGGTGCGTCCGACACTGATGGAACTGTTTAATACGCAGATAGAGAAGCAACGGGACGGCACGCCGCGCGACCGCATTTTTATTGTCGCTCACCGTGCTAATACGTATTATGGCTATCTCAATTCCATCCCGGACAATTCCATCCCCGGCATTGAGGCGGCAATCCGTTTCGGCGCCGACATGGTGGAGCTGGACGTGCGCCCCACCAAGGACAATATCCTGGTGCTGATGCACAATGAAACGATCGATGCCAGCACCACCGGCACGGGCAAACTGAATACTTATACCTACGAGGAACTGATGCAGTTTGATATGAAGAAGGCTGGCAAGGTGTATAAGGATGCCGAGGGTAATCCCATCAAGGTGCCCACACTGGAGCAAGCTCTTCAGGCATGTAAGGATAATATCTACATTAATCTGGATGTCAAGGACGCTTCTCCCACGAAACTCTGCAGGATTGTCAAGAATTGCGGGATGGAGGACCAAGTTATGATTTATACTGGTGGAAGTGCCTCCACGGCTACCGAGTATCAGTATGCCAATGTCAATATTGCCGTGCATCCTTTTGTCAGTTCGGCTACAGGGACGGGACCATTCGCCAACCTCCCCGGGGCCAAGCTGTTCCAGTATGACTATACCCTGTATGCCGGCTCATCTCCCACGAATCCGGAAATCGGCCGGCAAATCCGTGCGCTTCACTACCTCAGCTATTCCAATATCCTGAACTACGATAATCAGCTTCGTAACGGCAATTACAACGCATTGGATCAGTTTATCGCCACTGAAAGCGATTTTATCCAGACGGACTATGCCGAAACCGTACACAACTATCTCAAGAACAAAGGACTTCGTTAAGAAAGTATGCTCACCGAACCCCAGCTCATAGCGGGCCTCAAAAAGGGACAAATGAATGCCTACGAACAGGCGTTCCATACTTATTATCCCGTTTATGTGCATTTTGCGGAGTATATTGTCGGCGACCTTCAGGTCGCCAAGGATTTGGTGCAGAATGTCTTCCTTAAGATCTGGCGATATCGTGATAGATTGGATGAAACCCTGTCCTTCCGGAACTTCATGTATGTCCTCACGAAACGTGAAGTACTCAACTATCTTCGCAGTAAACGTGTTTACGAATCCCTGGAAGCGATTTTGGATGTCCCTTCTACGGCAGCGCAGGCCGAACATATCTCCGATGCTTCCTTTTTGCGATTGCAGGTGAATAAATTACCGGAGCAGCGCCGCAACGTCTTTATTATGAGTCGGTTCTATGGTCTGTCCAATAAAGAAATCGCCAAGCAGCTGTGTATCTCGGAGAAAACTGTTGAACGGCACATCACGCTGGCGGGGAAACAGTTGAGGGAAGAACTGGAGAACAGAAACAAATAAAAGAGCGCCGCGGCGCTCTTTTTTTGTGGAGTATAGGGGAGTCGAACCCCTGACCTATAGATTGCGAACCTATCGCTCTAGCCAACTGAGCTAATACCCCGAAAAGGACTGCAAAAATACGTGATTTCCCGCAAAGTTGCAAGAGGGCGGGCAAAAATCTTACTTCAGTTCCTCGATCATCGCCCTGGCTACGGCCGCAGAGGCGCCGCTGCCGCCCAGGGCGGCCCGGATTTCCCCGTAGGAGGAGAGCATCGCGCTGCGGTATTGATCGTCGCCCGCCAGCCTTTCCAGTTCTTCCCGCAGATTTGCTTCGGTGAAATACTCCTGGAAGTATTCCTTGAAAGCCAGGCGGTCCAGGATGAGATTTCCCAGAGAAATGTATTTGACCCTAATGAGCCGGCGGGCGATAAAGCCCGTGATGGGGTTCATCCGGTAGCCCACTACCTGGGGCGTGCCGATGAGCGCCGCTTCCAGCGAGGCCGTGCCGGAATTAATGACGGCGGCCCGGGCGTTTTTCAGGACGGCGTAGGTTTCCCCGAAGACGACCTTCACCCACTCGCGCGCGCCCACGTACTTCTGATAATCTTTCATCGTGCGCGCAGGGGCAGCGGCCACCACGAATACATCGTCCGGATGGGCGGCGTGCCAGGCATCGGCCAGGGACATATAGACGGGCATCATCTGGCCGATTTCCATACTGCGGCTGCCGGCCAGGAGGGCGATGAGCCGTTCGTTGGGCAGGCCGGTCCGCGCCAGAAAGTCCTCGCGGGACTCCTGCAGCGCAGGATGGGAGGCGATGGCGTCGATGAGCGGATTCCCGGCATAGACGTAGGGGAGGCCCTGGCGATCGAAGTAGGGCTTTTCGAAGGGGAAGACGATGAACAGCTTGTCCACCCAGGCGCGGAGTTTCTTCACGCGGCCTTCCCGGGTGGCCCAGACCTTGGGCGCGATGTAGTAGAACACCTTGATCCCGGCCTTGTGGGCAAATTCAGCCACTTTGAGGTTGAAGCCCGGATAGTCGATGAGGATGACCACGTCCGGCTTCCAGGCGGTGATATCGGCCTTGCAACGGTCGAAGCGCCTGAGAAGCTGCGGCCCCTTGCGGATCACCTCAACCACCCCCATCACGGCGCCTTCGCGGTAGTCCTCCACCAGACCGTCGCCGGCTTCGTGTGCGTGGTACACGGCGTCCATCAGGGGCCCGCCCCAGAAGCGCAGCTGCGCCTGCGGGTCCTCTGCGTAAAGTCCTTTCATCAAGTTGCTTCCGTGCAGATCCCCGGAAGCTTCACCGGCCACAATGTAGTACTTCATAGACGCAAATTTACGAAAAATACTTACATTTGCATTATGAAAAGACTCGTACTGACTCTAATGGCCCTCGCTTTCGGCGCGGCCGTCTTCGCCCAGTCCATCCGTCCGGAGTGGGATCTCCGTTTCCAGGGCGCCTTCATCAACGACGAATTCGACGTCTCCAACCAGATCCTGGCGCCGTCCGGCACCTTGGGCGCCGCCCGGATTTCCCCTTACGTCGGCCTTATTTTCGCTGATAACCACCGTATTAAGGCAGGTTTCGACCTTATCAAGGACTTCGGCACGGAGTACGACAAACCGCTGTGGGAGCCCGCCCTGTGGTATCAGTACGACAGCGACGGCGGTTTCCGCTTCGCCGGCGGCATCTTCCCTTACGCCCTGCTGGGCGGCTTCTATTCCACGGCCATCTGGTCGGATGCCAGCCGTTTCTACGACGCGCACGTGGACGGATTCCTGGTCAGTTGGACGGGAGAGCGTTCCCTCTATGAAATCTGCATCGACTGGTTCGGAAAATACGGGGACAACCGCCGCGAGCAGTTCCTGGTGATGAGTTACGGAAAGTGCGGGTTGACCCCCTGGCTCAGCCTGAACTGGGAGGGAATGTTCCATCACTTCGCCTCCTCCGACGCGGTGAAGGGCGTGGTGGACGACCATTTCTTCCACCCCTATGTACAGTTTGAATTCTCTCCTATCGTGCCCCTGGACCGCTTGGAGCTGTCCCTGGGCGGGATGATCGGCTATCAGTGCGACCGCGACGCGGGCATCCGTTATATCCCCAAGGGGGCCGATGCCATCGTGGACATCCGCAAGTGGGGCTTCGGCGTGCGAAACCAGTTCTATTACGGCGAGAGCCAGGCGCCCTTCTTCCACGCCACCGATGCCTCCGGGGCCGAATATGGCACAGACCTTTACATCCGTTCCTCCTGGTGGCAGATCCGCACCGACGGAAAGCCCGGCCTCTATGACCGCCTGGACGCCTACTGGATGAAGTCCCTCAACGACTGGGTGGACATCGGCTTCCACGCCGTGTTCCACTTCGACTACCTGGGTCTTCTGGGTACGCAGCAGATGCTCCAGGCCAGTGTGAACCTGGAGGGACTGCGTTTCCGCCGCCGTTAAAGGCCGATATTAGCTGACGAACTGCGCCTTCAGAAGTTCAATCTTCCGGGGCGCATCGTTGCCTTTGGCCCCGAAGTAGAACTTGATCTTGGGCTCCGTGCCGGAAGGACGTACGGAGACTACGTCGCCGGCCTCGTTGAAGAACTGCAGGACGTTGGATTTGGGCAGGCCGGTTTCTTCCGGCTTGTTGTAGTCGATGACCTTGGCGAGGGGACTGCCGGCGATTTCCTTGGGGGGATTTGCGCGGTAATCGGCCATAATCTTCTGGATTTCCTCCGCGCCGGATTTTCCCTTGCGGACGATGTACACCATCTTCTCTACGTACAGGCCGTACTTCTTGTATACTTCCTGCAGCAGCTGGTAAAGCGTGAGGCCCTGCTCGGCGGCCCAGGCGGCGCATTCGGCCACCATGATGCCGGCCACCTGCGCGCACTTGTCGCGGACGAACTCACCCAGGTTGAAGCCGTAGCTTTCCTCGCCGCCGCAGATGAAGACGCCCTTGCCTTCGTTGCGCTTCACCACTTCCGCGACGTATTTGAATCCGGTGAGGACGTTGTAGCACTTCACGCCGAAGCTCTCGCAGATGGCGGCGATGAGCTCGCTGGTGACGATGGTCTTCACCACGTAGCCCTTTCCGTCCTTGAGTTTGCCCAGTTCCTCCCAGCGCTTCAGGACATAATAGGTGAGGAAACTCCAGGTCTGGTTGCCGGTGAGCTGGACCATCTTGCCTTCGTTGTCGCGGACGGCGATGCCCAGCCGGTCTGCGTCCGGGTCCGTGGCGAGGACGAGGTCCGCCTTTACTTCATCGGCCTTCTCGAGGGCCATCTTCATCGCGGCGGGCTCTTCCGGGTTGGGGGAGACCACGGTGGGGAAGTTGCCGTCGTTGATGTCCTGCTCGGGCACGTGGATGATGTTGTTGAAGCCGATGCGCCTGAGCGCTTCCGGCATCAGTTTCACGCCGCAGCCGTGGAGGGGAGTATAGACGATTTTGAGGTCATTATGTTTCTTGACGGCTTCCGGGCTCAGGGCCAGGGAAGTGATGTCCCTCAGGTAGCATTCGTCCACCTCCGCGCCCATCATTTCAATCTTTGCCACGGGCTCGCCTGGTCTGGGCTCGAAACGGACTTCGGCCGGATCCCCGATCTTGTTCACTTCGGCCACGATATCCTTATCCACGGGAGCGGTGATCTGGCCGCCGTCGCTCCAGAAGACCTTGTAGCCGTTGTATTCCTTGGGGTTATGGCTGGCGGTGACCATGATGCCGGCCGTGGCTTTCTTCATCCGGATGCTGTAGCTCAGCTCCGGGGTGGGCCGGAGGGCGTCGAAGAGATAGACCTTGATGCCGTTGTTGCTGAGGACATCGGCCGATATCTTCGCGAACAGCTCGGAATTGTTGCGGGCGTCGTAGCTGATGCACACGCTGGCTTCGCCCTTGACGTGCTGTTTGATGTAGTTGGCAAGGCCCTGGGTGGCCATCCCCACCGTGTATTTGTTCATCCGGTTGGTGCCCACGCCCATCGTGCCCCGGAGGCCGCCGGTGCCGAATTCCAGGGTGCGGTAGAATGCGTCTTCCAGTGCGGTTTCGTCGGTTTCCATCAGGTGTTTGACTTCCGCCTTGGTCTGTGCGTCGAAGTTGCCTTCCAGCCAACTCTTCGCCACGTCTTTGTAGGTTTTCATAATTTAGTGTGTTTTCATCATCGATTCCAGAAAGTTGATCCCGAAAATCGTCGCTTCGCGACCCCTCCCAAGAATCGCCGTGCAGCACGGCTCATTGGGTCCCTCCCTCTTATCTGCCCGAGGGTGGGCAGAGTTTTTCGGAATCAAACTTTCTTCCATCTACAAATGTACAGAATTATCCGTATTTTTGCAATATGGATTTTGCGGAATTCATATTGGCCCATTCGCTGGACGACCCGGCGGCGCTGGCGCTGGCGCGTTCCCGCTATGCGTCCGTGGTAGTCTTGCCGGATGGTTTTGCGGCGGGGACAGCCCCTTTTGATCTGGCACTGAGCACGCTGGAGGTGCGGCGGAAACTGCGCACAAAAGTGCCTGCGTGGTACGCTGTGCCTTCGCTGGTGTACCCGCTGCGGCTTTCCGGGGAGCAGTGTTCTTCGGAAGCCACTGCGCGGTACAAGGCCTCGGTGGCCTTGGCGGCCGCTTCGGCCCTTGGGACGTCCCATTACGAAAAAACGGCCCCAGAGTCGTATTGCGAGGTCCCCGAGGACGTCCCATTACGAGAAAATGGCGGAAAATTCGTAACGCCGGGCCCCGAGCTCCGTATGGCCGATTTAACCGGTGGGCTGGGGGTGGACAGCTGGGCGTTTGCGCAGGTGTTTGCGGATGTCCTGTATAACGAACTGCAACCTGCTCTGGCCGATGCGGCCCGGCATAATTTCTCCGCTCTGGGATGCCGGAATGTGGCGGTTCGCTGCCGCGAACTGCATCCCGGGAATGTCACTGAGGTGTTGGATGGCTTCAAGCCGGATTTCATTTTCCTGGACCCGGCGCGGCGCGCCTCCGACGGCCGCAAGGTCTTCCGGCTGGAAGACTGCTCCCCGGACGTGCTGCAGCTGCTTCCGGAATTGCTGGATTCCTGCCCGCTGCTACTGCTGAAACTGAGCCCGATGGCGGATATCTCGTTGGTTTGTAAACAGTTGGGATGCGTTCGCGAAGTGCACGTGGTCGCCGCGGAAGGGGAGTGCAAGGAGTTGCTCCTCCTCCTGGAGAAAGGCTATGCCGGGCACTGTGCCATTACCATTTTTGAAGATGGAGCGAGCCTGCTGCTGGACCAGGTCCAGGGCGAATCTGGACCAGGTTCGACAGAATGTGCCGGACCAGGTCCAGGCAGTGTTGAACAGACCCCTCTGGGATGCATAGGTCGTGGACCAGGTCCAGGGGATGGAATTGAACCTGGTCCAAAAACCGGCTGGACCAGGTCCAGGGTGTCCGTGGGGAGCCCACAACGCCGATTCGGTGGAAGTGACCTTTCCGCAGAGGACGGTGGGGACATCGGCCACGGGGTGTCTTTATTCGAACCGGGGAAGGCGATGCTGAAAGCGGGGGCGTTCGAACTGCCCTGTCAATATGGCCTTGAGAAATTGGAAAGGCACACGCATTTATACATAGGTGATGTTCCGGAGGCGTTGAAACCCTTCGGAAAAACCTTTGAGATTCTGGAAACGGTCCCGCTGAACAAGCGCAGCCTCAAGGACGTCGCCGCGCGTTATCCACAGGCCGACGTCACGGCCCGGAACATCCCGCTCACCAGCGAGGAACTCCGCAAAAAGCTGGGCGTAAAAGACGGCGGTCCCATCCACATCTTCGGCACCAAGGCCGTGGCGGATAATTTTCTGATAATCTGTAGAGTAGCGCAATAAACGGGTGCGGGTGCCTGGCCTCCGTTAAAGCACGAAATCGTTCTCAGAGTGCGAGAAGTGTGCTCTAGTGGGAGGAAAACAGGGCTCTAAAGCACGGTGACCGGGGGTAGAAGGCGGAAAGTGTGCTTTAATGATTTTCAGGAGTGGAGGAGTAGGGGTGGCGGAAAGGGGAGCGTTGTGCCCGGGGCTGCGCCCCCTGCCGCGCCTCACGGCTTGGCTGCCCAATCATTTTGGACTGCGCCCGCGGGGCGCACCCAAAACAATCGGGCCGGTAAAAGGCTGACGGACACATCCGCCGCAGTGCAATAATCCAGCGTTATCTCCTGCCCCAGCGGAACAGGGTGGCACGAATTGATTCAAGGGTTGCGGTGCCCGCGGGCTGACGCCCGCAAAAAACACCACCATAGGGCCACAAATGCGGGAAATGCTGCGATTCATCTCCTTTCCGCGACGATCTTTCCTTGATTATGGGCTTATTTCCGGGGTAAGATTGTTTCGCAAGACAATCTTACCTTGATTTAGGCCTCGAAACCGAGGTAAGATTGACTCCTGCGTGTTTAAGGTGGTTTGAATAGTGTTGGCTTAGCCGCGGAACAGTGACGGGAATGATGCGCACCAGGCCGTGAGCGGGCACTCGGCGCATTTGGGCGAGCGGGCTGTGCAGACGTAGCGGCCGTGGAGGATGAACCAGTGATGGGCGACGGGCCGAAGCCGGGGCTCGATGTGCCGCTCCAGATCCTGCTCCACGGCATAGGGCGTGGCGCCGCGGGAGAGGCCCAGGCGGTGGGCTACACGGAACACGTGCGTGTCCACGGCGATAACCGGCTGGTCATAGACGATGGAAGCGATGACGTTGGCGGTTTTCCGGCCCACGCCGGGAAGGCGCATCAGCGAATCGATATCCGAGGGAACCTCGCCGCCGAAATCCGAAACAAGCATCTGCGCCATTGCGATGAGGTGGCGTGCCTTGGCATTGGGGTAGGAGACGCTTTTCACCAGCGCATAAACGTCTTCAAAGGAGGCGGCGGCTAATGACCGGGCCGATGGGAAGCGCTCAAACAGCGCCGGCGTCACCAGATTCACGCGGCGGTCGGTGCACTGGGCCGACAAAATCACCGCTACCAGCAGCTGGAACGGATTGGCAAAGTGCAGTTCGCTCTCCGCCACGGGCTTGTTGGCGGCGAACCAGCCGATGATGGAAGAATAGCGGTCCTTTAAGGTCATAGGGTTACGTCGATGCCCTCGTCAATCACTTCGTGGCAGCTCTCGTTCACGCAGGAGAATACGCGGCCGGGGTACTTTTCGAAGATGGCCCGGTTGTGGGTGACCATCACGATGGCGGTGCCGGAGTGGTTCAGGTCCACCAGCAGCTGGAGGATTTCATCCGCGGTTTCGCCGTCCAGGTTGCCGGTGGGTTCATCGGCCAGGATCACCGAGGGTTTGTTCAGGAGGGCGCGCGCGATGGCGATGCGCTGCTGCTCGCCGCCGGAGAGCTGGTGCGGCATCTTGTGCGCCTTGGTGCCCATTCCCACGGCCTCCAGCACCTCTCCGATGCGGTGGTCGATGAGCTGGCGGTCCTTCCAGCCGGTGGCCCGGAGGACGAATTCCAGGTTGTCTTCCACGCTGCGGTCCGTCAGGAGCTGGAAGTCCTGGAACACCACGCCCAGGCAGCGGCGGAGGTAGGGGATTTCCCGTTTGGGGATGCCCACGAGATTATAGCCGAAAGCGCATCCTTCCCCCTTGAGGAGTTTGTTTTCCGCCGTGACGGTGCGGATGATGGAAGTCTTTCCGGAACCCACTTTTCCCACGATGTACACGAAGTCTCCGGGCATAATGTCCATATTGAGCGAATAGATGACTACGTTCTCTCCGTTCAGGATATCTGCGTCCTTGAAATGAATGATGGGCTCCATAGCGTAAAATCCAAATTTAGACAAAGATAATCAGATTTTTTTAGTAAATTTGTCAAATAATGGAAAAGATGAGAAAACTCCTATCGGCCGCATTGGTTCTGCTCCTGGTGCAGACGGCGGCGACGGCTCAGGACTGGCAACAGGTCAATACGTTATACCGGGCGGGAATGTACCGCGAAGTGCTGCGTCTGCTGGACGGGCAGGACAGCCAGGAAGCCCTGGCGTGGAAAACGCTCTGCACCCTGCAGATGCGCACGGACAATGCGGAGGCCCAGGCCCGCTTTTTCCTCCTCGGGAACCCGGAGAGCCCCGTGGCGCCGCAGGTGCGTTATAAACTGGCCCAGAACTTCTTCGACAAGGGGGATTACCCCCAGGCCCTGGAGCAGCTGGACGCCATCGACCCCAAGTCCCTGTACGGCTCGCAGCTGGCGGAGTACACCTACAAAACCGGTTACTGCGCCTACGAACTGGGGAACGAGGAACGCGCCCGGGAATGCTTCGGGAGGGCGCTGGGGCTGCCCTATTCGGCCTATACGGCCCCGTCCTTTTATCAGCTGGGCTATATGGCCTATTCGAAGGCCGATTTCGACAAGGCGGAGGAGTGGTTCTCCCTGGCGGCCAAGGACAGCCGCTTCGGCCAGCTCTCGCAGTACTATCTGCTGGAATGCCGCTTCAATAAGAAAGACTACGAGTATGTGGTGGAGAACGGAGAGGCCCTTTATGCCACCGTTCCGGAAGACCGCAAGCCGCACCTCGGCCGCATTATGGGCGAGAGTTTCCTGGTGACGGGCCATCCGGAACTGGCGCGGGAGTATTATAACCGCCACGCGCTGGAAAATCCCAGCCGGGGGGATCATTTCTTCGCCGGCCAGATCAACTATCAGGCAGAGGACTGGCAGGGCGCCGTGGACCACTTCACCCAGATGGGCGAACTGACGGACTCCCTGGGCCAGGTAGCCGCCTACCAGCTGGGCTACAGCTACATCCGTCTCAAGAACAAGGTGGCGGCGCAGGATGCTTTCAAGCAGGCGTCGGACCTCACTTATTCGGCCCCCATCACTGAAGACGCCTATTTCAATTACGCCAAACTGGCCTTCGACCTGGGCCGCAACACCGCCCCGTTCAAGGATTACCTGGAGCTGTACGGAACCAAGCAGAAAGGCGATCAGATTTACTCCTATATGGCCATGGCGGCCCTTCAGGAGCATAATTACGAGGCGGCCGTGGATGCCTACGACCACATTGACGAACTGCTTCCGTCGATGAAGTCCAACTATATGAAGGCCTACTTCCTCCGGGCCCGCGAACTGATGGAGGCGGGCTCCTGGCGCGCTGCCGCCGTGCGCCTCAAGGCAGCGGCCTATTTCAGCGATCGCAAGGACCCCTTCAATCAGCTGGCCCGCTATTATCTGTCGGAAGCCCTCTACCGCGACGGGAAGTACGAGGAAGCCCGCGGCAACCTCACGGAACTGTACAACCAGCAGGCGCTGGCCTTCGACGCGGAAGGCCGGGAGATTCCCTATCAGCTGGCCTATACTTATTTCAAGGAAGCGAATTACGCCCAGGCGGTGAGGTGGTTCGGGACCTATCTGAGCGGTCAGAATCCCTCTCAGGGGGCCGATGCCCAGACGCGCCTGGCGGACTGCCATTTCTTCAGCGGAGATTACCGCTCGGCCGTGAAGGCCTATGAGAAACAGATGAAGGATTACCCGGATGCCAACAACCTGTATCCGCGCCTCCGCGCCGCCGTTGCGAACGGCCTGCTGGGCGAGGAAAGGGAGAAGATGCGCATTCTGGAGCCCGCGCTGCTCGCCAGCCCGGACGCTCCCTATTACGGCGAATCCCTCTATGAACTGGGACGCTCCTATGTGGCCCTGAAAAACGACGCCGCGGCTGTGAAGACCTTCAGCACGCTGCAGAGCACCACGAAGGATCCGTCCCTGGCGGCGAAATCCCTGCTGGAACTGGGAATGATCGCCCGCAACGAAGGCCGTTCGGACGACGCCCTGGAGTGCTACAAGCAGGTAGTGGCCGGCGGCGGCGAATACGCGGAGGACGCCCTCCTCGCCATCGAGGCCATCTACCGCACCCGGGAGGATCCGGAGGCCTATATCTCCTATGTGGACGGTCTGGGCGGCAACGTGGCCCGCACCGAAACCCAGAAGGAGGACGTGTACTTCGCCAGCGCGGAGCAACTCTATATGAGCGGTGACTATGCCAAGGCGCAGGCCACCCTGCAGTCCTATCTGGAGAAGTATGCCAAGCCGGCCAACGCCGCCAAGGCGCATTTCTATCTGGCCGAATGCTACCGCCACAGCGGCAACCGCGAACTGGCGGCCGATTATTACCGCGAAGCCCTGGACAAGGGCCTGGAAGGCGCGCTGGCGGAAAGCGCCCTGTTGCAGTACGCTACTCTGCAGGAAGCGCTGGGTAATTACGGCAAGGCCTACAGGTCCTATCTGCAGCTGGAATCCGACGCCAAGCTGGACCAGAACCGCCTCCTGGCGCGTCTGGGTCTGATGCACACGGCCTACCGTTCCAGCCAGTGGGAGGACGCCCTGGCCGCCGCCCGGGTGGTGCTGTCCCAGAAGCCGCTGGAGGAATCCGTCAAGCGGGAGGCGCAGTATGTGAGCGCGAAGTCGCTCCTGGCCGCCGGACGCCGCAGCGAAGCCCTTCCGCTGCTGGAAGAGCTGGCGCAGAAGGCATCCACCGCGGAAGGGGCGGAGGCTTCGTATCTGCTCATCCAGGACCGTTTCGACCGGGCCGATTTCGCCTCGGTGCAGAATATGGTGTACGCCTTCGCAGAGAAGGCCGGCGGCCAGAACTACTGGCTGGCCAAGGCCTTCATCGTGCTGGGAGACGCCTTTATGGAGCAGGGGCAGGACAGCCAGGCCCGCGCTACCTTCGAGAGCATCCGCTCCGGCTACACGCCCACCGGCGCGCAGGACGACGTCCTGGACCAGGTGGCGCTGAGAATGAGTAAACTGTAGAGGAAATGAGAAAGACCGTCATATCGGCCGCCGCGCTGCTGGTGAGCGCTGCCGCCTTTGCCCAGAACCTGAATCCCACAGTGGAGGTCACGAACTCCTACACCCGGGAGGCCGGCGGCATCGAAAAGCCCGCCCAGCTGCTTCCCGTGCCGGATTCCGTGTACCGGTTCAACCTGGATTTCGATTACTCCGTGAAGGAGACGCCCTACCAGGGCGCCTATGAGTTCACGCCTTACCTGGTGCAGCCGCGTCCCATTCCCCGCGCCACGGGGGAGGCCACGCTCTACGCCCGCGCCGGCCTGGGCTTCACTTTCCGGCCGGAGCTCTCGGCCGTCTGGATGCCCCTCCAGAAGAAAAACGTCCGCCTGGGTGTCTTTGGAGACCATCACTCCTACATCGGCCGCTACCATAACATCGCCCTGAATGCAGAGAACTTCCTGACGAAGGACGGCACCGCCTGGAACGGCCTCGATGCGCGTTCCACCATCGGCACGGACCTTCTCTGGGCCTGGGAGGGCGGCGTTTTCAGCGCAGACCTCCGCTACCAGAACATCCTGGCCCGGCACGTCACCCAGGGTGATTTCTCCAATAACAAGATTCAGCTGAAGGCCCGTCTGGGCAGCGACCACCTGGCCGCGGTCCCGTATGAGGTTTCCACCCGTTTCTCCTGGCTCTGGGTGGGCGACAACCGGGAAGTGCACACCGTCACGAACGGTTATGTGGCCACCAAGATGAAGGAGTACAATATGCGCATCAACGCGGGCGTGGAGACGCTCACCGCCTTCCGCACCACGATGGTCCTTCTCTCGGCCGCTCCGCGCTTCCTCATCACGCAGGATAAGCTGGACCTGGAGATCGGTGTCAAACTGGGGCTGCTCATCCGGCAGGAAAAGACTTTCTATCCCACGCCTTCCGGCACGTTCTTCCCGGACGTGCGGGCCCGCGTGACGCTGATTCCGGACAAGCTGGTCCTCAAAGCCGCCATCACGGGCGGCGACAGGCCGATGATCTATTCGGACCTCATCGACACCAATCCTTTCCTCGCCTACAGCCAGGATTATATGGACAACACCGTGGACCGGATGAACATCTCGGTGGGGCTGGGCGGCCAGCTGGCTTCCCGCTTCCACTACAGCGTGAAGGGCGGATATCTGCTCACCACGCACGCCCTTCTCCCCGGCTATAAGGCCGGAGAGCCTTACTTCGGCTTCGTGGAGGACCTGCGGCAGATTTATGCCACGCTGCAGGCCGGGTGGACATCGGCCCCCATCGATATCGACGGCAGCGTAACTTTCAAGCACAGCAGGATGGGGACGGCACTGGCCGACGACACCCTGTTCCGCCCGGCGGCCATCACGGGAGACTTCAGTGCCTTCTACAAATGGGGCGAGCGCCTGAAGGCCGGCGTCACCCTGGACGCCTCCTCGCCGCGTTTCGCGCCCGATGCAATCCTTCCCGGCTATTTCGACCTGGGCCTGAGCGCGGAACTGATGCAGTCCCGTCGTCTGGGTCTCTGGCTGCGCGTGGGGAACATCCTCTGCCAGGTGATTCAGCGCAATCCTTTCTACGCGGAAAAGGGAATTTATTTCACGGCGGGAGCCACTTGGAATATGTAGAAGAACCCCTTGTTTTTTATCATATTTTTTCGTATTTTTGTACGATTTAGGGAAACCCTAAAAATTTGCAAGAGAAATACGAAAACAATATGATCGAAAACGAAGAAACCAAACGCGCAGAAGAGCAGTATTCTGCCAGTAGCATTCAGGTTCTGGAAGGCCTGGAGGCCGTCCGCAAACGCCCCTCGATGTACATCGGCGACGTAGGTGAGCGCGGCCTGCACCACCTGGTCTATGAGGTGGTGGACAACTGTATCGACGAAGCGATGGCCGGCTTCTGCACGGACGTGGATGTGAAGATTCTGGAAGACAACTCCATCCGCGTGCAGGACAACGGCCGCGGCATCCCCACCGGAATGCACGAGAAAGAGCATCGCAGCGCCCTCGAGGTGGTCCTCACGGTTCTCCACGCCGGCGGTAAGTTCGACAAGAACAGCTACAAGGTCTCCGGCGGTCTGCACGGCGTGGGTGTGGCCTGCGTGAACGCCCTGTCGGACCTCCTGGTGGCGGAAATCCACCGCGAAGGAAAGATCTTCGAGCAGAAGTACTCCAAGGGCAAGCCCATCACGGAAGTGAAAGTGATCGGCGAGTGCCAGGACACCGGTACCATCATCACCTTCCACCCGGATGCCACCATCTTCACCCAGACCATCGTCTACAAGTACGAAACGCTGGCGAACCGCCTGCGGGAGCTGGCCTACCTCAACAAGGGCATCCGCATCAGCCTCACGGACCTGCGGGAGATGGTGGACGAGTTCATCTCCACGGAAGACGGCGAGCGCAAGGCTACCGGCCGTCAGGTGTTCCGCAGCGAGGTCTTCTACAGCGAGCACGGCCTGCGTGAATTCATCGACTATCTGGACGCCGGCGCTCCCAAGCTCATCCCGGAGCCCATCACGGTGTCCTCGGACAAAGTGATTCCCATCGACATCGCCCTCCAGTACAACACCGGTTTCAGCGAAAGGATTTACTCCTACGTCAATAACATCCACACCATCGAAGGCGGCACCCACCTGCAGGGCTTCAAGATGGGTCTCAGCCGTTCCCTGAAGAACTACGGGGAGAAGAACAATCTCCTCTCCAAGCTCAAGGATCCGCTCAGCCCGGAAGACTTCCGCGAAGGGCTCACCGCCATCATCTCCGTGAAGGTGGCGGAGCCGCAGTTCGAAGGCCAGACCAAGACCAAACTGGGGAACCCGGAGGCTACGTCGGCCGTTTCTCAGGCCACCGCCGCCGCGATGGACCAGTACCTGGAAGAGCATCCGAAGGAAGCCAAGACCATCGTGGAGAAGATCGTGCTGGCCGCCACGGCCCGTGCGGCAGCCCGCAGGGCCCGCGAAATGGTCCAGCGCAAGAGTCCGATGGGCGGCGTGGGAATGCCCGGCAAGCTGGCGGACTGCAGCGAGCGCGATCCGGAGAAGTGCGAACTCTTCCTCGTGGAGGGAGATTCCGCAGGCGGTACCGCCAAACAGGGCCGCGACCGCCACATCCAGGCCATCCTGCCGCTGCGCGGTAAGATCCTGAACGTGGAGAAAGCCGCCCAGGACCGTGCCTTCGAAAGCCAGGAAGTGCGCAACATCTACACGGCCCTCGGCGTCACCGTGGCCCAGGAGGACGAATCCGGCGAGAAACATATGGACCTGAGCAAGCTCCGTTACCACAAGGTGATCATTATGACGGATGCCGATGTTGACGGCTCGCACATCGCCTGCCTCATCCTCACATTCTTCTTCCGCTATATGTTCGACCTCATCAAGAACGGCTACGTGTACCTCGCTACCCCTCCGCTCTATCTGGTGAAGAAGGGCTCCCAGGAACGCTACTGCTGGACGGACGCCCAGCGGGAGGCCGCCACGGCCGAGCTGGGCCGCGGCAGCGACAAAGGCGTGACCGTGCAGCGCTACAAAGGTCTGGGTGAAATGAGCGAGGAACAGCTCTGGGAAACCACGATGGATCCCAGCCGCCGCGTGCTGCGCCAGATCACCATCGAAAACGCCGCGGAGGCAGAGCGTACGTTCTCAATGCTGATGGGAGACGACGTGCCGCCGCGCCGCGCCTTCATCGAAGAGAATGCCCACTATGCCAATATTGACGCCTAAGATTCCCCGGCGGTTCATTCCGCTGGCCATCGTTTTCGCAGTCCTGGTGCTCCTGATGCCCAGGACCGCGAAATTCAATTATGACTACAAGAAGGGGAGTCCCTGGCCGTATGAGACCCTCGTTTCCCAGTTCGACTTTCCCATCCTCAAGACGGAGGATCAGATTCAGGCGGAACGGGAACAGGCCGGCGCCATCGTCATACCCTATTACAGGTTTTCGGCGGAGGTGACCACTTCGGTCATCAAGAACGTGCAGGGGCTGGATCTGGACGCGTTCAACGTCCTGCGTCCCGCCATCGTCACCCGCCTTTCAGACATATACTCCAAGGGCGTCATCTCGGACGGACGCATCCGCGCGGAGCACGGATCGGCCCGTATCTCGGAGGAGGTCATCTACGTCCAGCGGGACAAGCGCGCGGTCACCTGCCCCCGTTCGGAGGTCTATAAGGTGGCCGATGCGAAGGACCAGCTGGTGGCGCTCCTCGCCCCGCAATATCCTTCCGTGAACCTGGATTCCCTTTTCCGCCGCAGCGGGGTCTACGGGGCCATCATCCCCAACCTCATCTACGACGCCTCGATGACGAACCTCACCCACGTGGAGTCGGACGACTACATTTCCCCCACGCTGGGCTATGTGAAGGCCGATGAAAAGATTGTCTCGGCCGGAGAGATCGTCACCGCGGAAATCGCCCAGGTGCTGGATTCCTACAAGCACGAGTACAACCAGGTCTTCGGCTACAGCGGCCCCCGCGTGCTGCTGTATCTGGGGAACATCCTCATTGCCCTGGCCCTGGTGGTGTTGCTGTATTTCTGCATTTTCTTTTCCAATCCGGCCATCTTCCAGAGCGGGAACCGCTATTTCTACCTGCTGTTCCTGTTCATCCTGTCGGCCGTAGTGACTTTCCTGGCGGAGCGTTTCGCCCCCGGGGCTCTTTACGTCATTCCCTTCCCGGTGCTGGCCCTGTACCTGCAGGCCTTCTTCCGCGACAGGGTGGTGGTGCCGGTGTACACCGTGATGCTGCTCCCGCTGCTGATTTTCTGCGGCAACGGAATGCAGCTCTTCGTGATGTTCCTCACGGCCGGCATCGTGACCAACCGCACCTTCGGCAACCTGAACAAAGGCTGGCAGCAGTTCCTGAACGCCGCCATCATCTTCGGCGTGGAACTGGCCGTCTTCACGGGCTTCCGCCTCATCGACGCCGGCAGCACCTCCATCTGGTGGATGCAGCTGCTCCAGATTTTCGTGGGCGCCCTCCTCACCGTGGCGCTCTATCCGCTGGTCTATCTTTTCGAGCGGATGTTCAACCTCGTCAGCGTGACGCGTCTCATCGAGTTGGCCGATACGAACAACCCGCTCCTCCAGGAGCTGTCGGCCAAGGCGCCCGGAACCTTCAACCATTGCCTCCAGGTGATGAATATGGTGGACGCCGTGGGCCGCGCGACGGACGCGAACGTGCCCCTGCTGCGTGCAGGCGCCCTCTATCACGACATCGGGAAGATGCACAACCCGCTCTGTTTCGTGGAGAACGAGAGTTCCAGTCCCGGCGCCGCCAAGTACCACCAGGATAAATCGGCCAAGGAGAGTGCGGCCGATATCATCCGCCACGTGGACGACGGCCTGGCCCTCGCGGAGGAACATCACCTTCCGCAGGAGATCCGGGACTTCATCGGCAGCCACCACGGCACGTCCTGCACGGCCTACTTCCTGAACAAGTACCTGAACGAAGGCGGAGACCCCGCGGACGTGGCGGATTTCTACTACCACGGCCAGAAGCCCGTGAGCAAGGAGCAGGTGATTCTGATGCTCTGCGACTCCATCGAAGCCGCATCCCGCACCCTGACGGAATTCACGCCGGAGGCCTTCGACCGCTTCGTGGAGAACATAATTTCCGGCAAGGAAAAGGACGGCCAGCTGGAGGATGCGGACCTCACGCTCCACGAACTGAATGTGATTAAAAAGATGCTCAAGACCTACCTGCAGCAGATTTACCACGGCAGGGTGGCCTATCCCAAGAGAAAACGATAAAAAATTGATATTATGAAAGTTACCAAGAAACAGGCCGATGCCCTGAACTACCAGTTAACCATCGAGATTGCAGCCGCAGACTACGCGGAGGCGCTCCACAAGCGCCTGAACGAATACCGCCGCAAGGCCGACATCAAAGGTTTCCGCCGTGGAATGGCCCCGATAAGCCTCATCGAGCGGATGTACGGAGACCAGTGCCTCTACGAAAGCGTGAACGGTCTGGTGGGAGATTCCCTGGACAAGTTCATCAAGGACGAAAAGATCCGCATCGTGGGCGAACCGATGCCCAGCGAGGACCAGCCCCAGCTGTCCTGGAAGAAGGGCGAGGATTTCACCTTCAAGTTCGACATCGCCCAGACCCCGGAGATGGCCTTCGAGGTGAACAAGGAAGACAAGATCGTCTACTACGACATCAACATCACCGCCGCAGAGAAGAAGGCCCAGAAGGAGCAGCTGCTCCAGCAGTACGGTTCCCTTCAGGAAGGGGAGAAGGCCGGAGAGAACGACTACATCGTGGCCGATATCGAGGGTGAAGGCCACAAGGCCGAAGGCGTGTACGTGAGCATTTCCCACGTGGCGGAAGAAGCCCGCGGCGCTTTCATCGGCAAGAAGGCCGGCGAAAGCTTCCAGCTGGACGTGAACGCCGCCTTCCCGAATGAGACGGACCGCGCCGCGATGCTCAAGGTGGACAAAGGCCGGCTGGCCTCCCTGAACCCGCTCTTTACCTTCACCGTGGTGAACGTGAAGACCTTCGTGGCCGCAGAGGAAAACCAGGAGACCTACGACAAAATCTTCGGCCCCGGCGAGGTGAAAGACGCCGCCGGCTTCGAAGCGAAGATCGAGGAGCGCATCAAGGCCTCCCACGAGCAGGAAGCCAATTACCGTTTCGGGGCCGATGTCCGCGCCTACTATATGAAGAAAGTGAACCCCGAGCTTCCGGAAGCCTTCCTCAAACGCTGGCTCGTCTATGCCAACGAAGGGAAGTTCAGCGCGGAGGACGTGGAGAAGCAGTTCCCCGCCTTCATCGAGGACTTCAAGTGGCAGCTCATCCGCGGCACCATTATGCAGAAGTTCGGCCTCAAGGTCTCCCGTGAGGACATTCTGAATGCCGCCAAGTCCTATGTGGCCTACCAGTATGCGATGTACGGGATGGCCGGTGTGCCGCAGAACCTCATCGATTCTTCCGCAGAGAATATGCTGCAGGACCAGAACCAGTACCGCCGCCTGGAGGAGCAGTGCGAGGACAACATCGCCATCGCCAAGGTGCGCGAGGAGGTCACCCTCCAGCCCAAGAAGATTTCTATGGACAAATTCCGTGAACTGAAATAAGATGAACGATTTCGAGAAATACGCCGTGAAAGGCCGGGGAATCTCCTCCACCACCCTTTCCCGTTACACCTCCGTGGTGGACGGCTACATCAACCCCACCATTACCGAGGAACGTAAGCTGAACGTGGCCCAGATGGACGTCTTCAGCCGCCTGATGATGGACCGTATCATCTTCCTGGGCGTGCCCATCGACGACGACGTGGCGAACATCATCCAGGCCCAGCTGCTGTTCCTGGCGGCCCAGGATTCCCTGGCCGATATCACCCTGTACCTGAACACCCCCGGCGGTCAGGTGACCAGCGGCCTGGCCATTTACGACACGATGCAGCTCGTGCAGCCCGATGTGGCCACCGTCTGCACCGGAATGGCCGCCTCGATGGGTTCGGTGCTCCTGTGCGCCGGGCAGAAGGGCAAGCGCAGCGCGCTGCCGCACTCCCGCGTGCTCATTCACCAGCCCCTCGGCGGTGCCCAGGGCCAGGCGACGGAGATTCTCATCGCCGCCAAGGAGATTGAGAAAACCCGCACGGAACTCTTCAACATCATCGCCCAGCACAGCGGCCAGCCCTATGAGAAGGTGGCCAAGGACGGAGAGCGGGACTATTGGATGACCGCCCAGGAAGCCCTGGATTACGGGATGGTGGACGAAATCCTCCGCAAGAAGGACCGCTGATGTTCGAGAACGCCCCCAAACCGGCCGAGATAAAGGCCTACCTGGACCAGTATGTCATCGGCCAGGACCGCGCGAAGAAAGTGCTCTCGGTGGCGGTGTACAACCACTACAAACGCCTGCAGCACAATCTGATCGACCGCGTCTCGGAGGATGACGTGGAGCTGGAGAAGAGCAATATCCTTCTCGTCGGCCCCACCGGTACGGGAAAGACGCTCCTCGCGAGGACCATCGCCCGGATGCTGGCCGTGCCTTTCACCATCGTGGACGCGACGGTGCTCACGGAGGCGGGCTATGTGGGCGAAGACGTGGAGAGTCTCCTCACGCGCCTGCTTCAGGAGGCCGATTACAACGTCCCCCTGGCGGAGTGCGGCATCGTCTTCATCGACGAAATAGACAAGATCGCCCGCAAGAGCGACAATCCGTCCATCACGCGCGACGTTTCCGGCGAGGGCGTGCAGCAGGGCCTGCTGAAACTCCTGGAGGGGAGTGTGGTGAACGTGCCCCCGCAGGGCGGCCGCAAGCACCCGGAGCAGGAGTTCATCCACGTGAATACGCAGAACATCCTGTTCATCTGCGGCGGTGCCTTCGAGGGCATCGAGCGGCACATCGCCCTAAGGAAGAATACCCAGATCATCGGCTTCAACGCGGAGGAAAAGGAACGAATCTCCAAGGACAATCTCCTGGAATATGTGGAGGCTTCGGATCTCCGCGCCTACGGACTCATTCCGGAAATCGTGGGCCGTCTTCCGGTTGTTACCTACCTGGACCAGTTGGACCGCGATTCCCTGAAGCGCATCCTCACGGAGCCCAAAAACGCCCTCCTGCGCCAGTACAAGAAGATGTTCGAACTGGACGGGATGAAACTCGTCATCGACCCGGAAGTGCTGGATATCATCGTGGATACCTCCATCAAGAACAAGCTGGGTGCGCGCGGCCTTCGCAGCATCTGCGAAAAGATTATGGCCGACGCCCTCTTCGAGGCGCCCTCCTCCGGCAAAAAGACCTTCCGCCTCACGGCGGCCTACGCCCGGAAGCGGTTGTAAGGATACAAAAGAGAAGAGGCCGGATATCCGGCCTCTTCTCTTTTGTGAGGACACGCAGATTTGAACTGCGGACCTCTTGCCTGTCAAGCAAGCGCTCTAAACCAACTGAGCTATGCCCTCAAAAGGACTGCAAAGATAAGTCAAAAAAACCGAATCCCCAAATAAATTTAAAAAACCACCTCGATGGTGTAGGGCCAGCGGACGGAGGAGCCGTCCAGGACGGCGGGTTTCCACTTGGGGGCGCTGCGGACGACGCGGAGGGCCTCCTCGCGCTGGGCGGGCGAGCCGCCGCGGAGCACTTCCACTTCCTGGACGCCGCCTTTCTTGCCCACGACAAAGCGGACGGCTACGGTGCCGGCGCCATCGGCCTTCTTCAGGTGCTTCTGCACCCAGGCCCGGAAGGCTTCCACGCCTTCATTGCCCACCTTGCCTTTGAACGACGGCTTGCGTTCCAGGCGGTCGTAGAGGGACAGGCCGTGTGAAGGGCCATCGGCCTTGCGGACCAGGCGTCCGTCCTTCATCTCCAGGGTGCTGCCGCCGTAGACGGTGAAACGCCCCAGGACGGAGAGGGTGTCGCCCTTGATGATGTCCATCTGCTGGAAGCTGCGGCCGGGGTTTGCGGGATCCTTGAGCCCGTACACCAAAAGGGTGCCGGTGGCGTCCTCCAGGTAGAAGCTGCCGCTGGTGGAGCTGCGCACTTTCTGGACCACGCCGCTTACCAGGTAGCTGGTGGTATCGGCCTGGGAAAGCTTGAGGAACTCCTTGACGGTAAGGTTTTTAGGCTGCGCGAAACAGAGGGCCGGCAGCAGGGACAGGAACAGGAACAATCGTTTCATTACAGGTAATCTTCGAAATACTGGGTGACTTTGTCCATCAGGTGAATGCGGTTGCGGCCGAAGACATTGTGCCGGGCCGTGGGGTAGGGGAAGTAATCCACCGGAATCTCCAGGTCGATGCACTGCTGGATGAAGCTGAGGCTGTGCTCCCACACCACGGTGTCGTCGATGGCGCCCTGGCAGATGAGGAGTTTGCCTTTGAGGTTATCGGCCTTGCCGATGAGGCTCGTTTCGGCGAATCCCTCCGGATTCCGCTCCGGGGTATCCATGTAGCGCTCTCCGTACATGATTTCATACCATTTCCAGTCGATGACCGGACCGCCAGCGACGCCCACCTTGAAGACGTCGGGATAATGGGTCATCAGGGAGATGGTCATAAAGCCGCCGTAGCTCCAGCCGTGTACGCCGATGCGCCGGGAATCCACGTACGGGAGCTCCATCAGGCGGCGGATCCCCACCATCTGGTCGGCCATCTCGGCCTGTCCGCAGCGGCGGTTGATGGCCTTCTCGAAGGCCGCGCCCCGGTTGGAAGTGCCGCGGTTGTCCTGGACATAGACGAGATACCCTTTCTGGGCCATCAGCATCTCCCACATCCGGGTCTGCCCCAGCCAGGCGTCCTGCACCATCTGGCTGTGCGGGCCGCCGTAGACATAGACGATGACAGGGTATTTCTTCGTGGGACGGAAGTCCTTGGGATAGATGAGCCGATAATAATTCTCGAACGCGCCGTCCGCGCTGGGAACGCTGCCCAGTTCCACCTGGCAGGACGAATAGCCGTCCAGCGGATCGCGCTGGGAACCGATTTCAATGCGTTTTTTGCCGTCCGTAGAGCAGAGGAAGACCTTTGCCGGCATGTTGAGGTTGGCTACGCGGTCCAGAAACCAACGCCCGTCATCGCTCAGCTGAACCCTGTGCCAGCCGCGCCCCTGGGTGAGTTGTTGGGCTTTCCCTTTTCGGAGCGGCCTGCGGAAGAGGTGGTTCTCGATGGGGGAGACTTCGGCCGATGTATAATAAAGGTATTTGCCGTCGTTCCAGACGTATTCCACGTCCGCGTCCACATCCGTCAGGCGACGGATGCCCTTGGCGTCCACCAGGTAGAGGTTCCGGTAGCCGTCGCGGCTATCCGTGCGGTAGAGGAGGCCGTCCTTGACGGGCCAGACAGGGTTCAGGGGTTCCACCCAGGCGTCGCTTTTCTCCGTGAGGAGGGTTTGGACAAAGCAGCCGTTCGCCGCGCTGTACTGGTTCAGGTGCATTTCCTCCTGCTCGCGGTTGAGCACCTGTGCGTAGACGAAGCGGCTATCTTTGCTCCAGGCGAGGTTGGTGATGTATCGCTCCTCGCTGAAATCCGTCACATCCAGCCACGTGATGCTCCGGGTGAGGAAGTCGTAAACGCCCACTTTCAGAAGTTCCGAGGCCATCCCGTTCATCGGGTATTTGAGCTGTTCCAGTTCGCCGGTTCTTGTTTTGATATTGAGCAGGGGAAAGTCTGTCACGCGGGACTGGTCCTTCCAGTAAAACGCCACTTTGAGGCCGTCCGGGGCCCATTCCCAGCCTTTTTCGAAGCCGAACTCATTGCGCATCATCGTGCCGCCCCAGACGATGTTCCGGTCCTCCGAGAGGCCGATGGCCCACGTCTCTCCGTCTTTTTCGGCCAAAAGGGACGAACCCTCGGTGCGAACGCCGTATCCGGCCGGGCCCCGGTCCCATTCATCGGCCTTTGGGGGCTCCCATTTATAAGGGGTGAGGTGCGCGGGATCCTCGACGCTGCCGCTAAAGAAGCCGCCCTGCCCGTCAAAGAGGAGGAAGGTCTTGTTGTCCAGCCACCGTGCACTCATACGGGCATAACCCACGCCATTATAAATGGCCTCCTCCATCGTGAGGTCCTTGCCGGGATGGCTGTCCCGGATGTCGATGACGGTATTCTGCGCCCATACGACGCAGCAGACCAGCAGGCTGGTCGCGAGGATGAAGAGTCGCTTCATAATTGTCTACAGGAAAAACGGGTCTTCCGTGTTCGGATAGGACGGAATGGATTCTCCCTCCGCTTTGTCCACGATGGCGCGCTCATAGCCCCTCCAGGGGAGGGCGCCCTTGTATTCCTTATAGTGGACGGTGACCTTCATTCCGGTCATTTCCTTCAGTTGCTCGGCTACTTCCGGGTCCTTGACGGAGAACTTGAAATTCTTGGACTGGACCTGCCCGCTGGTGTTTTTGTTGCCGTAGCCGGTGAGGATGATTTCTCCCTCATAGGTCTTGAAAAAATAGCCGGTGTAGGTGAGCGAGTTCAACTCGCCGGTCTTGGTGCCGTCCGAGAATACCCACCAGAACTTGAAATAGAGGAACCCGGCCAGGGCGGCCAGGATGACGAGGATAATGACCCCACCGACAACTTTACCAGTCTTTGCCATGTCTGAACGTTTTTACAAAGGTAGTATTTTATTGAAAAAGGAGCAAGAGTTCTTCCGTGCCGGTTCCTTCGAAATAATCCTGTACGTCTGCAAGGTCTTCGGGCCTTTGGCCGATGAGCCTTTGCGCCAGTTCTTCCGCCGGTTTCTCGCCGATGAAATCCCCGCTGAAGTGGATCTCCGTGAAGACGCCGCCTTTGAGCGTATAATGGGCTTCCACTGTGCCGCAGGGGAGTTTTAAGGAGCTGTTGAAGCGGGTTGCGGGGTCTTTTCCCAGCGTCCAGCCGGGGCGGCGGAAACGGTCATCGGCCAGGCGGCCGACGGCTTGTAACTGTGCTTCGGTAAGTTTAATCTCGCCGTCCTGGCCGGCCAGTATCTTCCCAACGGCGTCGCGGAATTCCTCTATGGTCTTGTACGGCAGGTACGGCTTCAGGTTCACCACCCGGCTCCGTACCGACGCCACGCCTTTCGCCTCCAGCTTGCTGCCCGGGGCTTTCAGGGATTCCGTAAGCTGGACCAGGTCCACGTCCCACATCAGGGTTCCGTGCAGGAGGGTGCGGCCGCCGGCGATGCTTTTGGCGTAGCCGGAGCACTTGCGGCCCTCCACCAGAATGTCGTTCCGGCCGGATTTATCGGCCTTCACGCCCAGCTGCCGGAGGGTTTCCGCCATCAGCTGCGCCGCGTCCGGAAGTTCGTCCGTGGGGCCTGCGATGCTGTAGTTGAGGTTCCCCAGGTCGTGGTACACCGCCCCGCCGCCCGTGACGCGTCGCGCCAGGGTGATGCCGTTCGCCTCCAGGTAGGGGAGATTCACCTCCGCCCGCGCGCTCTGGTTCCGGCCGATGATGACCGCCGGGGCGTTCTGCCACAGCCAGAAAACGGGCTCATCCGGCCCCTGTTCCAGCACGAACTGGTCCAGCGCCATATTCCACTGCGCATCCGTACAGCCGTTCACGAGGTACTTCATAGCGCGAAGTTACGAAAAAAGTGTTACCTTTGGATAAAACTGATAATTATGCGAATCATCGAGAAGGTGGACACCAGTATGAAACGATTCTTTACACTCCTTACCCTTTTGTTCGGCCTCGCTATGGCACAGGATATTTTCGCCCAGCAAATCACCGATTCCGGTTACCGGACCGTGGGTTATATCAAGAGCGACGGAACCATCCAGGATTCCAATTACCACACCATCGGATACATCAAGAGCGACGGCCGCGTACAGGATGGCAACTACCACACCATCGGCTATCTAAGGGACGATGAAAGGGTTCAGGACGCCAACTACCGCACTGTGGGTTATGTGAAGGACGACGGAAGGATCCAGGACTCCAATTACCACACCATAGGCTACGTCAAGAGTGACGGAACCATCCAGGATTCCAACTACCATACGATCGGCTATGCAAAAGGGATTCCCCTGAAGTGGGCCGCTTTCTATTTCTTCTTTAAAAAGTAATCCGGGTACTCATTTTCAGCGCACCCCGCAGCATCGCGTCCCACCACCTGGCGGGCATCAGCTTGCGCAGAATAAGCATAGCTACCCCACCGCCGCCGGGGTGGTAGCGCAGCCGCGGCCGACGGCTCAGTGACGCCTTGGTGACGGCCTTCGCGACGGCTTGGGGCCCCGGGAATTTCATCCGGCCGAAGGCATAACCCAGCAGACGCGCCTCCGATTCGGCCATCTCCTCGTACAGGGTATCCCGGGCCGATTCCCGGAGATGATCGGCCGCAATGGTGCCCCACTCGGTCTTCGCGAAGCCCGGCTCGACGATGGCGACATCGATCCCGAAGGGTTTCGTCTCCATCCGGAGCACGTCGCTGAAGGCCTCCACGGCGTATTTTGAGATATTGTACCAGCCGCCGAAGTAAAAGCACATACGGCCGGCGACGGAGGAGATGTTCACGATGCGACCGCCGCCCTGTTCCCGCATAACGGGAATCACCCGACGGGTGAGCGAGGCCATTCCGAACAGGTTCACGTCCAGCTGCTTACGGGCCTCCTCCAGGGAGACGTGCTCCAGCGGGCCGAAATAACCGTAGCCGGCATTGTTCACCAGCACGTCCAGCCGGCCTTCCTTTTCCAGAATGGTCTGCAGGGCCGCCTCCACCGAGGCTTCGTCCGTCACGTCCATATGCAGGGCAATAACGGGAGCGGGGATCTGATTCTCCCGCCGGGCCGCACCGTATACCTTGTGTCCTTTGGCCGCCATCTGAAGGGCCGCCTCCCGGCCGATGCCGCTGCTGGCACCGGTAACCAGGATCACTTTTACGTCTTTTTTGCTCATAATTCTCGGTAAAGATAGCAATTTTTAGTATCTTCGCGAATCAAACATAACACTTAAATGGAACCTAAAACTTACTATCACTTCAACAACTCGCAGGACATCGTCCACCGCCAGACGCAGTTTTCCCTGTTCAAGCGGGTCCTGAACATTGTTTTCTCCCTGGAATTCGACAACGGCTTCGATAAAAAGATCATGACGGAAGCCTTCGAAAAGCTATACGAGCGCAACGACTGCCTCCGCATCACGATGGTCAAGAAAGACAAGCAGATGATGCAGTATTTCGAAGACGAGCGTCACGTGGGCAAGATTCCGGAAAAGGTGTTCCGCACCCCCGGCGAAATGGACAAGTTCATCCGCTGCTTCCGCCGCAAACCCACCAATCTGTATAAAGGAGACGCCCTCCGCGTGGTATACGCCGTCAATCCGGACGGGAAACAGATCATCCTGTGCAAGGTGAGCCATTATGTGGCCGATACATACGGCATCGGCGTCCTGGTGAACGACCTCCTGGGCGTGTACCAGGCCCTCGTGGACGGAAAGGAACTCCCGCCCGTCCCCGGCAGCTTCGAGACGCTCATCCGTCAGGACAATGAATTCCGCGGTAATACCGAAGCCGTGGAGAAAGACCGGGAGTATTTCAAGGATTACTTTACTGTCAAACACGCAATCCGTCCCATCTACTGCGGCCTTCACGGAAATGCCTGCGATAAATGGGTGGCCCTCAAGAGCAAGGGAAAGGTTTCCGTCCCCTATGTCTTCGTCAAGTGCGATACGGAAGGTTTCCGCTTCATCCTGCCGGCCGCCGTCACCAAACTCGTCAAACCCTGGTGTGAGCAGAGCGGTATCGGCTTTAATACCTTCTTCTTCTACACCTTCGGCATCGCCTGTTCGCTGCGCAACGACAAAGCGCCCCGGATGCTCCCGCTGGAACTGCTGAACTGCCGCGGAACCGTGGCGGAGCGCAAGGCCGCAGGCACTAAAGTGCAGAGTATGGCCGTCTGCCTGGAAATCGATTACGCCAAGAGCTTCAACGAAAATATCGCCCTGTTGGATGCAGAGCAGAAAGACCTCTATCGGCACACCCGCCTTTCCTACCTGGAAGTCCAGGCGCTGCACACGAAGGTCTACAACTTCTCGATGCTCTCCCAGATGTACAACTACACCTTCTCCTACATCCCGATGAGCTTCCCGAAAGGCGTGCATATGCAGGTCCACAGCAACGGTAAGGGTGCGCTCATCGCCTATGTGGCTATGATGCACGACGTAGTGAGCGACGAAATCAATGTGGTCTACGACATCCAGACCCGGATGATCAGTCCCGCCCAGCTGATGGAGTTTCAGAACACCTGGGTACAGGTGATCCAGGCCGTCGTGGCAGATCCGGACAAACCCCTCGGCGAAGTATTTTAAGCGCCGATTACCCCGCTACCGAGCATCTCCTCCCCATCGTACCAAACTGCGAACTGGCCGGGGGAGATGCCTCTTTGTGGGGCGTCGAAAAGAATGAAAAGGCCTTCGGAGCGCATCAGGAGCGTCGCGCTCTGCAGCGGCTGGCGGTAGCGGATGCGCACGCGCAGACGGCGCTGCTCACCGGGCTGTAAGGCCAACTCCGGACGAATCCAGTGGATTTCGTCGGGGGCGATGCGCAGGGCAAAGCGGCTCAGGCCCTTGTGGTCGTGCCCTTCACCCACGTAAATGCGGTTCTGGGCGATATCCGTAGCAATGACGAAGACAGGGTTCGCGTGCCCGCCCACGCCCAGGCCTTTCCGTTGGCCGATGGTATAGAACTGAGCGCCCTCGTGCGCGCCGATGATGCGGCCGTATGGATTCTCCTTGTAGCGGGTCTTCTTGATGTGATGCTTCCCGCTGCGGTAGGTTTCCGTCTCGAAATCAATGTGATAGGCGATGGGAGTTGCCAACCGCCCAAGCGTCTCGTCCGGGAGGGCCGGCAGCGCATCCTCGCGGAAGGGGCACACGCCCAGCGGCTTGCCGTCGCTGGTGAGCACCTTCTCCTCGGGCGCATAGTGGACGGTGCGGTCCAGCTCCAGTCCGGGCTTCAGCAGGCCGGTGAGTACGTCCTGCTGCCATCGATAGAGGGCATCGGCCCCGTAATAGGCGTCGAAGACCTCGACGATATCACCTTCCACCGAGGCGAGCTTCTGCTTCAGGAACGTGGGCAGATCCACCTTTCCCACGAAGCAGATGCCCTGGGAGTCCTTCTTTTCGGCCGAAGGCAGATCCGCCTCCTTGGCGATGCGCCGCACCTCCGGTTTGGTGAGGTGGCCGATGGGAAACAGCGCCCGGGAAAGCTGCTCCTGCGTGAGCTGGCACAGAAAATAGGTCTGATCCTTGTTCGGGTCTGCGCCTTCCAGGATGCGGTTCCCTTCCTTCCGGCAGTAGTGCCCCGTGGCCACATAATCGGCCCCGTACCTCAGCGCGACCTGCAGGAAGGCGTCGAATTTGATCTCCCGGTTGCACAGCACGTCCGGATTGGGCGTCCGGCCTTTGGCGTATTCGTCGAACATATAGTCCACCACGCGCTGGCGGTACTGCTTCGAGAGATCCACGAAATAGAAGGGAATGCCGATCTTCCGGGCCACCATCTCGGCCACGAAACGGTCCTCTTCCCACTCGCAGTCCCCGTGGAGGGTGGAATCTGCGTCGTGCCAGTTCTGCATGAACATCGCAAAAACGTCGTAGCCCTCCTGTTTGAGGAGGTAAGCCGCCACCGACGAGTCCACCCCGCCGGAGAGCCCTACGCATACTTTGATTTTGCTCTTGTCCATTGCAGCGGCAAAGTTAACATTTTTTCCGCTTTACAGCCGCTTGGCGATCTTGCGAATGTCCACGGTGCCAAGGACCACCTTGCCGTCGGGGCCGATGAGGTAGAGCGAGGGGATCCATTTCACGTGGAAGAGGGCGGCCACGGCCGATTCCTTTTTGCCAGCGGGGTCGAAGAGCTGGACGCCGCCCAGTTCCTGATCCGTCACATAGGCCTTGAAGGCGTCGAAAGTGCGGTCGAAGGAAATGGATACGAAAACGGCGTCGGAGCTTGCCTGAAGGCGCTTCAGCTCGGGGACCTCGGCCCGGCAGTCCGGGCACCAGGAGGCCCAGAAGACGAGCACCGCCTGCCTGCCCCGGAAGTCGCTCAGACGGACCTCCTTGCCGTCGATGTCCTTGAGGCAGAAATCGGGCGCCGGAGTGCCTGGTTTCAGGAGTTCCGTGCCGTATTGCAAATCCAGATCTTCTTCCGTAGTCTGGGCGAAAAGCCCCGTCCCGAACAGGGACAGGAGGGCGGTCAAAAGGAGGGTGCGAAGGGTCATCGTTCAAATCTTTAGCAAGCAAATTTACTAAAATTTGCTAACTTTGTATGTTTATGCCCCGGGAAGGAAATATCATCGTGCGGAAAGCGCGGGTGAACAACCTCAAGGAGATTACGGTGGAGATACCCCGTAACCGCCTGGTAGTGATTACCGGCGTCTCCGGCAGCGGCAAGTCCTCGCTGGCGTTCGATACGCTGTATGCAGAGGGCCAGCGCCGCTTTGCGGAGAGCCTTTCCTCCTATGCCCGTCAGTTCCTGGGGCGGATGTCCAAGCCGGACGTGGACCTCATCGAGGGCATCCCGCCGGCCATCGCCATCGAGCAGAAAGTGAACATCAAGAACCCGCGCTCGACGGTAGCCACCACTACGGAAATCTTCGATTATCTGCGCATTCTCTTCGCCCGCATCGGCCGCACCTTTTCGCCCGTGAGCGGGGAAGAGGTGAAGGAAGACAGCGTGGCCGATGTCCTCGCATTCCTCTCCGATGGTTCTGAGCATGCGGTATATATCCTTGCGGAAAGCCGCTGGTCTCAGCGAACCGACAAGGTAGAATATATGCTCTCCTTAAAAGAAAATGGATATAGTAGATTCTTCAACCCCAGGACCGAAAGTATACTGGATATAGAGGAGGTCTTTCGGATGGATGGCGATTATCCGGAAGATCTGCTTCTTCTGGTGGATCGGGTGAAAGTCTCCTCTCCCATTGATGGTGATCTTTCCACACGTCTTTACAGCTCCATTCAAAATGCTTTTGAGATGGGTGGTGGGGATATTTATTTATGGGAAAAGCCTAATTCCTCCACCGCACTTGGGTTAAGGCATTTCTGCGCCAGATTCGAACGCGACGGGATTGTGTTCCGGAAGCCGGACGAATACCTGTTCAGCTTCAACTCCCCGCTGGGGGCGTGCCCCGTGTGCGGCGGCCTGGGAAAGATCGTGGGGGTGAGCGAGGACCTGGTGGTCCCGGACAAGACCAAGAGCATCTACGACGGAGCCATCGCCTGCTGGCGCGGAGACAAGATGGGCTGGTTCAAGGACCAGCTGGTGCTGAACGCCGAGAAATACGGCATCCCCATCTTCGAACCCTACTGCAAACTCACGCAGGAGCAGAAGGACATCATCTGGAAGCACCGCGGGGACTACGAGGACCCGGAGGCATTCTGCGGGATCGACCAGTTCTTCGAGTGGGTAGAGAGCAACCGCTATAAGATTCAGTATAAATATATGCTCAGCCGCTACAGCGGCCGCACCACCTGCCACGCCTGCGGCGGAAGCCGCCTGCGGAAGGAGGCCCTCTACGTGAAAGTGGGGGGGAAGACCATCCACGAACTGCTGTCGATGACCGTGGATGAACTCGTCAAATGGTTCGCCGCCTGCACCCTTACGGAGCACGAGGCGGCCATTGCCGGGAAAACCATCGAGGAAATCCGATACCGTCTCCAGTGCATCCAGGACGTGGGTCTTGGCTACCTCACCCTCAGCCGGACTATGAACACCCTCTCCGGCGGCGAGAGCCAGCGGGTAAACCTCGTGACGGCCCTCGGCAGTTCCCTGGTGGGATCGCTCTACATCCTGGACGAGCCTTCCATCGGCCTGCATCCCAGGGATACGGACCGGCTCATCGCGGTGCTCCGGCGCCTGAGGGATATCGGCAATACCGTGGTGGTGGTGGAGCACGACGCGGAGATTATCAAGGCGGCCGACTGGGTGATAGACCTGGGGCCGAAAGCCGGCGTGAACGGGGGAGAGGTGGTGTTCGAAGGCAATCTGGACCAGCCGGGGAAGGATTCCCTCACGCTGCAGTATCTCCGCGGGGAGCGCAAACCTTACAAGCGCGAGAAGAACCCCTGGCACTATTCCATCACGGTGGAAGGCGCGATGCAGAACAACCTCAAGGACATCGACGTGCAGTTCCCGCTGAATGCGCTCACCGTGGTTTCCGGCGTCTCCGGCAGCGGCAAGAGTTCGCTGGTGGGGGACATTCTCTACCCGGCGCTGCACCGCCGCATCAATGAGACCGGGGACCTGCCCGGCACCTTCAAGGGCCTCTCCGGAGACCTCAGCCGCATCACGCGGGTGGAGTACGTGGACCAGAATCCCATCGGCAAGAGTTCCCGCAGCAACGCCGTCACTTACCTGAAGGTCTATGACGATATCCGGAAGCTCCTGAGCGACCAGCAGTTCGCGCGTATCAACGGTTTCTCCCCCAGTTACTTCTCCTTCAACCAGGAGGGCGGCCGATGCCCGGAATGCCAGGGCGACGGCTTCGTGAAGATCGGGATGCAGTTCATGGCCGATGTCACGATGCTCTGCGAAAGCTGCGGTGGCAAGCGCTTCAAACCCGAAATCCTGGAAGTCCGTTACCAGGGCCTGAACGTGGATGACATCCTGAATATGAGCGTGGAGCAGGCCATCGAATTCTTCGGGAAGCAGAAGGAGGATCTGGCAAAAGCCATTGCCGCGAAACTCCAGCCGCTGATGGACGTGGGATTGGGCTATATCAAGTTGGGACAGCCCTCCAGCACGCTTTCCGGCGGCGAGAGCCAGCGCATCAAACTGGCCTATTTCCTCTCGCTGGCCGACGGCAAGGAGAAGATCCTTTTCATCTTCGACGAGCCCACCACCGGCCTGCATTTCTACGACGTTGAGAAACTCCTGAAGGCCTTCGACGCCCTTATTGCCAAGGGGCACACTGTGATTGTGGTGGAGCACAACCTGGACGTGATCCGGAGCGCCGACTGGCTCATCGACCTGGGCCCCGACGCCGGCGACAAAGGCGGGGAAGTGGTCTTCAAGGGCACGCCGGAAGAGCTCGCTAAGCGGGGTGGAACCTTCACGGCGGAGTATCTCTAAAAAAAGTGTTATCTTTACAAGATGATTATTTCTGAAATCCATAGCGGCATCGCCACCCTTACGTTGGACAATCAGCGCAACCTGAATGCGCTTAGCGGCTTCGTCCTCACGGAATTGGACCGGAAACTGGACGAAGTGATTGCGGACGAGGAGGTGAAGGTGGTCCTGATTACAGGGGCCGGAAAGGCCTTCGTGGCCGGCGCGGACATCGCCGAAATGAAGGACCTGTCCCCGGCCGATGCAAAAGTCTTCGCCCTGCAGGGCTCCCGCGTTTTCCGGCGTATAGAAACGGCCGGGAAGGTGTTCATCGCCGCCGTGAACGGCTACGCCCTGGGCGGCGGCTGCGAGCTGGCGATGGCCTGCGACCTGCGTCTCGCCGCTGAAAACGCGAAATTCGGCCTGCCGGAAGTGGGACTGGGCATCTTCCCCGGCTTCTCCGGCATCCGGCGCCTGATGGAACTTGTCGGGGAGGGGAAAGCGAAGGAACTGGTCTTTACCGGCAAGACGATTCTCTCCGATGAAGCCTGCCGCATCGGCCTCGTAAACAGCGTGGTGCCGCAGGAAAAACTCCTGGAAGCCGCGAACGAACTGGCGCAGGAGATCCTCGCGAAGTCGCTGAATGCCATCCTCAAGGCCAAACAGGCGATGAATCAGTTCAACGGCGGGAGGACCGAAACGCTCATCGAAGAACACGCGGAGCTCTTTGCCTCCTGCTTCGGCCACGAGGACCAAAAGGAAGGGATGGCGGCATTCCTGGAGAAACGCGCGCCCAAATTCAAGTGATATGAATATTCAAACCGTCACAGTGGTGGGAGCCAACGGCACGATGGGCGCGAACGTCGCGGCCATCTTCGCCTCCTTTGGCCACGCCCGGGTCTATATGGTCTGCCGCGACAAAGAGAAAGCGCGGAAAGCGGCCCTCCGTTCCTGCAAGTCGGTGAAGGCCGACAGCATCGGAGCGCATCTAATTCCCGCAGACTATGGGATGCTCCCGGACTGCGTGAAGGAGTCAGACCTCGTGTTCGAAAGCGTCGCGGAGAACCTGGAGCTCAAGATAGAGGTGCACGCGCAGATCGGCCGCTGTCTGAGAAAGGACGCCGTCGCCTGCACGGGCTCGTCGGGACTGTCGATCTCGCGCCTCGCGGAATGCTACCCGGAGGCAGTGAGAAGCCGCTTCTTCGGCGTTCATATGTTCAACCCGCCCTACCAGCTCACCCTTTGCGAGCTCACGGCCTCTCCTTATAGCGATATGGCCCTTTACGCCCGCCTGAAAGCCTACCTGACGGACACCTTGTTCCGCACGGTGGCGGAGAGCAAGGACCTTCCCGCGTTCCTGGGGAACCGCATCGGCTTTTACTTTATGAACGAAGCCCTGCAGTATGCGGAAAAATACCAGGACAACGGCGGTATTGATTACATCGACGCTATCCTGGGGCCTTTTACGGGCCGGACGATGCCCCCGCTGGTCACCTCCGATTTCGTGGGCCTGGATGTGCATAAGGCCATTGTGGACAATATCTACGAGCATACGGACGACTACGTCCACGGGCGTTTCGTGCTGCCGGAGTTCGTGAAGAAGCTCATCGCCCAGAAGAAACTGGGCCGGAAGACGGGCGAAGGCCTGTACAAGTTCATCCGGCATGAGGGCGGCGAGAAGCGCCTGCTGGTCTATGATATCAAGCAGGGCGTGTACCGCGACCAGATTCAGTACAGTTTCCCCTTCGCCATCCGGATGAAAAAGTTCCTGCGCGAAGGCGACTACGACGACGCCATCCGGGAACTCATCAACAACAAGAGTCAGGAGGCCGATATCTGCCTGCGATTCCTGCTCCGCTATATCGTCTATGCGCTGTATACGGCCGAGCACGTGGGCTACGACCTCAAGGTGGCCGACGACGTGATGGCGACGGGCTTCACCTGGTGCCCGCCGTTCGCCCTGATGGAGGCTTTCACCCGCGTATGCGACCTGGGCGCCCTGATGAAAGCGCGCCTGAAACCCGAAATTGTGGAGGCCGTGAACATCGACCATATCATCGGCGAGCAGGTCAAGAGCAAGTACGACTACCGCATCTATTTCAAGGCCAAATGAGTAAGGTATACATACTGGGCGGCGCCCAGACGGATTTCGAGCGCAACTGGACCAAGGAAGGCAAGAATATGATCGCCCTCCTGAAGGAAGCCGTGGAAGACGGATTCAAGGATGCCGGTTTCTCGCTGGAGGAGATGGTGGCCCTGAACCGGGAGAACCGCGTGGCTGCCTTCGTGGGCAATTTCATCGCGGAGCAGTACATCGACCAGGGGCATCTGGGCGCTTTCCTCACGGAGGTGAGTCCCGCCTTCTACGGCGTTCCCTCGGCCCGCTATGAAGCCGCCTGCGCTTCCGGCAGCGTGGCGCTGGATGCCGCCATCACGAAGATTGAGGCGGGCGCCTATGACGTGTGCATCGTCGTGGGCTGGGAGATAATGAAGTCCGTGGACTCCAAGCGGAGCGCGGACATCCTGGGCCGCGCCGCCTATTATGAAGAGGAAGGAAAGGGGGCCGATTTCCCCTTCCCGAATCTCTTCGGCCGTCTGGCCGATGCCACCATCGAGAAATACGGGCTGGACAAACAGCGTTATCTGGATGTGCTCTCCCGCATCGCCTGCATCAATTACGGCAACGCCAAGCGCAATCCGCTCGCTCAGACCCGCAAGTGGTTTATGAGCGTGGAGGAAGCCACCCGTCGCGGGACGGAAAGCAATCCCATTGTGGGCGGGCTCCTGGCCAAGAGCGACTGCTCGCAGGTGACCGACGGCGCCGTGGTGCTGGTGCTGTGTTCGGAGAAATACCTGCAGGAGAAAGGCATTAGTGGCCAGGCCGTCGTGAAAGGTTACGGCCACCGGACGGCGCCGCTTCTCTTCGACAAGAAACTGGCGGAGAACGCGAACTCCGACTACGTGCTGCCCTGGACCCGCCAGGCCTGCCTGGACGCCTACCGGCGCGCGGGCCTTACTGTGGATGACATTGACGTCTTCGAGACGCACGACTGCTTTACCAGTTCGGAATTCGCGGCCCTCTCGGCCTTCGGCATCTGCGAACCCGGGAGGGAATGCGAGGCCGTGGAGAACGGGGTCATCGCCTTCGACGGGCCCAAACCCGTCAATCCTTCCGGCGGCCTCATCGGCTGCGGCCACCCGGTGGGCGCTTCCGGCGCCCGGATGTTCCTGGACCTGTACAAGCAGGTGACGGGGCAGGCGGGCGGCTATCAGATTAAGGGTGCGCGGAACGGGATGATGCTCAATATCGGCGGCAGCGCCACCACCAATTACGTATTCATTGTAGGAAAGGCGTGAAGAAACTCGCGGTCATAGGTGCCAGTTACCTCCAGCTCCCCCTGGTGAAGAAAGCCCGGGAGATGGGGGTGGAGAGCATCTGTTTCGCCTGGGAGGAGGGCGCCGTCTGCAAAGGCGTGGCCAACCGTTTCTTCCCCGTTTCCACCGTCGATAAAGAAGAAATCCTCCGCATCTGCCGGGAACTGCAGGTGGACGGGGTCACCACTATCGCTTCGGACGTGGCCGTCCTCACAGTGAACTATGTGGCCGAAAAGATGGGCCTTGTCGGCAATCCGGACTGCTATTCGCCGACGGTGACGAACAAATACCTGATGCGGCAGTGCTTCCGGGAGGCCGGCGTGCCTTCCCCGGGCTTCTTTCTCACGGACGGAAGCGCCGACGTGCCCTCCTTCTGCTATCCGCTCATCGTCAAGCCCACGGACCGCTCCGGCAGCCTGGGAGTGGAGAAGGTGGAACGCCCGGAGGAACTGGAAAGCGCCGTCTTGCGCGCCTGCAAGGCCTCTTTCCAGAAAAAGGCCATTGTGGAGGAGTTCGTCCAGGGCCGGGAAATTAGCGTGGAAACCATCTCCTTTGAAGGGAAGCACCACATCCTTCAGCTGACGGACAAGGTGACCACCGAGTCGCCTTTCTTCGTGGAGCTGGAGCACCACCAGCCGTCCACCCTGCCGGCGGAAACGCAGGAAAGGGTGAAGGTTATCGTGTTGAAGGCTCTGGATGCGCTTCATATCCGATACGGCGCCTCGCACGCCGAACTGAAGATCTCCCCGGACGGCGACATCCGCGTCATCGAGGTGGGCGCCCGGATGGGCGGAGACTTCATCGGCTCGGACCTGGTGCGGCTTTCCACGGGCTACGACTTCCTGAAAGGCGTGATAGAAGTGGCCCTGGGGCAGTTTACGGAACCGGTCCTGCTGGATCGGAACTGCTCCGGCGTGTACTTCCTCTGCGAAGAGACCAAGCGGCTTCTTCCCGTCATCGAACGCTGGCGGGACTACCAGGAAATTGTGGCGGCGGAAGTCACCGACCCGGTGCTCCGGCGCATCGAGTGCAGCGCGGACAGGAGCGGCTACCTCATTTATCAATCCCAGCGTAAATTCAAAATCTGACTGATATGGAAATCGGTATGATGGAAATGATGGGCGACAACGCCCGCCCCCGCCTGAAATACTGCGGCGAGAACGTGAAACTGTATCCCCTGGCTAAGATCGTGCGGGCGGAGAACATCGAGATCGACGACAACAGCCGCATCTTCGACTTCGCCTATGTGGATGGCCTGGGCCCCATCAAGATCGGGAAGTACAGCTTCATCACCTGGCAGGTCATCATCGAGGGCGGCGCCAAGTGCACCATCGGGGACCGCTGCTTCGTGGGACCCGGCGCCAAACTGCTCACTTCCACCTATAAGTTCAACGGCTATTACACCAACGAATTCCTGCCGGAGGAAACCCGCGGCACGGACTACGGTGACATTGTGCTGGAGAACGATTCCTACATCGGCGCAAATGCTGTCATTATGCCGGGCGTCACCATCGGGGAAGGCGCCGTGGTGGGTTCCAACGCCTTCGTGAACAAGGACCTGGAGCCCTGGGGCATTTACGTGGGAAGCCCCGCCCGCAAGGTGGGCGAGCGGCAGAAGCCCACGGATGAGCGCAAGGCCATCATCGACGCAATGGATTGGACGAAACATTTTTAAGCGATGAAAAACGACAAAGCGAAGATTTCCGTCGTATCCCCCGTCTACCGGGCGGAGAATATGGTGCACGAACTGGTGACGCGCATCCGGGAGAGCGTAAAGACCCTCACCGGGGATTACGAGATCGTCCTGGTGTGCGACGGTTCGCCGGACGCTTCCTGGGAAGCCATCGTGAAGGAATGTGAGGCCGACGGGCACGTCAAGGGCGTGAACCTGAGCCGCAATTTCGGGCAGCAGTACGCCATCACGGCCGGCCTGGCCTATGCCAAGGGCGACTGGGTGGTGGTGATGGACTGCGACCTGCAGGATGTGCCGGAGCGCATCCCGGACCTGTATGCCAAGGCGCAGGAAGGCTACGACATCGTCATCGCCCGCCGCATCGTCAAGAACGTGGGCTGGTGGAAGCGCTTCTCTTCCGTAGCGTTCCACTTGGCGTTCGACCTGTTGAGCGGCGCCAAGTCGGACCCCGCCGTGTCCAATTTCGGCATCTTCTCCCGTAAGGTCATCCAGGTGTACAACGGCATCCCGTCGTTCACCCGTTCCTTCCGGCCGGAAATCGAGTCCTTCGGCTTCAAGAAGGCCTATTTCGACACCGAGCAGGCGCCGCGGGCCGAAGGGAAGAGCAGCTACACGCTGGGAAAACTCTTCAAATCGGCCTATGAAGTCATCATCTCCCGCACGAACAAACCCCTGCGGATGGCTGTCGCCCTGGGCTTTACGATGTCCGTGGTGTCGTTCCTGCTGGCCCTGTACAACTTCATCGCCAAGCTGGCGGGCATCATCACCCTGTCCGGCTACACGACCACGGTGTTCTCCATCTGGTTCGTGGGCGGGCTCATCCTGCTGGTCGTGGGCGTCCTGGGCCTTTACATCGGCAAAATCTTCGACCAGGTGAAAGGATTTCCGTCCTATATCGTCCGGGAAACGCTGAATGTAGAGTAAGATGGGAAAGACCCCTTACCGCATATGGCTGGCCCTGGTGGGCGTAAACCTGATTTACGCCTGTACGTCGCTCTTTACCAAGACGGCGTCGGGCCATCCGTTCCTCTCCTGGCCCTATCTGCTCTATCTGGCCGGGGCGGTGGCGGTACTGGGCGTCTATGCGGTGCTCTGGCAGCAGATCCTGAAAAGGATGCCAGTGAGCGACGCCTATATGTTCAAGGGGACCTCCCTGATCTTCATCCTCATCCTGTCCTTCATCTTCTTCGGGGAGGCGATTACGGTCACCAATATCATCGGCGCCGCCCTCATTATCGGAGGCATCGCCCTAAACGCCAAGTCGTGATGTTCTATCTGGTTGTCATATTGAGCGTTTTCACGGCTTCGGTGGCGCAGATGCTGCTGAAAAAAGGCGCGTCGCAACCGCACGGGAGTTTCCTCAAGGAGTATCTGAATCCCTGGGTAATCGGCGGTTATGCGCTGCTGGGGCTCTCGCTGGTGGTGAACGTCTGGGCCCTCTCCAAGGGCATCCAGGTAAAAGAAGTGAGCATTCTGGAGAGCCTGAGTTATCTGTTTGTCCCCGTTTTGTCGTATCTTTGCTTCAAGGAACGCCTGAACTGGAAGAAGGCGGCTTCCATAGCGATCATACTTGTTGGTATCCTAATCTTTTTCGCGTGAGTTACAGAATCGATTTCAACAGGCCCCACCTCACCGGCAAGGAGGCCCATTATATGTACGAGGCCGTCTCCAAGGGCAAGCTCTCCGGCAACGGGGAGTTCACCAAACGCTGCCAGGCCTTCCTGGAGGAGCGTTACGGGTTCAGGAAGTGCCTCCTCACCACCAGCTGCACGGATGCGCTGGAGATGTGCGCCCTGCTGTGCGACATCCAGCCCGGCGACGAGGTCATCGTGCCCAGCTACACCTTCGTCTCTTCGGCGCTGGCCTTTGTCCGTGCGGGAGCGAAGATCGTCTTTGCCGATTCGATGCGCCGGAACCCGAATCTGGACGCGGAACAGATCGAGGCGCTCATCACGCCCCGCACGAAGGTCATCGTCCCGGTGCACTATGCCGGCGTCGCCTGCGATATGGACCGGATTATGGAGATTGCCGATAAACACAAGCTCCTGGTGGTGGAGGACGCCGCCCAGGCCATCGACTCCTATTACAAGGGCCGGCCGTTAGGCTCTATCGGCCACCTCGCCGCCTTCTCCTTCCACGAGACCAAGAACATCATCTCCGGGGAAGGGGGTGCCTTATGCATCAACGACGAGCGCTTTATCCGCCGGGCCGAAATACTCTGGGAGAAGGGCACCAACCGGGCTGAATTCTTCCGCGGAGAGGTGAACAAGTACGGGTGGGTGGACATCGGCTCCAGTTTCCTGCCCAGCGAGGTGATCGCCGCCTTCCTGTGGGCCCAGCTCGAGCGGATGGACGTGATCCAGGCCAAGCGCAAGGCCCTTTGGGAACGCTATTTTGAACTCCTGAAGCCCCTGGCCGATGAAGGCCGCTTCACGCTTCCGGACCTGCCGGAGTATGCCACCAACAACGCGCATATGTTCTATCTGGTGTGCCACAGCCTGGAGGAGCGCAGCGCCCTTATCCAGCGCCTCAAGGACAACGGCATCCTGGCGGTATTCCACTACCTGAGCCTGCACAGCAGTCCGTACTATACGCCCCGGCACGACGGCCGGGAACTTCCCGAATGCGACCGCTATGCCGACTGCCTGGTGCGCCTCCCGCTCTACTATGACCTGGAACTGAGCCAGGTGGACGAAATCTGTAGCGTCATCAAAGGATGAAATCGCGCCTGGGATATATCCTGGCCGGCATTCTGATCCTGGGCCTGTACTTCCTTCCCAACCTCATCTGGGGGGACGGGTCCTTCATTCAGGTGCACGATTTCCTGGACTCGAACGTGGCCCACATCCAGTCGATGAAACTCGGCGGAGGCCTTTTCGAGGCCGATGGAGACCTTCCCATCCTCTGCGGCATCGACCGGGCTTCGGCGGGCTCGCCCTGGAACCTCCGTGTGCTGCTGTATGCCTTCCTGCCCACTTTCTGGGCCATCATCGCAAACCTCGTCCTCATCAAATTGACGGCCTTCCTGGGCCTGTTTTTCCTCCTGACAGGTTACGTGATCAAGGGACGTGGTTCTTTGGGTGCCGCCTTCACGGCCGCCATCCTTTTCGCCCTGGTGCCGTTCTATCCGGATTACGGGATTTCGTCGGCCGGGGTGCCGCTCCTTCTGCTGGGCTTCGCCTGGCTGCAGGAGGGGAGGCACGTGCTGCCGGCGCTGCTGCTGATCGCCTATTACGCGTTCTTCTCCTCGCTGGTTCTGAGCGGGGTGTTCGCCTGTGTGGCGCTGGCCCTGCTCATCCTGATCAAGTGGCTGAACTTCAAGAAGTTCCCCTGGTGGCCTTTCATCGGCCTGTTTGTCCTTTCCGCCCTCTATGTGGGGCTCAACTGGCAGCTCTTCGCCACCTTCCTGAGCCCTTCCGGCGCGGCCGAAATATCGCACCGCGCGGAGTTCGCCCAGACCTCCTTCTGGGCATCGCTCGGAACCTCGCTGAGCGCATTTCTCATCGGCCAGTACCACGCGGGAGCGTGCCTCGCCATCCTGCCGGTGGTGCTCTTCTTCGTGCTGTCCCGCTATGAGGTGAAATACGCCTCCCTGCGCAATGTGACGCTGTTTTTCCTGGGGCTGATGCTCCTGGGGGTGCTGCTGAACGCTTTCCTCATCCGCTTCGGCTTCCAGTGCGACCGCTTCTATTTCCTCTATCCGGCGCTGGCCTACACGCTGCTGGGGGTGGTGCTCTGCGAGCTTTCCGCCAGATGGGCGAAATGGCTCGTTGTGCTCTCGATGCTGGTTTTCTCCTTGGCCTTCGACGTGCATCTGCGCAATAACCTCGCGAAACACCTGGGGCTGCTGGACACCCCGTCTTTCGCGCAGTATTACGACACGGCCCTGATGGACCGGGTGAAGGCCGATTTAGACCTGGAAGGGAAGAAGGTAGCCTGCCTGGGAATGCAGCCCGCCATTCCGGAATACAACGGTATCTATACGGTGGACGGCTACTATGCGTCCTACCCGCTCAGCTATAAGCATCGTTTCCAGCAGGTGATTCAGGGAGAGCTGGATAAGTCCCCGGAACTCAAGGCCTATTTCTGCGACTGGGGCTCCCGCTGCTATCTTTTCAGCTCCGAACTCGGACTCAACTTCCTCTGGGGGAAGGACTGGGGCGCGCGCGTGCACGAACTCAGCATTGACACGGAGGCTTTGAAGGCCCTCGGCTGCGACTATATCTTATCGGCCCTGCCCATCGAAAACGCCGAAGCGCTGGGGCTGCAGGACTGCGGCTCCTTCACGAATGAGAATTCCTTCTGGGAAATCCGGGCCTACGGGCTTTAATCCCCGAAAATGGTATCTACGATGACCTCCGTCGCGCCCGTGGAGCGGCGGCAGTATTCGCGCGTGATTTCGGCGGCCTTTTCCACGAAGGCCGTATCCGTCGCGCATTTCTCGTAGAACGCCTTCAGCTCTTCCTTGTCATTCACGGGGAAGGCGCCGCCCAGGGCCGTAAGGTTGCGGCAGTGGGACTCGCGTCCGTAGACCGGGCCGAAGGTGATGGGCATCCCGAAAACGGCCGGTTCCACTACGCTGTGGGGCATATTGTCGGTGAAACCGCCGCCGATGAGCGCGGCGTAGCCGTAGCGGTACAGGCGGGCGAGCATTCCCACGGTGTTCACGATGAGGATCTGCGCGTTCAGAAGCTTTTCATCGGCCTCCTTGCCCACGAAGTCCGTATACTTGACGGCGCCGTGCCTGGCTCCGGCGACGATGTCATCGGCCTCTTTGGGATCCGTCTCGTGGGGGATGATGAGGAATTTCGCCTCCGGGTGGGCGTTGGCGATCTCCAGCATCATTCCGTCTTCCGCCGGGAAGGTGCTGCCGGCCATAAAGACCTTTTTTCCGCCGCTCCAGGCCTCCACTACGGAGTTGCTCCAGGGTTCCTTGAGGATATCGGCCACGCGGTCGATGCGCGGGTCTCCGGTGATTTTCACCCGGGGGACGCCCAGCTTGGTGAGGACGTCGTAGCTCATCTGGTCCCGCACCAGCACGCAGTCGTAGCAATTCCGCATAATCTGCCGGTAGTTGAAGTCCCACCAGCTGAGGTGGTAGGAATCCGGCTCCACGTGCACGGACATAATGTAGGTGGGGATCTTCCGGCGCCGGAGCATATTCATCATCACGGGCCAGAAGTCCGTTATGGTAAAGATGGCGCGGGCGGGGCGGACGGCGTCCAGGAAGCGTTTCATATCCCAGGGCGTGTCCAGCGGGATGTAGAACACCCAGTCCACTTTGTCGTAGTGCTGCAGGGGGATGTAGCCGGTGGGGGAGAAGAAGGTGAGAAGGATCTTCCGCTCCGGGTAGCGGCGCCGGGTGGCCTCGATGACCGGACGGGCTTCTTCGAATTCCCCGTAGGAGGGAACGTGGAACCAGATGATGTCGTCGTGGCCCTTGACGGCCGCCTCGATCTTTGAAAGGAGCCCCTTGCGGCCCTGGAAGAACAGTTTCAGTTTCTCGGTGTTCATACGGCAAAGATACGCCATATTCTTGAATTTTCCGTGGATTTTAGTATATTTGTGATTTGTATGAAAGTAAATGCAATCATCCAGGCGCGCTGCGGTTCCACGCGCTTCCCGGGCAAGGTTTTCGCCCTCATCGACGGCAAGCCGCTGCTGTGGCACGTGGTGGACCGTCTCCTCTACGCCAGGCGCATCGACAAGATTATCGTCGCCACCACGGTTTCCCCCAAGGATGACGCCATCGAAAACTGGTGCCGGGAGAGCGGCGTGGCCTGCTTCCGCGGCAGCGAGGAAGACGTGCTCAACCGCTATTACAGCGCCTCCAAGGCCTTCCCCTCGGATGTGGTCGTGCGCATTACGGCCGATGATCCCTTCAAGGAGCCGGCGGTGATTGACGCCGTCATCGGCAAACTCACGGGCGAAGGCTACGACCACGTGACGAACAACCTCCCGCCCTCCTTCCCGGAGGGGCTGGACTGCGAGGCTTTCCTCGCATCGGCCCTTGAAAGGAGCGAAAAGGAGGCCGAAACCGCCTTTGAGCGCGAGCACGTGACGCAGTACATTTACCATCACCCGGAACTGTTCAAAATCGGGAACGTCCAGTGCGCGGAGAACCTCTCGGCCCTCCGCTGGACCATCGACAAGGAGGCGGATTACGAGATGGTGAAGGCCGTTTACGCCCACCGCGACCCTTCCAGGAAGGGCATCCTCCTGATGGGGGAAATCCTGGACATCCTGAAAGCCCATCCGGAAATCGCCCGCATCAACAGCGAGGTGGAAAGAAGTGCAATGTATAAATAACCCAAGATATGGATCGTATTTCCGATTTAGAGAGAAAATATGTGAACGAGGCCCTGGACAATGCCTTTGCAACGTCCAAGAATTCGGTTTTCAATACCCGGCTGGAAAAGGAGTTCGCCCAAAAGTTCGGGATGAAGTATGCCATCGGCAGCAGCAATGGTACGGCCACCCTGCATACGGCCGTCGCCGCCCTGGGCATCAAGCCGGGTGAGGAGGTGATCGCCCCCGCTCTCACGATGGCCAGTTCTTCCTTCGGCATCGTGATGGCCGGCGTGAATCCCGTTTTTGCGGACAGCGACCGCGAGACCTTCCAGATATCGGCCGAAAGCATCGAAAAATGCATTACGCCCAAGACCAGGGCCGTGATGACGGTGGCCCTCTACGGCTTCTGCCCGGACTACGATAAGATTCTGGAGATTTGCAAAAAGCACGGTCTCTACCTGATTGAGGACAACGCAGAGGCCTTCGGCGCCAGGTATAAAGGCCGGCTGGTGGGCACCTTCGGGGATATCTCCAGTTTCAGCTTCCAGGCCTCCAAGCACCTCACCACGGGTGAGGGCGGTATGCTCCTTACGGACAACCTGGAACTGGCCGACGAAGCCCGCCGCTTCGGCTGCCTGGGCTACGGCAGCGTAGGCGCCACCAAGCAGAAGATTACCCGCAATGACATTCAGGATCCGGCGTATTTCCGCCACGTGAGCGTGGGCTTCAACTACAGGATGTCGGAACTCCAGGCCGCCTGCGCGCTGGGTCAGCTCGAGCGCTCGGACGAACTGGTGGCGAACTTCAAGGCCTGCGCGAAAATCTTCGACGAAGCCGTCCAGGGGCAGAACCTCCTCATTCCTGAAAAGGCCCCCGAAGGCTGCGATCCTTCCTACTGGACCTATTGCTGCGTGCTCAATACGGACAACCCTCAGAAGGACTGGTACGCGTTCCGCGACCTCTTCCAGAAGAACGGCGGCGATCCCTATTATGCGGCCTGGAAGCTCTCCTACCAGGAGCCCGCTTTCCAGAATATCGTGCACGCCCAGCCGGGCATCTGGCAGTCCTATGAGCCGGGCCTCTGCCCCAATTCCGAGTATCTCCAGCTGCGGATGATCCAGCTCAAGACCAATTACTGGAATCTGGACGAGTGCAAGGCGCAGGCCGAGATTCTGCACAAGACCATCGACGAATTTCAAAGATAACAGCCACATATGTTAGCATTCAACCAAAACATCAAGATCGGGGACCGGATGATCGGCCCGGACTATCCCACCTATTTCATCGCGGAAATCGGCGGCAACTTCGACGGCAGCCTGGACAAGGCCAAGCGCCTCATCGACGCGGCCAAGGAAGCCGGCGCGGACTGCGCCAAGTTCCAGACCTTCAAGGCGGAGAGCATCGTCTCCGAGGGCGGATTCTCCAAGATGACCCTGCACGGGGTGCACGGCTCCTGGGGCCGCACCGTGACGGAGGTCTTCAAGGACGTGGAATTCCCCGTGGAATGGCACCAGGAGGTGGCCGATTACTGCAAGCAGGTGGGCATTCACTTCTCCACCTCACCCTATTTCAAGGAGGCCGTGGACCTGTGCGCCGATATGAACGTGCCCTTCATCAAGATCGGCTCCGGTGAAATCACCTGGCTGGAAATGCTGGAGTACACCGCCGCCAAGGGCCTTCCCGTGATGCTGGCCACCGGCGACGCCACGATGTCGGAAATCGACGAGGCCGTGCGCGCCATCGAAAAGACCGGCAACAAGGACCTGGTCCTGATGCAGTGCATCACCAACTATCCGTCCAAGATCGACAGCGCCAACGTGAACGTCCTCAAGACCTACCAGAGCGCTTTCGGTTGCCTCACCGGCTATTCGGATCACTCGCCGGGCCACGTGGTGGCCCTGGCTTCCGTGGTGCTGGGCGGCCGCGTAATCGAGAAGCATTTCACCCTGAACAAGCACGACAAAGGCCCGGACCATCCGCATTCGATGGAGCCGGATGAGTTCAAGTTTATGGTGGACAGCATCCGGGAGGTGGAGCGCGCAATGGGCAGCACCCGCAAGGAAGTGGTGGCCGAGGAAGGGGAGACCGTCTTCGTCCAGCGCCGCTGTCTGTATGCCAAGCGGGACCTCAGGAAGGGGCAGGTGATAACCGAGGCCGATGTAGACGTGCTGCGTCCCGCCCTCGGCATTCCGCCCAAGTTCCGCAAAACCATCATCGGCAAAACCGTCAACAAGGACATCCCTGCACGGGATCCGATTTTCTGGGAAGACCTTTAGCGAATGATTACGGACAGGGAACTCATCCTCGCCATCGTAGACAACGATTGCCTGGAACACTCAGACGCCGCCATCCTCCTGGAGGGCGACGGCTTCTTCCGTTTCCAGAAGGCGGTGGACCTCTACAAGCGCGGCCAGGTGGACCGCATCATCTTCAGCGGCAACATCATCGACAAGGACTACGGCTCCTTCCCCTATGAAGAGGTGGCGCCGTTCATCCTCAAGCAGGGCGTTCCAGAGAAGGACCTCATCCACGAGGCCGTCTCCCAGCACACCCGGGAACAGGCCGTGGAGGTAGTCCGGATGGCGATGGAGAACGGCTGGAAGCGCCTGGCCCTGGTGGCCTCGCACGAGCATCAGTACCGCGCCTACCTAACGTTCCTCCGGCAGGTGCTGGATACCGGGAGCGGCATCATCCTGTACAATGCGCCGGTGCGTAACCTGAACTGGTTCGTAGACAGCGGCTGGGGCATCCGCCTGGACCGCCTGAAGGCCGAATTCGAACGGATTGAAAAATATGCCGCGCTGGGCCACCTGGCCACGGCGCAGGAAGTAATTGACTATCAGCGATGGAAAGAGAGTCTGCTGGGAAAATCTTTGGACTGAGGATCCTGGGCGCCGCGGAGTTCCAACCGCTCCTGAAAGCCCTGGGCTGCCCGGACGCCGTGGTGTCCGAGCCGGAGATTCCCTTCTCCGGGGAGGTGCTCCGCAAGGCGGCGGCCGAAGGATTCATCCTGGTCTACTGTCCCGCCTCGCTCGCCGGTGCGCCCGTGACGCTCCGCCGCCTGCGGGAGGTCTTCGGCCTGGATCCGGAGGTCTCCGAGCCCTGCTTCTACAACCAGGACTGGTACCTGAGCGAGCCGTTCTTCGACCGGCCGTTGGACGGGGGCTGGCACCTGGTGAAAAAGGAGGTCCTGGAGGCGTCCCGGGCCGTTCAGCCCGGCGAGCTGCTCTCGGAGGGCTGCGTTTTCCCGCCCGCCGTGGTGTGCGCCTGGACTTTCTTTGCCTGGTTTTTCGCCCGCGGGGAATACCTCTGGTGGCACGACTTCATCTGGTGCGAAGACACGGACCACAACGGGGACCGCATTTACGTGGGGAAGTACCACGACATAGACGGAATTAACAAAAACGGATTCAGCGTGCACCGGCACCTGGCCCTGAGGCCCTGCTACGCCGCTGTCTCCTATCTGTAGCATCATATGAAAGGAATCGTACTCGCCGGCGGGTCCGGCACCCGGCTCTATCCCATCACCAAGGGCGTCTCGAAGCAGCTCCTGCCCATCTACGACAAGCCGATGGTCTATTACCCCATCAGCGTGCTGATGCTGGCGGGAATCCGGGACATCCTCCTCATTTCCACGCCGCAGGATCTGCCGGGCTTCAAGCGTCTGCTGGGCGACGGCTCGGACTTCGGGATCAACCTGCAGTACGCGGAGCAGCCCTCGCCGGACGGTCTGGCGCAGGCCTTCATCATCGGCCGGGAATTCCTGGGCGACGACTGCGGCTGCCTGGTGCTGGGAGACAACATCTTCCACGGCAGCGGTTTCGTGCCGATGCTGAAGGAGGCCGTGCGCAGCGCCGAAGAGGACGGGAAAGCCACCGTCTTCGGTTACTGGGTGAGCGACCCGGAGCGCTACGGGGTGGCCGAATTCGACAAGGACGGGAACTGCCTCTCCATCGAAGAGAAGCCGGAACATCCCAAGAGCAATTACGCGGTGGTGGGCCTCTATTTCTACCCGAACAAGGTGGTGGATGTGGCGGCGCATATCAAGCCGTCGGCCCGCGGGGAACTGGAAATCACCACGGTGAACCAGGAGTTTCTCCAGGCCGGGGAACTGAAGGTCCAGACGCTGGGCCACGGCTTCGCCTGGCTGGACACGGGCACGCACGACTCCCTGGCGGAGGCGACGGCCTACATCGAGACCATCGAGAAGCGGCAGGGCCTCAAGGTGGCCTGCCTGGAGGGCATCGCGCTGCACAACGGCTGGATTTCGCCCGAGCGCCTGCGGGAAATCGCCCGTCCGATGCTCAAGAACCAATACGGACAATACTTAATGCGTCTGGCCGATGAAAGTAATTGAGACAGCCATCCCCGGCGTACTCATCCTGGAGCCCAAGGTCTTCGGGGATGAACGGGGATACTTTCTGGAAAGCTGGAACAAGCGGGATTTCGAGGCCGCCATCGGCCGGGAGATCCGCTTCGTGCAGGACAACGAGAGCAAGAGCCGCTACGGGGTCCTGCGCGGCCTGCATTTCCAGACGGGCAGCCATTCCCAGAGCAAGCTGGTGCGCGTGGTAAGCGGCCGGGTGCTCGATGTGGCGGTGGACATCCGCAAGGGTTCGCCCTGGTTCGGCCGGCACGTCTGCTGCGAACTCAGCGGCGAGAATCACCGACAGTTCTTCATCCCGCGCGGCTTTGCGCACGGATTCTCGGTCCTCTCGGAGGAAACGGTCTTCCAGTACAAGTGCGACCGTCTGTACGCCCCCGAGGCAGAAGGTGCCATCGCCTGGAACGATCCCGCCCTCGGCATCGATTGGGGCCTTCCGGAGGCCGATATCATCCTCTCTGAAAAGGACAAGCATCATCTGCCGCTCTCCCAGTCCTCCGATTTGTTTGATTATTCCGCCAATCTTTACGCCGAATGAAAGTCTTGGTTACCGGTGCCAACGGCCAACTTGGCCTTTCTTTAAAGGCACTTCTGTCGGCAGAGGGGACGACCCCCTCGGTCACTGAAAAGAAGGCCGATGCTCCCTCAGGGGCGTCGCCCTCCTCCGCTGTCTTCACGGATGTGACTCCTGGGGCTGAATATCTGGATATCACGGATATGGCCGCCATTCGGGAGATGGTCCGGAAGGAGGGGATTGAGGCCATCGTGAACTGTGCGGCGTATACGAATGTGGAGGCGGCGGAGGACAATGAGGAGCTGGCGGAATTGCTGAATGCCAAGGCGGTGGAGAACCTTGCGGTGGCGATGAAGGAGGTTGGCGGTCTGCTGGTGCACATTTCCACGGACTATGTCTTCGGCGGGGAGGCGTACAACACGCCCTGCCGGGAGGAGATGAAGGGAACGCCCATCGGGGCGTATGGCCGCACCAAACTGCACGGGGAAGAGGCCATTCAGCGCGTGGGCTGCCGGCACATCATCATCCGGACGTCCTGGCTCTACAGCGAATACGGCAAGAATTTCGTCAAGACGATGCTCTCTCTCACGGCCTCAAAGCCGTCCCTCAAGGTCGTTTTCGACCAGGTGGGAACGCCTACCTATGCCGGCGATTTGGCGGAGGTGATAGTTCGGTTTTTGGAAATCGCCGGATCCGAAGGGGATGCCCCCTCGGTCACTGAAAAGAAGGCCGATGTTCCCTCGGGGGCCTCGCCCTCCGTCTCCGGCGCTATCTTCCATTTCAGCAATGAAGGAGTTTGTTCTTGGTACGATTTTGCTCGGATCATCGCCCAGTATGCGGGGCATACTTCCTGCGAGATTGTGCCTTGCCACAGCGACGAGTTTCCGTCGAAGGTGCATCGGCCTGCCTATTCCGTCCTCGACAAGACCAAGATCAAGGCGGCGCTGGGGATTTCCATCCCTTACTGGACGGATTCCCTCAAAAAGTGCCTGAAGACGCTTCTGTAGGGAGTCCTTCTCCTTCCCATTTCAACACTACCGGGTACACGGTATTCCGTTCCAGGTCGTAGCGCTCTTCCCGTGGATAGAAGCGGTAGGAGAGCGTTTCGCCGGCTTCGGTGTCGAAGTCCGGTGAATGGTATTCCGCCTTTACCGTGATGCGGGTGGTGACGCCGGCAAAAGGCTCGTCACCCTGGCAGTTTTCCAGCACGTAGAGACTCACGAGGCCGCTCATGCCCGTCCCTTCTTCCTCCCGGTTCAGCGGGTCCACGTCGCTGCCGCGTAAGACGAGGCCGCGCGGGAAGACATCGGCCCGGCTCAGGGGCCGGCTGGAGGGAAAGAGCGACACCCAGCTGGGGCAGGCTTCCACTTCCACCTCCGTCACTTTGATGAAAACGCCCTCCGAGAGCGCCCGGCGGTCGGTCTGGAGGTCCAGCCGGGTCATCAGGCGCTCCAGGCGCAGTTCCACCTGCGTGCCGGCCCTGGCGTCTTCCCGGACGACGGCCATCGGGATGCCGGGGCCGTATTCGTCCGGGTAGGCCAGGTGGTAGCGGAAAGAGCGCGCCTCCTCCAGGCTCGTGACGGGCAGTTTGTAGCCTGTATTGGCCGTGGCGATGAAGGTGTATGGGACGTCTTTCATTAATAGCAAGGTGCAGCGGGGAACGCCCCCGTGGAGTTCCCGCTCCGGGACGAAGACGTGCTCCTCCAGCTCCCCGTAAGCATTGAATACCAGGAGATTAAAATCTTTGATTGCTGTTTCGTCCGGGACCGCCGCACGCGTTTCGGGCCCATAGGAAGAAAGCAGGATGAACGTACTATTTAGGCAATAATGAGAAGAATCCGGCTCCGTACGCGTGCAGGCGGCCAGGAACAACAATATGAAAGGTATTTTTCGCATCAGAAGCGCACGGTGTAGCTGTCTCCCCGCGCCCAGGGGAGGGTGACAAAGTCCAACTGTACGGTGCCTGTCTCCGTGGGGATGTCGGGGTCGGGCGAGCCCTTCCGCCGCAGGGTGACGTCTATCAGGTACTCGCTTCCAGGTTCCAGCTGCGCCAGGGGAATGGGGTAGTAAACCTCGTCTGCTCCCATCGTTCCGCCCAGCACGAGCCGCGTCTGGGGACCGGTGTAGCAGTAAAACGCGCGCCCGAGAGCCATTCTCCCGGGGCCGATGTCCCCGCAGCCCTCCTGCAGCAGGATTTCCGGGTGGGGGAGGCGTTTCACTGCGGCGCTGTCGGCCCAGCCTGCGCTGATCCAGGAGAGCGGTTTCCCAGCATCGGATCCCAGCGGATGGCATTCCGCGCCCGCGTATGAAAGATAGAGGGTGCGGCAGCGGAAGGGGACGCCGGCGTAGGGACGGCCGCTGAAATCGGCCGCAACGCTGCGAAGGGCAATCTTCGTCAGAAGGGGACGAAGCGCAACATTTGCCACCCGTGTCCTGCCGTCCTCCAGCAGTGCTTCTCCGGCGAGGAAGGGGGCCGACGGCTGCTCCGCCTGTAAGGTGACCGTCCGTTTGCAGAGGTCCGCATAGCTGCGGATATCCAGCCAGCGCGTGGTATCCTTCAGGGAGGCCGAGAGGACGGCCAGCCTTTTTCCGCCGGCCCTGGACAGCCCGTAAACTGGCACGCCGTCCTGCAGGGCCACCCGCTGCCAGGCGTCCAGTACCTGCACCCCGCTGGTGTCGAAAAAGAACAAATCAACGGCCTCAGGGCTTGTTTTATTGCGGTTTTGTATATATATTTGCGTCCGTTGTTGCGCCGGCAGGTCCACGGACAGGGGCGAGCACGAAGAAAAAAAGGCCGGAAACTGCCAGAAGGCAGTGATGGCCACAGAAGCGTGGCGGCCGATAAGGCGCAATAATAGAAGTTTTGTTCGTACTGGTTTCCGGCCTGTGTTTTTTCTTCGTTTCATCGTAGGCGAACATAGTTGATCCTGCAGGCAAAACTAGACAAGCGGAAAGATTGCCGCAACAATCGGTCGAAAAAAAGCGTTGTTTTAGCCGATTTTTCGCGAAATTTTTCTGTTTTGACCGATAAATCGGCTGAAAAAAATATTTTTTGTATGCTATTTTCACGTCTGTTTCATCCGCAGAAGGACCTGATTCCCATCCTGGAACGTCAGGCTGGCCTGCTCACCCAGAGCGCATCCCTCTTCTCCGGGATGCAGGATACGCTGGATCCCGCCAAGTGGAAGGAAACCTTCCAGGAAATGCGCATTCTGGAGCATCAGGGAGACGCCCTGCTCACGGAATTCCGCGAAGAGATTGCCAAGAAAGCGATACGCACCGGTCCCCGGCGGGAATTCACTGCCATCTCAATGGCGATGGACGACCTTCTGGACGTGCTGAAGGACTGCTCCAACGCCCTCAATATCTATAAGCCGGCTAAAATCGACGACCAGCTCAAGGAACTCACCCGCCTCATCCTGGGGGAGACCAAGGCCATCCGTCAGATGATGCCGCTCCTGGGGGAAATCCGGAAAAACGCCCGGGACATCACCCTGCAGGCCGACAGAGTGAAGGAACTGGAACACGACGCGGATGAAGCCTACGAAGCCTATGTGGGCTACATCTTCTCGGAAGAGCCCGATATGCGGGAAATGACCAAGTACAAGAACCTGGCGGAACTCTACGAAAAGGCCACGGACTCCGGAAAGCACGTGGCCGACTGCGTAAGAATTCTTGTTATGCGCTTCGTATAAGAAAAGGGACCCTGCCGGGCCCCTTTCTCATTAACCGCCGAAGTTGTCGAAGAGGATGCTCTCCGGAGCGACGCCCAGGCTGTCCAGGAGGTCACAGACGCACTTGGTCATCATAGGCGGACCGCACATAAAATACTTGATGTCCTCGGGGGCCTCGTGGTCCTTGAGGTAGGTTTCGTTCATCACGTTGTGAACGAAGCCGGGGGTGTATTTCACGCCGGCGGCATCGGCTGCCGGGTCCGGACGGTCCAGGGCCAGGTGGAAGTGGAAATTCGGGAATGCCTTCTCGATCTCCGCAAAGTCCTCCAGGTAGAAGGCTTCCACCAGGGCGCGCGCGCCGTAGAAGAAGTGTACTTCCCGCTTGGTCTTGAGCGTCTTGAAGAGGTGCATAATGTGGCTCCTCAGCGGGGCCATACCGGCGCCGCCGCCCACGAAGATGTATTCCATATCGCCCGGATCGTCCTTCGGGAGGAGGAATTCGCCGTAGGGGCCGCTGATCCACACTTTGTCTCCGGGTTTGCGGGAGAACACATAGGTGGATGCGATGCCCGGAGGCACGCCGGGAACGAACTTGAAGACGCCCTTCGGCTGGGACCGGTCGAACGGAGGCGTCGCGATGCGCACGTTCAGTTTGATGAGGTCTTTTTCGGCCGGATACGAGGCCATCGAATAGGCGCGGATGGTGGGCACGGTGTTCTTGAACTTCAGCGAAGTGATGCCGTACTTCTCCCAGTCGCCCATATAGATATCGGCCACGCCCATATCGGCGAAATCGGCCTCATACTCGGGGATGTCGATCTGGATGTACTCGCCGCTCTTGAAGTCGATGTGCTCGCCTTCGGGGAGACGGACGGTGAATTCCTTGATGAAGGTGGCCACGTTCTCGTTGGAGATGACCTCGCACTCGAGTTTCTTCACGCTGAGGGCGCTGTCCGGCACGGCGATGGCGATGTTGTCCTTCACCTTCACCTGGCAGCCCAGGCGCCAGCCTTCCTTGATCTGCTTGCGGGAGAAGAAGCCCGTCTCCGTGGGCAGGATGGTGCCGCCGCCGGAGAGGACCTGAAGTTTGCACTGGCCGCAGTTGGCTTTGCCGCCGCAGGCCGAGGGAAGGAAGATCCCGTGATCGGCCAGGGTGTGCATTACGTCGCCGCCGGGGGTGACGTCCAGTTCCTTCTTGCCGTCGTTGATGTTGATCTTGACGGTGCCGGAAGGGGTGACGGCGGCTTTGATGACCAGCAGCAGGGCCACCAGGATGAGCGTCACCACTACGATGACTGCGATAGAAGCAAGTAAAGTATTCGTCATATCTCAGTCCTCCTACAGTGAAATGCCCATAAAGGTCATAAAGGCCATGCCCATCAGACCCACGGTGATGAAGGTGATGCCCAGGCCCTTGAGCGCCGGGGGAACGTTCGAGTAGCTCATCTTCTCGCGGATGGCCGCCAGGGAAACGATGGCCAGGAACCAGCCCAGGCCGCTGCCGAGGGCATAGACCGAGGCCTCGCCGATGTTCACGAAATCCTTCTGCTGCATAAATAGGGAACCGCCCAGGATGGCGCAGTTCACGGCGATCAGCGGCAGGAAGATACCCAGCGACGAGTAGAGCTCCGGTGAGAATTTCTCCACCACCATCTCAACGATCTGCACGATGGCCGCGATGACGGCGATGAACACGATGAAGCTCAGGAAGCTCAGGTCCACGTCCGGCAGGCCGGCCCATTTGAGGGCGCCCGGCTGAAGGATGTAGGTGTTCAGCAGATAGTTGACAGGCAGGGTGATGAGCAGCACGGCGATGACGGCGACGCCCAGGCCAGCTGCGGTTTTGACGTTTTTCGATACCGCCAGGAACGAGCACATTCCCAGGAAGTAGGCGAATATCATATTGTCCACAAAGATGGACTTGACGAATAGGCTGAGGTATTCCATAGGTCTGTACTTTTATTTTTCCTGAAGGTCTTTCTGGATGCTTCGCTGTACCCACACGATGCATCCCAGGAGGATGAGCGCGAAGGGCGGCAGGATCACCAGGTTGTTGGGAACGTAGCCCAGGCGGTTCAGGATGTCGATCCCGAAGAGGGTTCCGCTGCCCAGGAGCTCGCGGAAGAAGGCCACGATGATGAGGATGAGGCCGTAGCCAGTGCCGTTGGCGACGCCGTCCAGGAAGCTGGGCCAGGGCTTGTTGCCCAGGGCGAACGCCTCGATGCGACCCATCACGATGCAGTTCGTGATGATGAGGCCGATGTACACGGACAGCTGCTTGTCGATGGCATAGGTGGCTTCAAAGCTCTTGAGGATCTGGTCCACCAGGATTACCATCATGGCGACCACGACCAGCTGCACGATGATGCGGACGCGGTTCGGTATTCCCTTGCGCAGAAGGGACATCACCAGGCTGCTGAGGCCGCAGACCACCGTCACGGACAGCGCCATGACGAGCGCGCCCTTGAGGGTGACGGTTACCGCCAGCGAGGAGCAGATACCAAGCACCAGGACGGTGATGGGATTGCCCTTGAGTATAGGATTAAGGAAGGTTTCTTTAAGTGTCATAGCTTATTCCTCCTCTGCTGCTTTAGCGGCGATGATGCCGTTGAAATAAGGTTCATAGGCCTTCAGCCAATTGTTGATGGCTCCGTTAAGACCGTTGGACGTCATCGTGGCGCCTGTGATGGCGTCGATGGCGTTCTGCTGGCCTGCGGGGGCTCCACCCTTGATGATGTCGAAGCGGGGTTCCTGGCCCCAGGCTATCTTCTTGCCCACGAACTGGCTGCGGAATGCAGGGTCGTCCTTGATGCGGGCGCCGAGGCCTGCAGTTTCGGACTCATGGTCGAAATAAGCGCCCTTGATGGTGCATCCGTCGGGTTCTATTGCGAGATAGCCCCAGACCGGTCCCCAGAGGCCTGCTCCGTAGCAGGGAATGACGGTGACTCCGTCCTTGAGTATGTACACTGGCAGGCCGACCGTATAGCCGCCCTTGCCGGCGAGTGCGTAGTTCTGTGCCTTGAGGCCGTCTTCGAGCTCGATGTTCCCGCGGCTTACGTCCAGGTCCTTGACCTTGGCACCCTGTGCGTCGACGGTGAATGCGCGGTCGATTTCGGCTGCGTACTTGTCGAGTTTCTGCACGTTGTTCATGCCTGCGGTCTCGAATTGGGCGGCCTGGAGCATCTGGGAGATGGTCTCGGCCTTGATGTTGGCCTGCTGCGAAGGCTTGAGGAAGGTAGCCGCCGCGGCGAGTATGCCTGCCACTATCACCACGATGACCGTGGTATAGACGATTGTGTAGATGTTACCGTTTGTATTCATGGCTAGGCTGCTTTAAGGAGTTTCTTGGCCCTGCGGTTGATCCTGGAGCTCGTGACGATGTGGTCGATGAGCGGGGCGCAGGTGTTGCCCATGAGGATGGCGAGCATCATGCCTTCGGCGTAGCCCGGGTTGAAGAGGCGTACGGTGATGCAGAGCACGCCGATGAGTATGCCGTAGATCCACTTGCCGGTTTCGGTCTGTGCGGAGGTGACGGGATCGGTGGCCATGAATACGGTACCGAATGCGAAACCGCCCACTATGAGCTGCTGCC
>JAEEGL014492066.1_pt1 | contig 101869 bp, 79 predicted proteins | sample 9134231 | NCBI WGS metagenome assembly JAEEGL01 (sample SAMN16246548, study PRJNA631951) | gut metagenome | biome: gut microbiome; feature: rumen; material: fiber-attached | host: Bos | place: Iran: Karaj | collected 2018-10 | reverse complement strand
GTTATTTCTGGAAATGACCATTTCTCCGCTTTCGATAGGCACCCGGAGCAGATCCAGCACATGCGGCACGAATTCCGGAAGCTCATCAAGGAACAAGATTCCATGAAGCGCCCTGGAGATCTCTCCCGGTGTGGCATTCCTTCCTCCGCCGACCATCGCTGTAGGCGTGCATGTATGATGGACATAACGGAACGGCCGGGATCGGGAAGCGATACTCTCTTTCGACAGTATCGAAAGAGAACTCTCCACACGAAGGAGTTCGATCTTCTCTTCCTTCGAAAGTGGAGGCAGGATACCCTGAAGGATCTTTGCCGATAGTGATTTCCCTGTTCCGGGTGAACCAACCAGAAGCATGTTATGGAATCCGGACGCGGCCAGGACGATAGCCCGCTCCGCATCAGGCTGCCCGCGGAGAGACGAAATATCCGTGGAAAGATCCGGTTCTCCGTCCGCTACCATTTCCGAATAGGCATCCGCAATAGACAAAGAAGAGCGGATCATTTCAGTATTCCCGCTTACAATCCCTATCGCCTCAGGAAGACTGTCCACACCGTACACTTCACATCCCAGAAGCTTGGCTTCATCCATATCCTTAGACGGAACAATACAGATGGATGGTGATTCCAATGTATCGAGGCATAAAAGTCTTGAAATCGAGCCCGGTACAGCTCGCACTTCTCCCACCAGTGACAGTTCACCATATATCACGATATCACGTCCTCCGGAAGTGATCTGTCCGGAGGCAAGAAGGATTGCCATCGCAATCGCAAGATCGAAAGATGAACCGGATTTATGCAGATAGGCCGGCGAAATGTTGACGAGAAGCCTCTGATTGGGGAAAGTAAAGCCACATGAGCGGATACTGGCCCGTACACGTTCTTTCGCTTCCCGGATGGAAGAATCGCCCAGACCGACCACTTCGAAACTTGGAAGTCCTTGGAATATCGACGCTTCCACCTCAGCGATCCTTCCCTCGAGTCCCTGAAGATATAAGGTTTTCACCTTCGCATTATGTGATACGGCCTGTCTCATCTTCACTACTCTCCCTCGCCTCTTCTCTCCTGATATACGCCATAATATCGCGGATCCGTGTACATATCCGAAGATCTTTCCGACAATTTCCGACAAAAGAGGTGCAATTGACGGAAACACACATCAATTCGTGCAAAAAGATAGTCAAACAGGCTTCTTTCTTGTAATCAGCAAATATGGTATAATTCGTCGGTATTGAACAATAATAGAAATAGAAGAGGTAGAAGCACCTCTATTCTTAGGAGGCATATAGAGTATGAAACTCGGTATCGTCGGTTTGCCGAATGTCGGCAAGAGTACACTTTTTAACGCGATCACGAAAGCCGGAGCAGAGTCCGCGAATTATCCGTTCTGTACGATCGAACCCAATGTCGGTGTCGTCTCGGTTCCGGACAGTCGTCTGGATGAACTGGCCAAGATGTATAACCCGGAGAAATATACTCCTGCGGTAATCGAATTCGTGGATATCGCGGGTCTTGTCCGAGGCGCCAGCAAGGGTGAAGGCCTCGGAAACAAATTCCTTGCCAATATCCGTGAAGTCGACGCGATCGTACATGTTGTCCGTTGCTTCGATGACTCCAACGTGGTCCATGTAGATGGAGGTGCGAATCCTAAGCGCGATATCGAGACGATCGAGCTGGAACTGATCCTTTCCGATATGGAGTATATGGAGCGTCGTCTGGACAAAGTAAGAAAGATGATGAAAGGCGGAGACAAGAAGTTCCAGGCTGAACTGGACTGCTACGAGAAGATCGCCGCTGTTCTGGAGCAGGAAAAGCCGGCAAGATCCCTATCTTTTGATGAAGAGGAGTCTGAATTCCTGAAAGATCTGGCTCTTCTCACCTTAAAGCCGGTCCTCTACGTTGCCAATATCGCAGAAAGCGATATCTCCAATCCCGACATCGAATATGTAAAAACAGTTCAGGAGATCGCTGCCCGCTCCGGAGAAGAGTGCGTCGTCATCTCCGCAAAGATCGAAGAAGAAATCGCGATGCTCGATCCGGAAGAAAAGGCCATGTTCCTGGAAGAACTCGGTCTTTCCCAGTCCGGCCTCGATAAGATGATCCAGGCAAGCTATAAGCTCCTTGGCCTTATCTCTTATCTCACAGCCGGTCCGCAGGAAGTCCGCGCCTGGACGATCAAGAACGGAACGAAAGCGCCTCAGGCCGCAGGTAAGATCCACTCTGATTTTGAAAGAGGATTTATCCGTGCTGAAGTTGTAGCATTTGACGACCTTATGGCCTGCGGAACCTATACCGCTGCTAAGGAGAAAGGTCTGGTAAGATCCGAAGGCAAGGAATACGTCATGAAGGATGGAGACGTTGTTCTCTTCCGCTTCAACGTATAATCAGTAGTATCGAACAGACAATAAAAGGCGCCTTCAACAAGGCGCCTTTGTTTTGTCGTGCGAAAACGTGTATCATCCTATCTCCTAGTACACGTCATTTTGAATCATCTTCTTATCTTCCCACTCCGGATCACCGGTCTTGGACTGATCCTGCATATCGAGGACCTGACGGAACTGCGTCTCATAAAGATCTCTGTAGATTCCGTTTTTGTCGAGGAGTTCCTGATGCGTGCCAAGTTCAGCGACATGTCCATCTGCGATAACAACGATTTTCTCTGCTTTCATAATCGTAGAGAGCCTGTGTGCGATAACGATGGAAGTTCTATTCTGCATCAGCACTTCCAGCGCTTCCGAGATGGCGTTTTCCGAGATGGAATCAAGTGCGCTGGTCGCCTCATCGAGGATCAGGATCTTCGGATCTTTTAAGATGACACGCGCGATACTGATACGCTGTTTCTCACCGCCGGAGAGCTTTAGTCCACGGTTACCGACCATGGTGTTATATCCGTCCGGCTGCTTGACGATAAAATCGTGAATACTGGCAATCTTACAGGCTTTCTCGATTTCTTCATCAGTGGCATCTTCCTTGGCATAAAGAAGGTTTTCCTTGATCGTCCCATTAAAAAGATAGGTCTCCTGTGTCACCACACCGATCTGCTGACGAAGATAAGTCAGATCGAACTCCCGTACATCCTTTCCCGCGATCTTCACGCTACCCTCCAGCACATCGTAAAGGCGTGGAATGAAGTTCACGACTGTGGATTTACCGGAACCGGACGGCCCAACGATCGCATACATCTTTCCGCCCGGGACGGTGAAGGAAACATCCTTTAACAGTTCTTTTTCCGGAGTATAGGAAAACTTCACGTGATCGTACACAATATCCTGATTGGCGACATCCGGCTTGACTCCGTTCTTCGGCGAGACGAGAGGATTCTCGCGGTCGAAGTAGTCGAAGATACGCGTGAAGAGCGACAGGGAGCGGGTAAAGTCCACACCGAGATTCATCAGGGACTCCACCGGACGGTAGAGTCGGTTGATGAGTGCGACAGTGGCGGTAATGACACCGACCGTCAGATTCGTGTCATACTTCTTTATGAGGCAGACGCCGCCGGCGAAATAGATCAGAAGCGGGCCGACCTGGGTAAACATGCCCATCATGACGCGGAACCATTTGCCGCTTCTCTGTTCCTTAAGGGAGAGTTTCGTCACCTGTTCGTTCACTTCGACGAAGTTATCGTATTCTTTCTCCTCCCTGGTGAAGAGCTTCACAAGCATCGAGCCGGATACAGAGAGGGTCTCATTAATGACCTGATTGAGTTCATCGTTCTTCTCCTGGGTCTTCGTCAGGAGCTTATAGCGGTTCCTTCCGACATTTCTGGTCGGCAGGATCAGGAGCGGAATGATAAGGATCCCGACGAACGCAAGCGGGACGCTCAGCATGAAGAGTGCAACCAGTGTCGTTACGACGGTCGCCACATTATTCACGCAGCTCGAAAGCGTATTGGAAATGACTGAGCTCACACCTGAGATATCGGTATTCATTCTCGTGATGATATCGCCCTGTTTCTCCGTGGTGAAGAAGCTGTGCGGCATCCACTGCAGATGCCGGTACATCTCGTTCTTCATGTCGAAGATGATCCGCTGGGAGATCCATGCATTGATATAGCTCTCGACTACGGAGATGACCTGTGAGGCCGTAAGTGCGAAGAACGCCGCGATCAGAAGCTTGATCAGAAGCCCCAGGTCATCGCCGAGAAGGGCCTTATCCACGATCCGTCCGGTAATAATGGATGGCAGGAGACCGACAACGGCCGACAGCAGGATCGCAACGATCACCATCGCGAACTGGAGCCGGTATGGTTTCATATAGGACGCGATCCGCTTGAGAAGCTTCTTGTCTACTTTAGGCTTATTTTTCTTCTCTTCTTCCGTAAGAAAACCACGTGGCCCCATTCTCATGAAGCCCGGACCACCCATTCCCATAGTTTCTCCTCCTCTTTACTTGTCTACCGTCTGTTGTTCGCTCTTATCTTTGCCTGATTCCTGTTCTTCCTTGCCCTTCCCGTCTTCCGCCTGTATCTGCATTTTCTCCATAAGAAGGATCATCATGAATGACGTAAGGAGAAAGATCCCGGTTGACAATCCTCCCGCCAGGATAAAGAAAAGGATCGGCAGTTCCTTCTTAAATACGGCAAACAGAAGGATCATCAGGCATGCCGACGCATACACACATGCCGAAGCTCCGACGAACCTGGAATAGGACTTACTGCGAAGAACGGTAAAGCTCACGATAATTGCTGCTGCCGCTACGATGGCAAAAGCACTGGATACGATCAGCTGTGCGCTCATATGCGGATCCCCCGCTCATTCAGTTCCTGCACGACGGCTTTCTCCACCTTCTCGATCAGTTCATCGATCGTACCATCATTCTCAAGTACGATATCGGCCAGTTCCTCATATTCTTCCCGTGTCATCTGCATGGCCATACGCTTCCTGGCGTCATCTCTGTCCATTCCACGGAGAACCAGTCTTTCCAGACGGATATCGTCCCGCGTGCTGACGACCCAGATCTGGTTACAGACATCGACGAAGCCGTGCCTGACGGGGATCGGCACATCCAGAACGACCAGTTTTACCTTCTTTTCCGCCGCTTTGGCGATCTCTTCCGCAATCGTGGAGAGAACATAACGGTGGATGATTGAAGAAAGCTTGTCGAGTTTTTTCTTCTCGGAAAATACCAGCGAGGCGACATACTTCCTGTTCAGTGCGCCCTGGGCCGTAATCGCCCGGGGACCAAGAAGTTCCGCGATCTCCGGAAGTGCCACACCTCCGACGTCGGTGACCTGACGGGAGATCTCATCCGCGTCCAGAACCATCACGCCCCTGTCACGGAAATATCCGGAAACAGTGCTTTTGCCACATCCTATACCACCTGTAATGCCTAACACGAACATCTCTTATTCCTTCTTCTTATCAAACTTACACTGTCAGTGCGCTTCTGCCCAGGTCCTGCCGATACTGGCTTCTGCCCGGAGCGGCACATCCAGCTGCACCACATTCTCCATCGTCTCTTGAAGGATCTTTGCTGCCTTCTCGGCGATGTCTTCTCTCGCCTCTACGATCAGTTCGTCATGGACCTGCAGGATCAGCTTCGCATCGAGTCCCGCTTCGGTCAGCGCCGCATCCACGCGGTTCATCGCAAGCTTGATAATGTCTGCCGCTGTTCCCTGGATCGGGGTGTTCATCGCGGCACGTTCGCCGAAGCTACGGATATTATAGTTCGCGGATGTCAGTTCCTTCAGGATCCTTCTTCTTCCGAACAGCGTACTGACATATCCCTTCTCATGCCCTTCTTTCTTAAAGCCTTCGAGGCAAGGCTTGATCGTCGGGAACTGTCTGTAATACTCTTCGATATAGCGGTGCGCTTCGTATACGCTGACACCGAGATCCTGGGACAGGCCGTAATCACTGACACCGTACACGATACTGAAGTTGACCCGCTTCGCGGCAGCGCGCATGCCGGCATCGATCATCTCAGGCGGCACGCCGAAAATACCACATGCGGTCTTCGTATGAATGTCCCTTCCCTCCAGGAAAGCAGATATCATCTCCTCGTCATGGGAGATCGCCGCCAGGAGCCGAAGTTCGATCTGCGAATAGTCCGCATCGATCAGAACATATCCGTCCTTCGCCACGAATGTCTTACGTATCAACGATCCGAGGTCAGTCCGGATCGGAATATTCTGAAGGTTCGGATCCGAGGACGAAAGTCTCCCGGTATTCGTCATGGCCTGGCTGAATGTCGTGTGAACACGTCCATCCTTATCCGAGATGCTTTTCTTCAGACCCATGACGAAAGTAGAATCCAGTTTCTGGATCTGACGGTATTCGAGGATCTTATTCACAATCGGATGCTTGTCCCGGATCTTCTCGAGTTCTTCGGAATTCGTTGAGTATCCGCCACTTTGGAGTTTCTTCCCGGAAGGCAGTCCCAGCTTATCGAAGAGTACTCTTCCCAGCTGTTTCGGCGACAGTATCGTAAATTCTTCCTCAGCCAGATCATATATCTCCTGCTCAAGAGATCTCACCTTCGCATCAAATTCGCTGTGGAGTTCGTCGATTCTTGTCACATCGACAAGTACCCCTCTCCGTTCCATGCCGTCGAGGACCTGTACCAGCGGCATCTCGATCTCATAGATCAGTTTCTCGATTCCCTGCTCCCGCACGTCTTTCTTCTGAAAATAAGAAATCCAGCGCACAAGGAGAGTCTGATAGGCAAAATCGAGTACATCGTCCTTGCTGATACCTTCATCCGGTTCACTCATTCCATCGATCAGGGCGAAGAGATCCTGCTGACGGTTCGTGCTTTTCCCTTCTTCCTTCGTCTCTCCATATCCCTCCAGGATCGGGAACGGGCGGCGGCTTCCATGTTCTACCAGCATAGCAAATGACGGATCGGTCCCCTCTATCTGGTTTAAGACATATCCGGCGATCTCGACATCGAAGATATGGGGAAAAGGCATGCCCTCTTCGAGCAGTTTAAAATGATTCTTCGCGCTATAGACGACCGGAGCATTCGAATCAGACCTGCCGATACCGGCCTCTGTCAGTTTACCGATAACGTTCTTAACAGCTGAGGCTTCTGACCACATATAGACCTGATCCGGCGCGACCGCCACACTCAGTACCGGCTTTCCCTTATGCTCTTTTATATCTACCGCCACAGGATTCTTCTCACTGATAGCAGAAAGGACCAACTCCATCGCCGTTTTCGGGTCCTGATCCAGTATGATCTCCGGTTTCTTGCCCGTCAGTTTCGGGTAGGATTTCTCTTCTTCGGATTCTTCTCCCACATCCACAGCTGCGGCTACCGCCGTCTCGTCAATATTCCACTTCTTCATCTGGGAGCGAAACCCATACTTGTAGAAGCAAGCCGCCGTCGAAACAGAGTCAATGGGCTTCATGGCAAGTTCATCCAGCGTGACTTCAAGATTCGCATCCGTCACGATCCGGGACAGCATCAGTGACATATATGCATTGTCTTTATCGTTTTCCAGTTTCTCACGAAGTTTCGGACTTAGCTCATCGAGGTGCTCGTAGATCCCATCAAGTGTCTTATACTTCCGGATCAGATCCATAGCCCCCTTCTCCCCGATGCCACGAACACCCGGGATATTATCGGAACTGTCCCCCATCAGTGCTTTTGCCATAACGAAATCACAGGACGGAATGCCATATCTCTCCTGAAAAAGCGCTTCATCGTAATACTCTGTGCCGGATCCGTCTTTCTTCGTGACCGGCATGATGATCTTCGTATACTCATCGATAAGCTGGAAATCATCCTTGTCTCCACTGAGGATAAAAACCTCGAAGCCATCCTTGACACCCATCGTTTTCAGCGTGCCGATCAGATCGTCTGCCTCGAGTCCGGGCTGCTCATACCTCGGGAATCCCATCGCATCGAGCACTTCCTTCAGGACGGGCATCTGCGCCGCCAGATCGTCCGGCATGGCTTTACGCGTGCCCTTATACTCGGAATACGCCTTATGGCGGAATGTCGGCACCTTCAGATCGAAGAGTGTGCAGCTATGTGTCGGCTTCACTTCATCGATATACTTAGAAAGCGTATTCAGATAGATATTGACAGCGCCGGTAGGTGTTCCGTCAGGTGCCGTAAGATTATTCCGCCCTGCGGTCGCATAATAGGAGCGGTTAATAATACTGTTCCCATCTACAAGAAGTAATCTTTTGGCATCAGACATAGTTTCTCTCCCCGATATCACTTGTTCTTGTTCTCTTCCGCTCTCTTCATTTCCTCGCGGTAATGCGCGGTGCTGACCATGAGTTTGATACGGTTCAGCTGATTGGCTTCACTGGCACCCGGATCGTAGTCGATCGGAATAATATTGCTCTCCGGATACTGTCGGCGTAATTCCTTGATCATACCCTTTCCGGTCACGTGGTTCGGAAGGCATGCGAAAGGCTGCGCGCAGATGATATTCGGAACACCGCTCTCGATCAGTTCGATCATCTCGGCGGTAAGGAACCAGCCCTCACCGTTATTATTCCCGCACGACAGCACGTTTTCGGCTTTCTGCGCCATGTGACGGATACTCTGCGGGAGCTGGAACTTCCCTGTCTCTTCCATCTTCTTGATGATATGGCTGCGATACGACTGCAGAAGATCGATACCACGGTTGCTGAGCCATGCGCTCTTCTTACTTCTACCCAGATGATCAGCCGCCCAGACAGGCCCCATCGTGCAGTAGAGGAAGAAATCCAGAAGACCCGGCACCACGGCCTCACAGCCTTCCTGTTCGACAACATCCACGGCGTGGTTATTGGCATCCGGCTGGAACTTGACGAGGATCTCTCCGACCAGTCCGACACGCGGTTTTCTCGGGATATCGAGCATCGGGAACTTATCGAATGTATCGATCGTTGCATCGATCATCCTGCGGTACGAAGACGGCCGGCCGACCTTCGTGCAATGCAGCTCGGTAAGCAGATCTTCCACCGCCTTCTTCTCATCATCCGTAAGCGGTGCATTCTTGCAGGCTTCCGCCATGATGTACTCCGTCGTAATATCCTCGTATTTCTCCTTCGGATTGAAGAAGAGCTTGCCGCAGCGGTTCCAGAACTGGTAGAGGGCATTTGCCGAGCCCTTCACCTTCTCATAAGGACGTACGCGCAGAAGCAAAGTCTGCAGCATATCACCGTAACAGATCGCGCGAAGTGCACTGTTGATAAACGGAAGTGTAGGCCGAAATCCCGGATTCTTCTCGAACTGCTGCACGGACAGCGCAATAACGGGAATATCGCCATAACCGGCTTCCCGCAAAGCCTTACGAAGGAATGCGACATAGTTCGTCGCACGACATCCGCCACCCGTTTGGGTAATGAGAACAGTCGTGTTATCGCGATCGACTTCTCCGGAGAGGATCGCGTTGATCATCTGTCCTACGACGATAACCGTCGGGAAGCAGGCATCATTGTTTACGAACCGAAGTCCGCATTCGATGTCCGCCTGAGTGGCTTCTTTCAGTACCTTCAGCTTATAGCCGTGGTTATGGAAAACCGCCTCGACGAATTCGAATTCGATCGGTGCCATCTGCGGTGCGAGGATCGTGTGACGTTTCCTGTGTTCCTCGGTAAAAGGCACACGCTTGATGGTATATGCCTTCTTCTCGCGCTTCGGCATGGTGCCTTCTTTTCTTGCCGCCTCACGTTCATCCATGGCTACTTTCAGAGAACGCATACGGATTCGGGCCGCGCCGAGATTGCTGACTTCATCGATCTTAAGAAGCGTATAGAGTTTCCCCTGCGATTCCAGAATCTCCTGGACCTGATCCGAGGTTACGGCATCCAGTCCACAGCCGAAAGATGTCAGCTGTACAAGCTCCAGATTCTCGTTCGTGGCCACATAAGCGGCCGCTTCGTAAAGACGGGTATGGTACATCCACTGATCGATGACGCGGATCGGTCTTTCGAGTCTTCCCGGAACCGCTACGCTGTCCTCACTGAGCACAGCAAGGCCGAGAGAATTGATCATCTCAGGTATTCCGTGATGGATCTCCGGATCCGTGTGATACGGGCGGCCCGAAAGCACAATACCCTTCTGTCCGGTACGTGCCAGATCTTCGATGACCTCCTGCCCTTTTCTTCTGATATCCGCCTTATACTCATCGTATTCCTTATTACCGGCTGCGACGGCTTTCGCCGCCTCGGCCTTTGTCACGCCGAAATCAGAGAAAGCGATCGACAGCTGTTCCGCCAGTGCATCGTCATTATCAAGCGGCAGGAAAGGATTCAAGTACTTGATGCCTTTATCCTGAATATTCTCGAGGTTATTCCTGATTACTTCCGGATAGGAAGCCACGATCGGACAGTTAAAGTGATTGCCGGCATCCTTATTCTCACAACGTTCATACGGGATATCCGGATAGAAGATCGTCTTGATCCCCTTCTCGATCAGGCTTTCGATATGGCCATGCACGAGTTTCGCCGGATAGCACACACTCTCGGACGGAATCGAATCCATTCCCTTCTCGAAGAGCTCATGATTCGATCTCGGCGAGAGAATGACAGAGAACCCCAGTTCCGTCAGTACCGTGAACCAGAAAGGATAATTCTCATACATATTGAGGGCACGCGGAATACCGATCTCGCCTCTCGGAGCCTTATCCTTCGCAAGCGGCTTATATCGGAAAGTCCGGGCATATTTGTACGCAATCAGGTTCGGAAGCGTATCCTTCGCCTTCTCTTTTCCCTCGCCTCTCTCACAGCGGTTACCGGAGATAAAACGTTCTCCGTTGCTGAATGTGGAGATCGTAAGTTTACAGTGGTTCGTACAGAGAGGGCAGGTCGTCATCTCCGTTGTCATGTCGAAGCGGTTCAGATCTTCCAGGCCAAGAAGTCCGGATACTTTCTGATCTTTCGGCATCCGTTTCTTCGCGATGATCGCTGCTCCGAAGGCTCCCATCAGTCCGGCCACATTCGGACGGATGACCTCTCGGCCCGAGATCAGCTCGAAGCAACGAAGGATCGCATCGTTCAGGAACGTACCACCCTGCACGACGATCTTCTTCCCGAGTTCCTGGGTATCACGGATCTTGATGACTTTATAGAGTGCATTACGGACGACAGAATACGAAAGGCCTGCGGAAATATCACCGACAGTTGCGCCTTCTTTCTGTGCCTGTTTGACCTTCGAGTTCATGAATACGGTACAGCGGGTACCGAGATCGACCGGATTCTCAGCCGAGAGCGCTTCGATAGAGAACGTATGCGCATCCATATTGAGGTTCTCTGCGAAGGTCTGGATAAAGGAGCCGCAACCTGAAGAACAGGCCTCATTGAGCATGATCGAGTCGATGACACCATTACGGATCTTCATGCATTTCATATCCTGTCCACCGATGTCGATGATAAAGTCCACATCCGGACAGAAGTATTTCGCCGACTGGAAATGCGCCATCGTCTCGATCTCACCGAGATCCACCCCCAGTGCGGCACGGATGATATTCTCACCATATCCGGTCACGCAACTGTTCGCAATATAGGTTTCCGGCGGCATCTGTTCATAAAGCTGTTTTACGATGTTGACCGCGCTCTTAACAGGATTTCCCTGGTTGCTGGCATAGTATGTGTAGACCATCTGGCCTTCTTCATTGATAAGAACGGCCTTAGTCGTGGTGCTGCCGGCATCAATACCCAGATAACACGGTCCTTTCTGCTTCGAAAGCTGATACAGATCCAGAGTCGCCTTCTGATGGCGTTCATCGAAGAGTTCTTTCTCCCTGGCACTTGAAAACAGCGGCGCAATACGCTTGATATCCGGTTCGAATCCTTCTCTTGACGAGAAAGATGCAATAAGATCCGTAAGCTTGACCGGTTCCCCCTTGGCACCCAGTGCCGCACCAAGAGCCACGTAGATCTGCGCATTATCCGGAATCCAGAAGGATTTCACCTGATCCTGAAGCGTTCTCTCGAAAGCTTTTCGAAGTTCGGAATTGAAGAACAGCGGTCCCCCGAGGAAAGCAATATGTCCCCGGATCGGACGTCCGCAGGCAAGTCCCGCGATCGTCTGATTGACCACGGCCTGGAAAATGGAAGCAGCCAGGTCCTCTTTCGCCGCGCCCTCATTGATCAACGGCTGCAGGTCACTCTTAGCGAACACACCACATCTTGAAGCAATCGTATACAGAGTCGTATAAGACTTCGCCATTTCGTTCAGACCGTCTGCATCCGTACGCAGAAGCGTCGCCATCTGGTCGATAAATGCACCGGTACCGCCGGCACATGTACCATTCATACGCTGTTCCGGAACCGGATGCAAATACGTGATCTTCGCATCTTCTCCACCGAGTTCGATGATTACATCCGTTTCAGGATGATACTTCTTGATGGCAACCGTCTCAGCAATAACTTCCTGCACGAAATCAAGTCCCAGCCACTTCGCGACCGAGAGTCCGCCTGAACCCGTGATCTGCACTCTTGCCATAAGATCCGGATACTTCTTATTCACTTCTTCAAAAGCTCCCAGAAGCTCTCCGGCAATATCGGAATGGTGTCTTCTGTACTCAGAATACACCACCTCTTCTCCTTCGGTAATAACGATCTTAATGGTCGTAGAGCCTATATCCAGGCCCATATTTCTTATTTGTTCCATGAAAATCCTTCTTTTCCCTTACGATTCTTTCTTTTTCGTTTGCGCCTTTTTAGGCGTCTTTATCGTCTTCGGCTCATCCACCGTTTTTTCTGTTTTATCTGTCGTCTTCTTTGCCTTTGCCGCTTCTCTTTCAGCTTTTGCCGCCTCACGGGCCTGTTTCCGTTTAAGAAGCCGTTGTTTCTTCTTCTCTTCCTTCTCCTGGATCTCCGCCGAAGTCTTCTTCAGTTCCTGCAGACGCGAAGCCGCATTCTTAATGAAACGCTTACGGAAGTCTTCATGGGCAGACAGGCTCTTACGGAACTCCGGTTCGAGGCATAGACAAAGAACCTCATCCGGAATACCCAGATTCAGATCAAAAGGCTGGGAAAAGACATCCTGCGTAATAAGATGCAGGGTTTCACAGGCAACCGCCACATTTCTCTCGAAGTCGGTAAATTCGCCCTTCAGACCCAGTGGGAGCATAAGACCGGTAAAGTTCACATGCACATATGGCAGGTTTCTCGAGAAAATGAGGTGCAGTGCCAGAAGCTTCATATAGGACTCGAGCGTGATAAATTCCTGATCGCAGATAAGAGAGACGGCTCCTTTCGGAGCAATCAGTGCAATATCGGAAAACTCATTCTCGAAGCCTTCCGACCACAGATAATAGAGCTCCCGGTACACCGCCTTCTCGAATGTCTCGTAGTCATAGGTAAGCGGCTTGGCCAGGATATCCTTGCCAATCTGGAAAAAGTAATGTAGATACTCCTTCTCCTGATGGGACGTGACTCCCGCCCATTTGAAGTAAGCTGCAATATCTCTGGCATTATATAGGTAGTTGATCATAAAATCTCCTAAGAACGCATATTTCGTGACATATTATTATACCACAAAATATATCTTTCTTAGTATGGATCACGTTTCCATGCAGCAATCAATGAAACACCGAGGAAACAAGCAATATACAGGAATATAGCTCCGGCTTTAAGTACATAATCCATAGGATTGAGCTGGTTTAGTGCAATCATGGACATTGTATTATTCAGCGCGAAGTGCCCTGCCCAATCCGCCCAGATCGACGCTACACCAAGAACAAAGTCAAAAATCCCGAATGCAAACATAGAACTGAGCGCGATGGAAAGAGCTCCTGCTTTGCGCAGATATGCCACCATAAAAGAAAAGCTTGCGAAGGCCAGCATGACGGCTATGGCCAACGATGCATTCTTAGCCATAACTGCCGCATCGTCAAAACGGAAAGAACGGCACATCGCAACAGAAAATCCCAATGTGACTCCGTAGCAAATAAGCTCCATTATGACAACTTCGATCATCAGTGTAAGCCACTCCATAAATACGATGAACGCAGGAGCTGCATTAAGAGAGAAGCGGTTCACATGAAACCTGGACTTATATTCTGAAGAAATAAACAGAGCCACTACGATACAATGAAGAAAACAAACCAGATCGGAACACAGTGTCATCTGTACAACACCATTAAGGCTGTTTACATTAACATATTGATCCAAACTATCGAAAATGATTTTAACAGATTGCGCATCTTCCTCCGTTGTCGAGTATTCCGTCACGGTCTCTTTCATCTCACTTATGAAATTGAAAGGGTCGTCCACAAAAAACTTGATAGCCATCGCCGACAGTATCGCTCCAATAACCAGCAGAATCGAGACCACCCAGAAAGATTTCGATCTGAAGAGACGATAGAAGTTTACTTTCAGTTCCTTTATCATAGTAAGACAACCCCTCCTACGCCAACCATTATAGCCAATCCCAGGATGAAAAGTACTAAGAAAATATAAAGAAAAATAATTCTCTGTATAAAAATCGAGGCTGTGCCGGTACATATCCGTCACAGCCTCGTGTGGTTTCGTAGAAATTAAGCCAGGGAATACTCCTCAAGCTTAGGTTCCGTCATGCAGAGGATCAGCCGATATTCTCGACGTCTTCCACAGTTCCGAAAAGATTCAGTCTGAACAGCAGCGCCTCATCTTCCTGGTTGGAGCAGTAGATCTTCGCGCTTACGAGCTTACCGCCCTCGATCAGCTTCATCAGACCTGTGATCTGGCTGAGCTTGCTCTTCAGATTAAACTTGTCACCTTCATCGGTAATAAGCATTACATCGCCGGAACAGGAATCAAGCGCCTGCATAAACTGGTGAACATCTACATTGCTCATGTTAAAAGCCTTCATGGTGACTACCTCCTTGTTAAGTAAAAGTTTCTTTTTTCCTTCGCTCGGTCTTTCCTGACCTTGCGAGCTCATTATAACTTTACCGGTCACACGAGTCAACGCGCGTTTTGTCGAGGTTGCACATACGAAGTTGTTATTTGTTATGCATATTGCACAACCGTCATTTGTGCATGTTAACGATGGTTCTTATACCGTCTATCACGCCGGAACGTCCATATTTCAAAGCTTACACCCTTCACAGAATCGATCGGGCCTTCTTTTCGGATCGGCTTCCACTCTTTGAGATTATCAAGATTCGGGAAATAGGTATCCGCTTCATACTCGGCATCGATACGCGATACGATGCAGGTATCACAGAAAGGAAGGAACTGTTCATAGATCTGTGCCCCGCCGATAATAAAGAAGATCTCATCCGGCTCACTTGCAGCATACTTCAGGACTTCGTCCACCGAGTGCATCACCTTCGCCCCTTCTACGGAGAGTTCTGCATTTCTGGACAGAATAATGTTTTCTCTTCCCGGAAGGAGTCTTCCTCCCGGAAACGTATCCAGTGTTTTTCTGCCGTAGATAACAGGATGACCCATCGTTTTGACTTTGAAATTCTGTTTCTGATCTTCAGGAAGACTGACCAGTAGTTTTCCCTTATAACCGATCGCCCAGTTTCTGTCTACCGCAACAATCGCACAAATACTCATACGGCTTCTCCTTTTCCGTTCCTTTGATAAGCAGGGCTGCCCTTTCGAGCAGCCCCACTAATGAAGTTCTTATACTATTGTATCAGAGTATCGGTCAGCCGACTACCTCGAAGTGTACGCCATCAAGATAGAAATCATCGGTACAATCGAAAGTCTCCCAGTAGAGACGCAGCGAATCCAGATCTGCCGGAACTTCTACCTCACCGGACGGGAGTACCCAGTTCGATGTGGTCAGATCCATCTCTCCTTCAACCAGAACCCACTCGCCACTGCTCGTGTCGATCTCAATGATATGAGGCCACAGATCGGAAATATCCGCACTGAAAGCCGTCGTCGCCGCAGTGGACTTCACATAGAACGAGAACTTAACCTTCTTGCCGAGATAACGGGTCAGATCGACCACATAACCATCCCATGTCTCCGTCATACCGGAAACGGAGAGGCACTTCTCGCCTTCCTTCGCGTCATCTGTAACCACTTCAAGTTTCGCACCCGCACGCGGAGATCCAGCGATCTCACCATTCTCATAGTTATCATCGAACGGATCGTCATCCTTCGGAGGCTCTACATAATCTGCAGGCTTCTCCAGTTCACCGCCCTTCTTGGCAAGAACCACACCGTCAAACGCCGGCTTCTTGGAAAGATCACCACGGAAGAGGACCGGAGTATCAGAAGAACGCCAGGAACCGGCATCCGTCAGGCCCCAGATCGTAACACTCTCGATCGCGTAACCTTCAGCCTTCGCATCAAGAAGTGCCTTAAACAGATTCAGATAATACACACCCTGATCATAATCAGGATTGCTGGAAGACTTCACAGCGTTTACATCCAGCTCAGTAACATGGATCACAACCTTCAGTTCATCCGCGTACTTCTTCAGTGCGCCGATGTACTTATCCATAGAGATCGGGCTGGAGATATGGGACTGCAGACCCATACCATCGAGGTTACCCGCTTCAGCGATCGGCTTCAGGACTTCGATGATCTTATTCTGCTTACCCTCTACATACTCATTGTAGTCGTTGTAGAAGAGTTTCACACCTTCCGGAGCATACTGTCTTGCGAACTTGAATGCATACTCGAGGAAGTCGTCACCGATCGTCTTGGTCCAGTTACTCTCGCGAAGATTATTGTGGTCATCGATACACTCATTCGCTACGTCAAACGCATAGAACATACCCGGATAATTCGTTCCGATGTACTCGAACACACCCTTGATATAGTTCTCGAGTCTCTTAATCATAAGATCACGGGAAGCAAGATTTCCGTTCACATCGTAGTTCTCATAGAAGAACCAGTCCGGTGTCTGGGAGTGCCATACGAGGGTATGACCACGCATCTTGATGCCGTTTTCTTTTGCGAAATTCAGGATGCCTTCGCAACGGGAGAAATCCAAAGCCGGAGCTTCATCATACTTCGCAGGATCTGCCAGTGTCGTAGCAGAATCAAGAATATTCTCCGGTTTCATTTCATTCTCACATGTAAAAGAACTGAACTGGGCAGCCAGAAGCTGTCTCGGCTCTTCCACATCGCTCTCGATCATCTGTGCCGGAACACAGCATCCGATCTCGAAATCATCCTTATACAGTTCCTTAAGGGACTCATAGGATGAGAAGTCAGCAAGCTCCACTTCCTGAGCTTTAGACGGATCGAAATACTCGCCTTCGACGGTTATATACATGTAGTCAATGTAGATGTCCTTGGTATCGCCGCTCTCAACATAAACATAAACGTTTGTCGCGGTCTCCGGGATCGGAGTGGAACCCTTACCCTCAACGAAACCATCTGCACAGCCGGTAACATGGAATAAGTTATTGTAAGATGGGCTACCCAGCATATCGAACTGCAGAGAGATCGTAACATCTCCGCTTTCAGATTTGACAGCTGTCTGAATATTGATCGTGTTTCCTGCCAAATTATCGCACGGGAAGTTTACGCCATTCCAGTTGTCTGTACGTCCGGCACAATGCAGTACCTTACCATTGGCCTTGTCCGCATCCTCAACCGTAAGCTGTACCTCTCCACGCGGTTCGTAGGTTACGTCATCACTTCCGATATCCTCAAGGATACTCGGAACCCCATCCGGAACTTCCGGCTTGTTGACCTCAACCTGTTCGAAGCTTGCATCCGTTGCGGATTCCGATTCAGATTCCGATTCCGAAGCAGACGTCGCAGAAGTGGTCGTATCTCCACCACTCGACGAAGCGGTAGTAGATTCATCACTTTTCTTACATCCCGCCAGCGCCACGGAAGAAATCATAGACAATGCCAGAACAAGAGCACCAATCTTCTGTTTCTTCATTTTTATATTCCTCCATTTACCCTAATGCCGAAGCCTTATAAACCCCGACACTGATTTACCTTACTAATATTATCCGAAAGGCTGAATAACTTCAATCGTTTTTCCGAAATCGATTTCGAAAGATTATGAAGAAACAGAAAAAAGCGGACTTCTAACAAGTCCGCCTTCACAGAAATACCACATCACATGCCGGAGCACTTACTTCTTCTTGTTTTCTTCCTGCTTCTTCTGTGCTTTATATTCTTTCATATGCTTCTTGATCTTGGTAAAAGACGATTCGCTAAGATCATGCTCGATCCGGCATGCATCCTTCGCAGCCGTCTTAGAATCCACCCCAAGAAGGATCAGAGCTTCCGTTAATACCTGATGGCGCTCGTAGATCTTCTTAGCGATCTTCTTACCTTCATCGGTCAAGATGATAAATCCATCCTCGTCCACAACGATCAGATTCTTATTCTTCAGAATTCCGACCGCTCTGCTGATACTCGGTTTAGACAGCTCCATCTCGTTTGCGATGTCAATCGACCGAACACTTCCTTTACGCTGGGAAATAATCAGTATCGTCTCAAGATAGTCTTCTCCGGACTCATATAATCCTTCCATTTATAACCTCCATCACAGCGAAATCACCGCATCCAGGATATCTCCTGCAAGATCTCCGGATCCTCCGATTCCGTTTCCAACGTACATTGCCAGCTCCGCTGTTTCAGGATCCAGCACCCACTCGCCTTTTAGTTTATCATATTCGAAAATGAAATAACATGTACCTCTCGTTTGATCAAGTCGGATCATCACAACGGAAACAACAAAAGTATGTCCTTCTTTCTTCACCTCATCGATCTTATAATACACTCCTGCCAGAAGATGCGTTCTAGCTTCTTCCTCTGTATCGAATCTGCCTCTGTTAAAAGCAGAGCACAGACTGATGGCAGACACACCGATATCCAGATCAGTCTCTTTCGGCTTGTAATTGGACCATGTACCACTCTTATCATTCTTCGCACCGTAGGATTCAAGAACGTACTCCACTCTTTTCTTCATCTGGGCATTTTCGCTTCCCGGCCCATAGGTCGAAATGAGGTGGAAAATAATAATACCGACAATTACCACCCCGATTGCTATCAACGCAATAATATAACTCTTCTTCATGCTCCATTCTCCTCTTTCACACGATTTCAGAATTGTTTGTATATGTATTCAAATGCAGATGCCTGTGCAGTATCGTAATCCTGCCCGCCCACGGTCAGCGATTTTAGGGCATCAACAGTATTTGAAAGCATCCATTCTCCTTGATAATAGAAATATTCAAGAACGATTTCCCCTTCATGATCACCATAATAGATATGGACGGTTACATCCGCATCACGTCCACTGATATCCGTATCTGTAATCTCAAAACTGGCACCGGCAAGGAGTTTCTGGCCGACCGAAGTGAAGAGTGCCTGTCCATCGACGCCCGCTTCCTGAAGCTGTGGAATCATTTTCGACGCTTCAGAAAGAGTCGACAGGTCTACTTCTTCTCCCCCATGAAGCAACACATCGCCGGAAGGCAGATCGGGTATCTTCTCCTCGTCTTGTCTCTCGAAGCAACCAGCAGAGATCATGGTCATCGTCACACTCTTGCGAAGCTTCGCCTTCTTAGTGCGATGATCTTGGATCGTTCCACCGATAATCATCACGAGGACAAGGAAAAGCAATATACCTGAATATACCCAGTACGACTTTTTCACCGGAAATACCCCTTCCCATTATTTCAAATCAATTTGATGATACCATACAGCGCGAAGATTTGTAAACAATTTGTGAACAAATCCGAACGGGATCCGAACCTGGATCAGTCAGGGGCTTTACTTCGCAATATCCTTTCCCCCGTCAAGATGTACATCCACCTGAGGAAACGGAATCGCGATTCCGAGTTCTGCGAGTATTTCATCCACTTTCTGAAGTGTCTGTCGACGAATAACGGCACGGTTTTGGGGACTGACTGTAATACGAAGGCGATAGAGTACCGAGGAGTCCTGATAGGACTGAAGGCCGAGATATTCGGCTTTCTTAACTTCTTTCATAGAGGCGACAGCCGAAGTGATACTATCAAAAGCATCACGGATCTTCTCCGCATCCTCACCATAAGACAGCGGTATATCCAAAACCAGAATATCGTTATAAACCAGTACCCGGTCAATATTTCTGTTACAGATATGAAGCTCATAACCCTCTTCACCATTCACTAGCTCTGTCGACTTCAGCGAAAGGTTCGTAACCTTGCCGGAATACTCTCCAATCTTAACAATATCACCGACGCGGAAGAAATTCTCGCTGATGATATTCACACCCATGATAATATCCTTCAGGGCATCCTGAAGCGCGAGACCGACGATCACACTGGCGATACCAAGACCTGCTATTGCGCTGGACACATTGATTCCATTGATCTGCAGAATAGCCAGTATGCACATCGCAATGAGGAAGTATTTCGTTACATTCAGAAGAATTGCCGCTACTCCCGACTTCTTATCTTCTTCCGCAATTACTTTTCTTACGAATCTACGCACCATTGACCAAATGAGAAGCGAGACAATAATCACAGCCAGACATACATAAGGCTTAGGCGAAAACAACCATTTCAAGATCTGTTCCATATCAAATCTCCACAGCTAAACAATATACAAAGATTATACGTGAAAAACAGAAAAAGAAAAAGCGCCTGCAGTCTAGTGACTACAGACGCATCCGACTGGTCGGAGTGGCGAGACTCGAACTCGCGGCCTCTTGCTCCCGAAGCAAGCACTCTACCACCTGAGCCACACCCCGTCGCGAACCACTAAATCATACTTCTAAATGCCAAACGTGTCAACAAGAAAGTGAAAAAATCAGTTCAATTTTCTTTTTTGTGCATTTTGTAGTTTGCATTTATCAAGGAATAATAATATTATCGGATTATGTGAATACATATATTTACGTATAAGGAAAAAGAAAAAATGAAAAAGGAGACCATTATGAAAAAGAGATTAACTGGAATCGCCGCGGTTACTTTGTCCTTCGCCCTTCTGTTCAGTGCCTGCTCTTCTGACAAGAAGAATGAAAAGGATAATGAAGCCGGAAACGAAGAGATCGTTGAAGCTGTTGAGAATTATTTTAAGCAGTTGACCAACATGTCTCTCAGCAAGATCACCAAGTACGCCGAGGAGTCTTCCTTCTCAGATCTGGATCTGAAATCCGACGAATTTGATGTTCTGAATGCCTACATTGAGAAAGTCGAATTCGAGGTCACTGAAGCAGAAGGCAAAGAGAAGAAAGGCACTGGTACAGCCACAGTCGAGATCACCTATGTCGATCTTGACAAGATCCTGAATTCTGTTGATGACCCAAGTGATGTGGACGAACTCGTAGAGGCCATTAACAACAAGAAAGCCAAGACCAAGAGTGACGAAGTCGAGCTCGATATGTCTTATGACGATAAGTGGATCGTTGCCGATGACGAACCAGTATATGATCTCCTCATGGATTCTTTCGAGGATGTTCGAGACGCTCTGAAGAACGGTGATGACCCGCAGAATACGGATCCGGCGATTGACACCACAGAAGATCCGACGGTAGATACCACCACTGAATCCACCACCGAATCCACCACTGAATCCACCACCGCTCAGACCACTCCAACCAGTGATACAGAGCCGGACGATACGTATGAGACCCGCCCGGAACCGGATGTCGTTGACCGTCACCTCATTTCTCTTGACGAAGTCAAATCCATCCTCACAGAAGCCGGTCTTGAACTCGAAAATGAAAACAACTCGAATGGAACCAACGCCTTCGAGATGGTAAAAAGCGACGACTCATTTAACTTCATCGTTGCGGAATTCGACGATCCGGCGACATGCCGTCAGTATTATGAGATGTTTGAAGAGAACATCAGCGAGCTCAACGGTATGAAATCTGATGAATGGCAGGGCAACACCCATCACTATATCGTTAAGAATATTGCAGATTACGACAATCACACTTACGAACTGTATCTGTACCGTGATGAGAAGGCTCTCGTACTCTGCATGATCGACACCGCTCCGGGCGCCGATGTCCCGATCGAGTACTACGAGGTCATCGAGAAAATCGGTCTTTACGATATCCCGGTCGTCTGATTATAGAAATCCGTTTAACAGATAAAAAACAAAGCCTTCGGGCCGCCTCCTTTTCGGAGAGCCCGAAGGCTTCTTTTTTACGATATAACAAGTATCAGACTATTCAGTTCTTCACAGCCTTCTTGCTGTTGATCTCCTCGAGCATCTTCTCTGCGATAGCATCAACACTCATGGACCCAAGATCGCCCTCAAAACGGGAACGTACAGATACAGTGCCTTCCTCGACTTCCTTATCCCCTACAGTAAACATGTAGATGACTTTCTCGATATTGGCCTCTCTGATCTTCTTGCCAAGTTTCTCGGAGCGGTCATCCACTTCTGCGCGGATTCCCTTCGCACGAAGTGCATCACGGATCTCGAAGGATCTGTCAAGATGCGCATCGGCAATAGGAAGGATACGCACCTGCTCCGGAGCCATCCACAGAGGCAGGCAGCCTGCATACTTCTCGATCAGGTAAGCCAGAGTCCTCTCGAAGCAGCCGAGGCTGGTTCTGTGGATGATGTACGGAAGCTTCTTCTGTCCGTCCTTGTCGATGTATTCCATACCGAACTTCTCCGCCAGAAGCATATCGATCTGGATGGTAACGAGAGTATCTTCCTTACCGAATACATTCTTATACTGAATGTCGAGCTTCGGTCCGTAGAAAGCAGCCTCATCGATTCCGATAGTGTACTCCAGTCCGAGATCGTCGAGGATCTTCTTCATCGCCGCCTGTGCTTCTTCCCACTGCTCGGCAGTACCTTCGTACTTATTCTTCGGATTTGCCGGATCCCACTGGGAGAAACGGAAAGTACAGTCTTCCAGAAGGCCTACAGTGCCGATGAAATACTTGGCCATTTCAAGGCAGTTGCTGAATTCCTGCTCCAGCTGGTCAGGACGGATGATGAAATGTCCCTCAGAGATAGTAAACTGACGGACACGGATCAGGCCGTGCATCTCGCCACTGTCCTCATTACGGAACAGAGTCGAGGTCTCGGTCAGCCGCATCGGCAGATCACGATAACTTCTCTGGCGGTTCAGGAATACCTGATACTGGAACGGGCAGGTCATCGGACGAAGTGCGAAGCACTCTTTCGACTCATCATCCGGATCACCCATGATGAACATGCCATCGCGATAGTGATCCCAGTGCCCGGAGATCTTATAAAGGTCCCGCTTCGCAAAATACGGTGTCTTGGTCAGAAGACAGCCCTTAGACTGCTCATAATCCTCGACCCAGCGCTGCAGAAGCTGGACGACACGGGCTCCCTTCGGCAGAAGGATCGGAAGACCCTGACCGATATAATCCACAGTGGTGAAATACTCAAGTTCACGTCCAAGCTTGTTATGATCACGCTTCAGCGCTTCCTCACGAGCGGCCACGAACGCCTTCAGCTGTTCCTTATCAGGGAACGCTGTACCATAGATACGCTGGAGCATCTTATTCTTCTCTGAACCTCTCCAGTACGCCCCCGCACAGGAAAGAAGCTTGAACGCCTTGATCTCACCTGTGGACTCCATGTGCGGACCGGCACAAAGATCCGTAAACTCACCCTGCTTGTAGAAAGAGATGACCGCATCTTCCGGAAGATCATCGATCAGTTCGACTTTATACGGCTCACCGAGTTTCTCCATCAGTTCTCTGGCTTCTTTTCTCGGAAGTTCGAATCGTTCGATCGGCAGGTTCTCCTTGACGATCTTCTTCATTTCTTCTTCGATCTTCTTTAAATCTTCCGCCGAGAAAGCTTCATCACGGTCAAAATCGTAATAGAACCCATCATCGATTGCAGGGCCAATGGCAAGCTTCGTCTCCGGCCACAGTCTCTTAATGGCCTGCGCCATGATATGAGATGTACTATGGCGATACCTGTTTCTCTCTTCTTTGTTACTAAAATCAACCATTTTGCTTTCCTCCTTTGTATGGTCTTTCGATTTTTCCGCGGAATACAAAAAAGCCACGCATCCCGCATATAGGGATGCATGACTGCACGGTTCCACCCTAATTGCCCGAGACTCTCCCCGGACCACTCATTGTCCCCTCTTAACGCTCGTAGGCAGCGGCTGCTCCATACTCGGTTTCCCTTTAAGGAGCGCGACTCTGAGGTGGTACTTCCCGTCTGATACTCGGAAAGAGCTTCCAGCCAATGGCTCTTTCTCTCTGTCTGATCAATAAAGAAACGGAAAACATGTCCTCTTCTTTGTCTTTGATTGTTAATTAGTGTATTCCAACAAAAGTACAAATGCAAGTGTTTCTTGCAAAATATCGAGTATCTTTTCAGTATAAATCCGCCAGGCTCAGGATATCCCGAGTGCCTCTTCCACTGAACCGGCTAGGTTTCTCGCACGGATGATCACAGAATCGCTTTCCTTCTCTGCCAGTCCCTGCACGAAGACATAGTAGCCGTCAACATAGATCAGTTCCAGGAAAGAATAACCCAAATCAGGATGCTCTTTATCCTGCAGACCGTCATACCGCACGATATTCCCGTTCTGCGTAAGCTTATCCGACTCGACATTCGTCGTATCACAGATCAGATTCTGCACCAGCTGATCGAAGTCGATCTGCCCCACTTCCTGCAGAGTCACCAGAACCTGCATCGAATCGTCATACGCCATGAAATCGTAAGACGAATCCTTGTTGTCCATGATCTTCATACCAGCACTCACACACGCTGCACGAAGTCCGTAAATACTGAGACTTCCCGTCGCAGAAGAACCGGGCGTCTCCGTTGAATCCGAAGACTCACCCTTCTTCGTTTTCTTCGTCGAATCATCCTTCTGCGTGGTTTTCGTTTTCCTGTTGGTCTCGTCACCGGATCTGCCTTTTCCTGCAAGATACCCGACGCCCCCCGCAATCGCTCCGATCACGATCACAGCTAAAGCGATCACCACCACATTTTTCCAGAAATTCCTGTCCCGATAGAAAGGAATCGACTCCTCCACCTCTTTGGGAAAACCAACTGAATTGCCTTTCGACAGAGACTCCGGCGACAGGATCGGACCGGGAACGACTTCCACAAGCGCATGATCAGCCTGCCCCTCCGAGCCGTCCCCCGCATCTTCCGAATTCTCTTTCTCACTCGGACTTGGAGACGAAATCTCTTCCGGAACCTCCGGCGACGGCTCTGCCTCCAGCGGCTCCGCGCTTACAGGCTCTTCATTCACCCGCTCATCTTTTACCGGTTCTTCTTCCGGAACATTCATAAATTTCGGATCCATACACTTACCCCACAAGTTCGCGGACGTACTTGTCACGCCACTTCTCATCCACATATCCACTTTCCGGATCAACCAGACATCCATAACACAGATCGTCCGCCATTTCCAGAATCGTATCCTTCAACTCCAGATTGTCTTTCCACTTCTCCTCGATCGCGTCATAGCCGACCATCGCCCCCACGATATTTCCGGCCAGGGCTCCCGTTGAATCACTGTCTCCACTGTGATTGACCGCAGATATCACGGCAGACGTGAAATCTCCCTCATGACGAAGCGCGCAGTAAAGGGCGATGGCCAGTGCCTCATCTCCACACCAGCCTGCTCCTATCATCGCGATATTCTCCTCATCCGAAGCTCCATTTCCAGCCAAGGATACAGCCTTATCGATCAGATTGATAAACACCTCAAGATGCTTTCTCTGTGCGAAAAGCACTTGAATCGTTTCCTTCGCATTCTCGATCAGAACGCCCAGCGTCACCTCCGGACCCGCCATGACTGCATTCTTGACCACATGGGCAAGGAATGCTGCCGGCATAAATCCGAGAGAATGCGAATGCGTCAGAGCAGCAATTTCCGCCCCTTCTGTCGCTACGGTCATATCATCCTCATCCCGCATAACGAGTCCGACCGGAGCCACACGCATTACGCCGCCACAGCCTTTACTGTGATTGATGCGGTTGATCGTAGATCCCCGCTCCCCGGACGCCAGGGCGTCCAGGCAAGTCGCGCCGGGCGCTCTGCAGCTATATAACCCATCAATATCTGACAGCCAAGTAATGCCTCCAGCTCCGGACATGCCGCGCTGGGTCTCCAGCCAATCCAGATAGGCCAGATATACATAATAGCTGGGCTGGGAAGCGACCCCTTTCAGGAGCGATCGGGTCTTTCCGTATAGAAGACCATTTGCAGTGAATAAGCTCATCTGCGTATCGTCCGAGAACAGCGCCACTTTCGAGGCCGGATCTATCTCATACTCAGTAATGCCGGAAGACCCGTACTTCGCATGAATACTGTCGATACTATGAAACTCTACCGGATAACCGAGCGCATCTCCGACGGCGCCTCCGAACAGGCAGCCGCGAATACGGTCTGAATACTTCTCTTGTTTTTCCACACGTTCGGCCAGAGCCGGTGGCAATAAGTCCTTATTCATGGTTCACCCTCCCCGTAACCTGGTCCCAGATCTCTTTCCAGGAATAACGAACTCGTTCGATCCTCATCATGAAAATGAGCTTAATAATGTTGAAAATCAGGAACCAGACGACTACACTTGCGAAGAAAGTCGTCGCCAGGCTCAGCACCGCACAGATTCCACAAGCAAGAACAATGGGTCCGAAATACTTATCTTTCGAGAAGAAATAAGCTATGGCTGCAATCAATCCCAACTGGATAAAAGCCGCGCCGAAGCGGATCCATGTCACAGACACCCCATCCCGGACCACAATCGGAGAGATCAGGAAGAGAAAGCAGATGATCATTTCCGCGATGCAGACCTTATTCAGCTGTCTGCGGATACGGTCCATTTCTTTCTGCTGTGCCGCACGCTTCTTCTCTTCCTCTTTCTGACGGATACGCTCTTCACGTTCCTTCTTCCAGTTTTCCTCGGCATCGCGCTGCGCCTGGATCCTTCCCATCTCCTGTTCATAACCCGCACCGAACTCACCGCTGTGCGAGATCAGCATCTGCTTGCCGCACACGGTACATGTCGCAACCTTCACAGCTGCATCCACCTGTACATTCGCACCACATCCGGTGCAAGTCATGTCAACCAGTTTCATACTCTTCGTTTCACCTGTTTTCCGGCGTTCCGGATACGATCATCCGACCTCTATGGTCACCGGATCGCCGATAATCTTATCCTTATAATTTCCATCTTCCTGAATCAGGATGGACAGCGTAATCGTCTCGATCTTCGTGATATCCGCCTCCTCGAGATCGCTCTCAAAGAATGTGATATACGCGATCGCCTTGCTGTGCGGCTGAATAAACTTATAAAGGAGTTCGCTGATATCTATACCGTTGACGCGGAGTAAATCCTTCTGGAAAATCATCGTTGTATCCCGGTTGTTCTCAATGTACAGAACAAGCTCATTGCCGCCCCAGTTATCGGATCCGAAATCGATTGCAACCACCTTCATCGTTCCGTCATCGAAGAGTGTCGCACCATAGGAGAAATCGTATTGCGGTTCATTTCCTTCCTCATAGGCCGAAGTCACAATACGAACAGGTTCCGTCTTATACGTCGCCTCTGTATCTGTATACTCCACAGAAAAACGGAAATCGACCGTGCGCGGATCCCAGTCTCCGATATCTGTTCCGAGTGTCATAAAGAATTCGAATTCCGTGTCAGTATTCGTCTGATCTTCGAATTCCCCCACGAAGAACCCGCTCAATTCAAATCCATTCACAGCGAAGAACTCACTCATCATCTTAACCGGATGACCTGTCTGATTATCCACATTCAGCTGGAAAGTGCGGTCTGTACCGTTTCCGAGCTTATAACCGGTGATCTTGACGACCAGCCCCTCCGAATTCACGAGTACCTGTTCTTCCACCGAAACCTGATGATACTCATATTCAGGGATCTCATGCGGTCCGATCTGCAAGATCTCCCCTTCCGGCCCATGCGTAGAAGGATTCTGATCCTTACCGAAAGACATATCCGAACTATCTGATGTATCGGTAGGATCAGACGCATCTGAACTCTCAGGGGTCTCAGTCGTCGGCGTATCTGTAGAACTGTCCGCCGGTTCTGTTTCCGTATCGTCCGGATCCGTAGTCTCGACAGTTTCCTTCGTCTTCTTCGTTGTCTTCTTCTTTTTCTTCGTTGTTTCCTCTGATTTGCAGGCGCTGACAGCTGCCATCATCGTAAGCAGCATCGTCACAACCAGAAGAATGGACACTCTCTTTTTCATACTCTCACCTGTTTCTTTTCTTTCAGTAAAATTATAGCACATTCACGTTACTCTTGTGTTATGATTGAGTGCGTGAAACCAAGAAACCTAACGGAGGCAATTATGCGCAGAATTCTGGCGATCCTGATCCTTTCTTCCATACTGCTCAGCATGACGGGCTGTTCTAAGAAATCCCCCCGACTCGATGTGGAAAACTTCGAGAAATACGTTTTATCTGATATGGGCCTGGAAAGAAAAGCCGGAGCGACTTTAGATGCACCGGGCTACTACAACATGGATGACACCATCGACAATTCAGATGCCTCCTCCATGAAGCGCGACCACTACGCTCAAGTGTATTCAAAAAGCGAGAAAATGCCTATCGGCGAGATGTACATGGTCTACACCGATTACCAGACGGAAGACGATGCCAGGAACTACTTCACACAGCTCGTAACAGACGAGAAGTCCATGCTTGATTCCTCTGCCATCCAGCGCACCGTCGATGAAGGCACCGACTATCTTCTCGTCCTGACACAGCAGACCGATCTGCGCTGGCAGTTCGAGTGCCTCTATATCAACAAGGATGTCATCCTGTTCTCAGCGATCATCATGGCAACAGACGAAATAAACAAACTGGATATAGAATGGATAAAGCAGATAAAGGAGCTCTTCGAGGATCTTCGTATCCGCCAGCCTCTTAAGCTGAGCCAGCAGCTCTCCGATCTCATCAAGTAGAAAGTCCGACCCGCTCTCCGTATCTTAACCGTACTTCCATACCCTGCGCCGCATACTCTTCGATATCCTCATCAAGCTTCAGGACACCCGCCTGACATAGGACTACGATCGTTGAACCGCCTAACCGGAAGTATCCCTTCTCCTGGCCCTTACGGAAATCCACGATCTCATGGTTCACGATCCTGCCGACCATCAGTGCGCCCACTTCGATCATAATGATTCTTCCGAAATTCTCCGTCTGATACGAACTGACTACCCGGCTGTTCTCCTGATAGACGCGATGCTGTGAAGAAATGTCACTGACAGTATGAAGACGCCCCTTAATATGTCGGGACGACAGGACTTTTCCAGAATCCGGAAAACCGTAGCGGTGATAATCATCGACAGAAAGCCGGAACACCAGACATTCCCCCTCTGCAAAATCAGCAAGATCCATCCCTCTTCCCACCAGATCCTCCAGCGTATACTCATTACACTTAATAAGGATACGCTTATCTGATGTGACCGGATAGATGCTGAGTTTACTGTCCGCCGGCGACACGAAAACACCGTCACCCTCCGCGACAGGTCTTTTTCCATCCCGGATCCGTCTTGTGAAGAAATCATTCAGTGAACGGAACTTCCGGTCCTCGTACTCTTCCATATTGATATTATTCTTCCGGATAAATTTCGGAATATGCATCCGCGACAGCCACGTATCCGTATATAGACCGCCTATCTTTGACACAGGCTTACTTAGAACCAGGGGCATAACGAACCTTCCGAATGCCGTTCCGTAGAGTTTCTTCAGAAATCCTCCGCCGTACTGGACATCGGAATAACAGGTCCCCGTCTTTCGGTCATACACTAGCCGGCTGTTTTGCATCTTTCTTCCTCGGAAAAAGCACTTTCTTCACGGCATCCGTCAAATAATACTCACCCACGCCAAGACCCACGGTCAGAATGATCGCCGCGATAGCGAAGACCAGAGGGCAGTTCTTCGGCGCCAGTTTCTTAAAGAAGAGCATCTTCTTGTCCATCATGTAGCGCACGATCTCCAGAGCCATCAGATTCATGAGATACGTATCCAGAGAGAACTTCCCGAAGAAACGCGTGACAGGATTACTGACATGGTACTTCATCATGAAGATCACGATCAGGAAGCCCAGAAGCGCCATAACAGGAAGCTGGCAGAAGAAGGTATACATCTTGTTCTTGATCCCCGGACCGAAACCAGCATACTCCGTCCAATAGCCGTAATGGCTCTGACCGAACTCCGACAGGAGGAACGCGAAATAGGTAAGTGCCAGAAGGATATGGAACTTCAGCGCATACAGCTTCTTAAACCACGGAACGATATACTTCTCATAATTGGCGAACAACATACCGATAAGGAAGGCCACAGCAGAATTGACCCACCACTCGCCGTTAAACCAAAGCACCTTCTGATCTCTCCACCAGATGGTATTCGGGTGATTCCAGTCCATCCACCAGTTCTTCTGTCCATGCCACCAGGCGAAGTGTCCGTTGTAACAGAATCCGATTCCCATACCCACAATAACCGCAGCCATAAGAAGGAAGCAGACCGGTCGGTTCTTAATAAAGCGGAAGAACAGATAGAAGAAAAGATAAAGAAGCGCCAGCACGATCGGGAACCACGCATAGACATTCATCATCGTAAGACCCGACAGATTACAGATCCAGTGCACCGACGACCACTTCACCCTTACCAGGAAGTACTGATACAGCGCATAGAGAAGGACATTTACATAGAACGGCACAACGATAGCCTTCACGATCCTGTTCTTGATAAAGCCTTTGAGGTAGTTCTCTTTCGTATTGAGGCTCTTCAGAAGGCCATATCCGGAACAGAAGAAAAATATCGCCACGAAAAAAGCACCGGCATTCACAAACGGAGTCAGGACCTTCCTCTGCTGGAACAGTTCCTCTTGAGAAATATGATGCAGAATCACACCGATCGCGGCAAAACCACGAAGCGACTTCATCACCTCAAGACTCGCATAATCATCATGGAATTCCTTCTTGCCGAACTTATTCGACGCCCCCCAGATCAGGAGCATATAGAAGAAGAAATAAACGGCAGTCTTCAGGACCGACCAGTAGTTAATATATTTCAGAAACTCTTTCATGAATAGGACCTCATATTACAAGCGTACCGTAGTATTATCACACAAAACCCATCTGATGCAAATACAAAAGCCGGATTTACTTGAATTCCTCCCTGTTTTTCCTGTTGTTTAAGATTCAAAAACAGAAAATTCATATTTTCATAAAAATCCTGCGTATTTTGTTCTCTAAAATAGAAATATGAACGAAGCGAATTGTCTACATGTAGTTTCTATATCCTTTGGGGGGCTGTTATGAGGGGATGCAGCCCCCCACATTTTATGCACCCGCATATCAGCCGAGATGGATCTTCGCTTCCGGATATACGCTCTTCACATTCTTTCTGTCCTTCATGATCAATCCCATCGCGAACGTGATCGGACCGATACGGCCGAGGAACATCACAGGAATGATAAACAGATGCCCCCAGAAAGAGAACTGCGGCGTCGAGGCAGAAGAAACGCCCACCGTGCCAAATGCCGAAGCAGACTCGAACAGCAGATCGACGAAAGTGAACTTTCCTGCCGCCAGAAGTGATCTTTCGGTTACGGACAGAACACAGGCCAGTACCACCACCACACAGATACCAAGTGTAAAGATCGTCAGCGCACGCTGTACCGTCGACCGGGAAATACGGTGATTATGGATCACCACTTCCGGATTACCGGCGAAATCAGAACGGATCGAATAAAGAAGCAGCGCGAACACCTGCACCTTAATACCGCCACCGGTACTGCCCGCACCCGCACCGATAAACATAAGGACCGCACACAGGATCTTCGTGCAGTCACGCATCGCCAGAAGGTCGATAGAATTCATACCGGCCGTACGCATAGACATAGACTGGAACAGCGCCGCCTTGATCCGCTCCCAAACCGGGAAGCTGCCGATCGCAAGCTCCTTCGTATTCGTCCACTCCATAATCAGGATCAGTACCGCACCAACCACCAGAAGCAGGACCATCATCACGAACGCCAGTCTGGTATGAAGAAGCATATGTATATTCGTGCGCTCTTTCTTGTCGTGATTCATAAAGGCCTTAAACTTCCTGGAACAATAATCTATAAGATCCTTCCACACGTGGAACCCAAGGCTACCGGAGAAGATCAGGAACACCGTCGTAAACACGATCAGATTATTGCCGTTATACGCCGTAAGGCTGGAATACGGACCGGAAGCAGTATCACCCATGACATCGAATCCCGCATTACAGAAAGCCGAAACCGACATAAAGAGCGATTTAAATAAACCATCCGAATACCCGAACTCCGGAACGAATTGCGTCGCAAAAAGCACAAAACCGGCGATCTCGAAGAAAAGTGTCATCAGAATGATCGTACGAAGAAGTCCGGTCAGTTCAGAAAAAGAGAAACTGCCCGTGCTCTCTTGTGCCAGAACACGAGTCTTCACATTGACCTTTCTTCTTACAAGACTGACACCGAATGTGTAGATCGTCACCAGTCCCAGACCACCGACCTGGATCAATATCAGAAGGATCACTCTTCCTAAAGTGTTGAATGTCGTCGCCGTATCCCGGACGATCAGTCCCGTCACACAGGTCGCCGACACAGTCGTAAACAGAGAATCGAAGAAACCGATGCTTTCGCCGGAATTCGTCACGAAAGGCAGCATCAGCAGAATCGTGCCTACCAGCATGATCAGAAGGAAACTGGAAATGATCACCCTCGCCGGACGATCCTTCATCCATTCCAGAACTTTACGGGTTTTCGTCCTGCGGATCAGCATTTATCGCACCATCTCTTTCCAGATCTGCTCGATATCTTTATGTGCACATACCATCATGATCTGATTGCCGGCATGCATAACAGTTGAACCGACAGGAGTGACCGTCTCGCCATCCTCAGAGGCCAGCACAACGACACGCGAATCATGAACGAACTTATACTCGGCCATGGATTTGCCGCATGCGGCAGACTTCTCTGACAGGACAAATTCGATGATCACATGATCGGAATTCTTGATACGATGCACGATACGAAGCCCCTCATAATCGATTTCCTGCTCGATCATATGTGCAAGGATCTGCGTCTCCGAGAAGGCGTAATCCACACCGAAATGCTCCATGATCTCTTTATTCTTCGGATTGTTGACACGCGCGATAGAGAAGCGGACACCCAGATGTTTCTCCGCGATCTGGCAGGCGATCATGTTCGTCTCATCCTGATCCGTCAGCGCCACGATGATATCCGCACCTTCACACGCTTCTTTAAGCACAGGATAGGAAGATCCGTCACCATTGATGACTTCCGAAACCGAGTTGTCCGCGAACTTCAGCGCCGCCTGCGGATCTTTATCAATGATCACGATATGGTGATTGCCTTCGAGTTCACGGATCAGGTAATAGGCAAGTTTTCCCGCTCCGACGATTACAAGTTTCATATGACGAAATACATGACCGGTATCAGACCTTCTTCTCAGCCAGTACCAGCTTATCCCCTTTCTCCAGTTTCATGGACGGAAGCGCAGTCAAAAGGTTCTCATGACGAACGATCCCGAAGATATGTCTTCCTTCCGTATCCTCCACGTCCCGAAGTCTTGCGCCCGTAAACTGATCGCCGAGCTCAAGAAGCGTAAATACGACATTATTCCCGAACAGATTTGTAACCACCTGTCCGACATACTCTTCTCTCTCCACATGCTCTTCTATCGCACGAAGGAAAGCATCCGCAGTAAGGACCGTCGACGAAATGGAAAGAAAACCCGTCTCATCGAACAGATGATAGTCATCCGCTCCGAATACTCTCGTGATCACATTCTTTACCTGGAAGATATCTCGCGCGATCTGGGATGCCATCAGATTCTGGTTCTCACTGTCGCTCATGGCACAGACAATATCCATCGATCCCATATCCGCTTCCTTCAGCACATCCGTATCGATGATCACACCATCTACTGTCAGTACGCCAAGATTAAGATTTCTCTCGACCTCCTGCGCATTTCTGTCTACCAGAACACAGGTGTGTCCCTTCTCAATCAGTCTCTTCATCAGTGCGATCCCCGCTCGGGACGCACCCAGGATCATGATCTGCATACATCATCCTCCTAAGTAAAGATAAGAGGGTCCGCTTATCTGGAAAGCAGATACCCCAGAATCGATGCGGCCGAGGCAGCGTTAAGTGACTCCGCTTTCCCGGGCATCTCTATCTTAACAAGTATATCACAACGCGAAGAACACAACTCCGTAAGTCCATTCGCTTCATTTCCTATCCACAGGGCTTTACGCTGCGGAAAATCCATCCCCGACAGCGGACGGCCGCGAAGATGCGCACCGATCGAGCTCACGCCATACTCGGCAAGCTTGCCGAATATAGCTTCCGTATTCGGGAAAGTCAGAAGCGGAATATGGAAAGCCGAACCCATCGAGGCCCGAAGGACCTTCTCATTATACGGATCCACACAGTCCTCCGTAAGAAGGACGGCATCGTAGGCGAAAGCATCTGCCATTCTGATGATCGTACCCATATTCCCCGGATCCTGAAGATGCTCCAGGACAATATACCGGCAAGGGCCCTCTTTCCGGAACGCCTTATCATCCGACGGCGGCGCATCCACCACCATTGCGATCCCCTGCGGATTCACGGTCTTACTTATCCGAGTAAAAAGAGCTTCGCTCAGGACCACCACCTCGGCCTTCGATAGATCCGGGTATTTCTTCTCCCACTCATCGAAGAGAGGAACCTTATCCGAACGAAGGATCAGTATCTCAGGAGTAAGCCCGGAAACAAGCGCATCCTCGCATAAACGCAAACCCTCGATGAAGACCTGCGCCTTCGCTCTTGCCGCCTTGCGGTCCAGGAGCGAGAAAACAGATCGGAATCGAGGGTTTTCTTTGCTTTTTATCTCTATGAAGCGGTCCACGCCGAAATATCAGAGCGCGCTCTTTGCCTGCTCACAGAGCTTCGCGAAACCGTTCGGATCCGTGATAGCGATATCGGACAGAACCTTACGGTCGAGTGCAACATTCGCCTTCTTCAGACCATTCATGAAACGGCTGTAGGAAAGACCATTCTGACGGCAAGCCGCATTGATTCTCTGGATCCAGAGCTTTCTGAAATCTCTCTTCTTAGCCTTTCTGTCACGCTTCGCATAGGAAAGGGACTTCATGACCTGCTGGTTCGCAACCTTGAACAGCTTGCTCTTATGACCGAAATAACCCTTCGCCTGCTTCAGGATCTTATGATGACGCGCTCTTGTACGCATACCTCTTTTAACTCTAGACATGGTAAATTACCTCCCTAAAACTTTTCAATCTGAATCTTTCTTGAGCCGATTATTTATACGGAACCATCGTCTTGATGATCTTCGCATTCGGAGCAGCACATACTGCCGTATGACGGAGATGTCTCATTCTCTTGCTCGGTCTCTTGCTCAAGATGTGGCGACGGAAAGCCTGGGAATACAGAACCTTACCGGTACCCGTTACCTTAAATCTTTTCTTGGATGAACTGTGTGTTTTCTGCTTAGGCATTTCTTTATTTCCTCCTTAATCACAATCAGTTTTTCTTCGGAGCAAGGAACATGACCATGTTTCTGCCCTCAATCTTGGCCGGCTTATCGACCTGGCCGAACTCTGCACAAAGCTGTGCAAACTTCTCCATCACAGCGTAACCCTGATTCTGGTAGGCCATCTCACGGCCACGGAACTTCACGATTACCTTCACTCTGTTTCCATCCTTCAGGAAACGACATGCGTTCTTCGTCTTGACATTCAGATCGTGGTCTTCCGTAGTCAGCTTCATGCCGATCTCCTTGGTCTCGATCACTTTCTGATTCTTACGGGCTTCCTTCTCACGTTTCGCCTGCTCGAAAAGATACTTTCCATAATCCATGATCTTGCAGACCGGGTTATCCGGGTTATTTGCGATAAGTACCAGGTCAAGTCCGGCAAGCTCGGCCGCTTTTCTGGCCTGCTCGATCGGAACGATACCGACCATCGTACCATCTGCATCAATCAGTCGCACCTTCTCGAAACGAATCTCTTCGTTGATAGGCTGCCCATTCGTTTGTCTGGCGATAAGAACACACCTCCTTTAAATCAAAAACGGAGTGAACACTTCCGCTTCACTCCGTTGAACTATCCTGAAAGATAAGCCACATTTGTGAACCTCTTCACGTAAGTTTGAGGTGAGAAGCGGAAACTCCTACTTGCTGTAACTTCAACATAATATACGTTGTATCCTGGGATGTCAAGTACTCATCCCGATTTTTTTAATACGGATTTCCGAAGCCGGTCGGCATCAGCGCGATGAGGATCGCGAGCAGGTTACCGATGCCCGGAACCAGAAACACCAGCGTGTACCACTTCGACAGCCCCGCATCGTTCATTCTGCGGCAGAAAGCCGAAATCTGGACGAAAGTGACGATCAGATAAACAAAACCATACGCCAGATAGTAAGTGATCCCCCGCGTGCCACCGACAGACAGCCCCACATTGCCGAGGATGACCATGGCCAGAATGGCGATAACGAAAGACGACAGCCACGTGCAGGCGAAATACTGCATACGGGTAAGCTGGCCATATTTCAGGTTAAAAATCTCGTTCCAATACTCCGCCAGATCCTCTAGCGTGATCAATTGACAGAGAAATAAAATAAAAAACAGACCCATAATGTCACTTCTTCCTTCTTGTTCCCCAGATTTCGAATCTGTGAAGCACGTGCTAGTTTTCTGCTTGATTATAATATCACATATTTATGATACGGTAAAAGCACGTCACTACGGAAGCGTACGAAACAAATCCCGATTCTTCTTACCTATAATATGCTATAATTCATAGAAATGAACATGTAAGAAGGAAGTGATTATCATGATTTCCAAAGAAATAGAGAGCAAACTGTCCGGCGGTTCCCTGATCCGCAAGATGTTTGACGAAGGCACGAGACTCAAGAAGATCTACGGTGAAGATAAGGTCTTCGACTTCTCCATCGGAAACCCCGACCTCGAACCGCCGAAGGAAGTAAAAGAAGCGCTGATCGATCTGGCCCATGCCGATATCCCGGGTATGCACGGATATATGGCCAATGCCGGATATCCTGAGACACGTAAGGCAATCGCCGATCAGCTCACGAGAAAAAGCGGTCTTTCTATCGGGATCGATTCCATCTGCATGACATGTGGTGCGGCATCCGGCATGAATAACATCCTTCGCGCCATTATGGAACCCGGCGATGAGATTCTTCTTCTTGCACCTTTCTTCCTCGAATATCTGAATTACATCAGTAACGTGCAGGGCGTACCGGTCATCGTAAACACCGATCCGGACACCTTCCTTCCCGTCATGTCCGAGATCGAGAAAGCCATCACTCCGAAGACGAAAGCGATCATCATCAACTCCCCGAACAATCCGAGCGGTGCCATCTATCCGAAGGAAGTCCTGGAGGAACTGAACGCCCTTCTTACGAAGCAGGATCACGTCATCCACGTGATTTCGGACGAACCATATATCGATCTGGCATACGACGGCATGACTGTACCGTCTTCCCTTTCCTGTTTCGACAACCTCATCGTCTGCTTCTCCTGGAGTAAATCTCTCTCTCTCCCCGGCGAACGTATCGGTTACACCTGTGTCAGCCCGAAGCACGCTGATTTCGAACTGCTCACGCAGGCACTGGTTCTCTGCAACCGTATCCTCGGCGATGTGAACGCCCCTGCCCTTATGCAGCGCGTCGTCGCCCGTGCTCTGGACGCCAAGGTCGATGTCCCGAACTACGAGAAGAGGAGAAATGAACTCTATGAGATCATCACAGAAGCGGGCTTCACCTGTACGAAACCGCAGGGTGCCCTGTATCTGTTCATGAAGACTCCGATCGAAGATACGAAGTTCTGTGAAGTCTGTGCGAAGTATAATGTTCTGGTCGTACCGGGCTCCGCGTTCAAGCGTGAGGGCTATGTCAGACTGGCCTTCTGTGTTTCCGAGAAGACCATTCTCGGCTCGAAAGAAGCATTCGAAGCCATCGCACGAGAACTCGGTCTGAAGAAATAATATCAGGACCTTGGAGTTACAATGACGAGCACGGTTCCACCACTCATGGTGAAGCCGTGTTCTTTTTCTTCCATCCGAAACTCATTACTCACCGTAAGCGAAGAACCGGGAAGAATCGTCTTCTCAAAGAGCGGATACTTCATGCCGATCGTCGACACGCCCTCAGCGCCTCTCCCCATAGGAATGAGGGAACATGTATAGTCTTCCCGCACAAGATGACCCGGGATGTCGAACCGGCACTGTCCACGAAGCGGAAACACCCACGTAACGCCATCCGTCGCAGTGATCCTTCTGCCTTCCTCTTTCAGCTTCATAGTAAGGAAAAGATTGGCCATCACATGATCGGTTCTGCCGAGAAGAGACGTAACGAAGAGTATCTCTTTCTCTTTGGGAACAGATCTCAGGCAGATCTCCGAGTCCGTCATATCCTTCTCTACCGGGAAAAGACGGGTATGTATATGGTTTTCCGAGATCCAGTTACGGGTATCCTCGGATATCGAGTCCATATCTCCCCACACCTCATCCGGAAGGATTCCGAATGGACGCAGTGCATCCGCGCCGCTATCGGCACAGATCAGCGATTCCGCTGTTTTCAGCCGAGGCAGAAGAGACGTCAGATCCTTATTCGGTCCGCCGGCGATTACGACAATGCACATGTGCGAAGCTCCCTTATTGCCGCAACACGGTCCTTCTTCCCGAACACAGCGGATCCGGCGACCAGATAGTTCGCGCCGGCCTTTACGACACGTGGAGCTGTCTCATCACAGATTCCTCCATCCACGGAAATAATCGTATCGGCACCAGCCTCATCAATCACCTTGCGGACAGCGGCGATCCGTTCAATCGACTCCTCCATGAAATGCTGTCCGCCGAAGCCCGGCCGGACAGACATAACCAGGACCAGATCGACCTTCGTACAATACGGAAGGACCTTCTCGATCGGTGTATCCGGATGGATCGATATACCCACACGTTTACCGAGTTTCCTCACTTTATCGATCGCCACATCGGGATCTTCCACCGTTTCCACATGGAAAGTAAGCATATCGGCCCCAGCCTCAGCAAAAGGGCCGAAGAAATCAAGAGGATTCGTCACCATAAGGTGGACATCGAAGACCATGTTGGTGTTCTTTCTGATCGACTGCACGACCGGCACACCGAAAGTAAGATTCGGAACATAATGCCCGTCCATCACATCAATGTGCAGAAATGCCGTTGTTTCCGACACTTCCTTTATCTCATCATGGAGGCGGCCACAATCCGCAGCCAGAATAGATGGTGCAATCACCACATCACTCATATGGATACCTTCCTTCTATTTTCCGTATCTTTTCGATGTCTCTATTATTATATCTAAAAACTCACGATACCGCGCAAGTCTTCCTTCTGAAATTCCACTTTCTTGCACCCTGCATCCGAGCTCGCCTCTATGCCGGCAGTCCTGGAAACGGCACTTCCCCGCAATTTTCAGAAGTTCAGGATACCCGCCGATCAGATCTTCTTCACTGATACCGATCCGGTCTACCTCAAGCGACGAGAATCCGGGCGTATCGATCAGATATCCTCCCTCATAAGGGAACAGCTCCACATGCCGGGTCGTATGCTTGCCCCGCTTAAGTCTCTCGCTGATCTCGCCCACCTCGATATGTTCTTTCCCCGTGAGACGGTGGCATAATGTAGACTTGCCTACTCCGGACTGACCGGCTACACCCACCGTATGCCCACGGAAAAGCGCACGTACAACATCATCCGAGAGCATCTCCTCTTTCGATATCTGTAGAATCCGGAAACCCGCCTCTTCGTATACAGCTGCCAGCTCTTTTGCTTTATCCGGAGCCAGATCCGTCTTCGTCAGAAGGATCACCGGATCGATCCTAAGTTTCGGACAGAGGATCAGAAGCTTATCCAGAAGTTTCAGATCCGGCTGGGGATCCGAAATCGACACCGCTATGATCAGCACATCGATATTCGCCACGCTGGGGCGGATCAGAAGATTCTTCCTGTCTTTTATGGTAACGATCGTGTAGGGAATATCCGGATCTCCGGACGGTTCGATCTCACAGTAATCGCCGACAGTCGGAATCACCTTCATTTTCCGGAAGATTCCGCGGGGTTTGGCCAGTACATCCTGTCCATCGGACAGATGTATCGTGTACTCGCCACCTACGCCCTTCATGATCCTGCCAGGCTTTTTCTGTTCACTGATCGTTTCCGTTTGTTTCTTCCCTCACACTTCTATAGGTTTCCTCTGCATCCCGGCCATATGGTCAGGCAATCGGAAGCTCTCCATCCTGCGGTTCATCCTGACCGGTAGGCGGCGTCGGATCCGAATTCTGAGACGGCGGCGGAACCGGCGTTGGCGTCGGTGTGGGTGTCGGCGTGGGCGTCGGTGTCGGCGTAGGTGTTGGTGTCGGAGTCGGAGTCGGAGTCGGTGTCGGTGTAGGTGTTGCCGTCGGAATCGGCGACGGAGTCGGAACAGGTTCAAATATCGCCTTTACCTTGAAATCACCTTCCGGCATGACAAACGTATATGAAGCAGAATAGCTGATCACCTGACCCGCTTCATCCACCCAGGATACGAACTGATACCCGATATTCGGTACCGCCGTGATCGTGACCGGATCATTTACCGGATACACACCTTCACCGGATACGGAACCTTCCCCAGTATACTCAACGGTAAGTGTATAGCCAATGATCTCCGGCGTCGGAGTCGGTGTTCCTCCACGGGCAACATCTTCTGCATTACCGACATACAGACGGATCGCCGACTTTCTCTGCACCTTGGTTCCGGGCGTCGGATCTGTCAGTAGCACGAAGAGTTCTGTCTCCGGGAGATTCTGTTCCTGCAGTTCCGGACTGATCTCGATCCCACCAAGTACCAGATCAGCCGCATCGATCATTTCCTTCGCCGTCTTCAGATCACTCTTATACATGTACGGAACTTCGACCTCAGATGACTGCTGGCTGAATACGATCGTAATCGAGGCGTTCGGCTTGACCGGCGTTCCGGCCGGCGGTTCCGTACGCAGGATCACACCGACCTTATTATCATCGTTGATCTCAGGACGCATCGATACCTCGTAGCCTTCCTTCTTCAATGTCTCGTAGACTTCTTTATAGTCCATTCCTGCATAATCAGGAAGTTCCACCGCATCCGGAGCCTTACTCACCGTAAGCACCAGAACATTCACGGAGCTGTTATTCTTCATCTCCATGCCTTCCTGGATATTCTGCTTGACGACGACACCCGGTGCATAGTCTGTCCTTATCTCATACTCGACTTTATACGTAGTGAACTCATGTTCCTCGAAGATCTGCTGCACCTCGACGATACGTTTGCCGACATAGTTCTGTACAACAAATACGCTCTGCGTCTCCTGACGGACAGACTTCTTCAGCGTGTCTGTCACCAGATAAGTAAGACCGATCAGAAGACCGATGATCACGATCACGACTACAATCACGATGAGGTTATCTTTCCATCTCGAACGTCTTCTGACTTTAATGGATCTTTCAATATCTTTCAATTTGCCGTAATTCGGTTCCTGACGGATGACAGGAGCCACTCCGGGCATATCCGTTACCTCATTCGGTGTCTCGGCATTGGCATCCACGATACCATAGGAACCATTCGGATCGACCATCAATGCATCCAGTTCCGTGACCATCTCACGGATCGACTTGTAGCGCATCTTCGGGTCCTTCTGCATGGCCTTCTGGATAATGGCATCAAGGCCCTGCGGAATACCGGGTACGAACGAAGAAGCATAAGGCACCGGCTCCTGGAGATGTTTGACGGCAATCGCCACAGAATTCTCTCCATCGAAAGGAACACGGCCTGTCAGCATCTCGAAAAGAGTGACGCCCAGGGAATAAATGTCCGAACTCGGGCTGACAATACCGCCTCTGGCCTGCTCCGGTGAGAAATAGTGGACAGAACCAAGTGCACCACCGGATGTAAGCGTGATCGTATGATTGGTCGAAGCATGAGCGATACCGAAGTCCGTCACCTTCGCCACACGGTCACGCGTGATCAGGATATTGTGGGGCTTGATATCACGATGCACGATTCCGTTCTGGTGCGCCGTATCGAGCGCCATACCCACCTGGATCACGATCGGCACCGCGACTTTCCAGTCCAGATGCCCGTTCTGAAGGATCATATCCTTAACCGTAATACCCTCGACATATTCCTGGACCATGTAGCGGATATTACCCTCCGTCCCGACACCGAACACATGAACAATATTGGCGTGAGACAGCGATGACGCGGCTTTCGCCTCGGTATCGAACCGCTTGATGAATTCCACATTCGTAGCAAACTCCTGCTTCAGGATCTTGATCGCGACATTCATGCCGGAATCGAGGTCGGTTGCCAGATACACATCGGCCATACCTCCGCTTCCGATCAGCTTCACGATGCGGTATCTCCCGCCCAGTATCATCCCCTCAGGGTTCAAATTCGTACTCATGTCTTCTCCTTGTTTTTCCTGACCTCACACTCTGCCAGGATCATAGATATATTATCGGGTGCACCGGCCGCCTCTGTCAGATCCATCAGGAGCTGGATACAATAATGCAGGTCCTTGTGCTTCCTCAGGACTGCCCGGATCGTTTTCTCCTCTACACAGCCATAAAGACCGTCCGAACACAAAAGTATAACATCTCCATTGCTAATTGCAACCGAGAATGTATCCGGCATCACATATTCATTGACACCGAGAGAACGCAGAAGCACATGACGTTTCGGATGCGTTCTGGCCTCTTCTTTCGTGATCGCACCCTTCTCGATCATCCGCTGGACCAGCGTGTGATCCGTCGTCAGCTGCTTCATTCTCTGTCCATGAAGATGATAGAGCCTGCAGTCACCGATATGGGAAACATATAGTTTGTTCTCACGTAGAACCGCCACTGTCAGCGTCGTACCCATACCGCGGAAACGGAACCCGGAGAGAGAGGCAAGATACACCTTCACATTCGCCTTCTCCAGCGTGAAAGAAAGAAGTTTCTCAAGTTTATCGGGATCATCTGCTTCATAAAGATATTCATTCAGGGACTGCCGGACATACTCGACAGCGGTCTTACTGGCCAGTTCCCCGGCTGCATGACCGCCCATCCCGTCCGCGATGACGAAACACTCGTCCTTACCGACGGAAAAGACTGCAAGACAATCCTCATTGTTCGCGCGCACCAGACCCGTGTCGGATACACTCACTACTTTCATGACTCTTTCTTCTCCTGCATACCTCTACGCAACTGCCCACAGGCGGCCATAATATCCGTTCCCATCTCGCGTCTTAGTGTCACAGTCATTCCACCCTTCTCAAGAAGGTCCTGGAACGCCCGGACATTTCCCGGTTTGCTCCTTCGAAAAGGACTGCCGTCAAATTCGTTTGCGGCAATCAGATTGATATGGCAATGGATGCCACGCAGCACCCGGCACAGTTCCTTTGCACATTCCGGTGTATCGTTGACCCCGTCGAACAGCGAATATTCGAAGGTAATACGCCGGTTCGTGTTCCGTTCATATGTCCGACACGCATCCAGCAGTTCCTGCATGGAATACCTGTTGGCGATCGGCATGATGCTCTTACGGAGAGTATCATTCGGAGCATGCAGGGAAACTGACAGATTCACCTGCATATCAATCTCAGAAAATTGTAACATTTGAGGCACAAGACCGCAAGTTGAGACCGTGATATGACGGGCGCCGAGGTTCAGTCCTTTCTCATCATTGGCGAGATGAAGGAATCCGATCAGTTCCTCGTAATTGTCGAACGGTTCGCCGATGCCCATGACCACGACACTGTGGATCCTCTCTCCGGCGAAGTTTCCGGCCAGAAGGACCTGGCCAAGCATCTCTCCTCTCGTAAGTGATCTGCCGAAGCCCGCATGCGCCGAAGCACAGAACCGGCAGCCCATCTTACAGCCGGCCTGCGAAGAGATGCAGATCGAAAGTCCGGTCTTATAGCGCATCAGCACGGTTTCCACACAGTGCCCGTCATACAGCTCGAACACGAACTTCTGCGTTCCGTCGATCTCTGATACCAGATGTTTGCCGATACTCATATTTTCGCAGACGAAGTCCTCTTTCAGCATCGTCTTGATATTCCCGGGAACATTGGTCATCCTGTCCATATCCAGAACCCCTTTGCTGTACCAGGAATAGATCTGGCCTGCCCGGAACTTCGGAAGATGCTTCTCCTTCACATATTCTTCCCAGGAAGGAAGATCCAGATCCAGCACGAAGCGCTTCTTCGATCCGCTCATCCTGTTTTCTTTATTCTCTATCTGCTCTTCCATCAGGTTTTCCTCCGCATCTTCGCTATAAAGAACCCATCCATGCCTTCCTCATCCGGAAGGATCGTCATCATTCCTTTTCCGCTTTTCTCACGAAGCCTGGAATTCGAAATAAGCCGCTCCGGAAGAAGTCCGGTAAAAGAAACGCACTCAAATTCCGGATTTCTCTCGAGGAAAGATCTGATCTGCACCTCATTCTCTCCGGGATTGATCGTACATGTACTATAAACAAGGAAGCCGCCTTTTCTCACCCGGAGCGAGGCATGATCCAGGATACTTTCCTGCACAGGAAGAAGCGACTGCATCTTCTCATATGACATAGACAGCCGGATATCCGGTTTCCTATGGAGAAGCCCAAGTCCGCTGCAGGGTACATCACATAAGACCAGATCGTATTCCGGAAGGAGGTGTTCCTTCTCTTCGTTAAGATACGTGCAATCGTAGTGGAACGGAACAATGGATCGTAATCCCAGTCTTTCTGCCGTTTTCCCCACCAGAAGAAGTCTTACCTCATTGGCATCCAGCGCATCAATGTGCCCCTGATCGTCCTGAAGCTCGGCCAGATGCGCGGTCTTCCCTCCCGGTGCACTGCAGGTATCCAGAATACTCCACTCCGGCTTCGGATCACATATACTCCCCACCAGCATCGCAGACAGACTCTGCACAGAGAAAAGCCCCTCCTGAAATGCCCGGGTATCGGAAACATCCCGACTCTGATCCATAAGATCCAGCGCCATCGGCACAAGCGGATCCTGCTCCACCTTGACACACTCTTCCCTAAGAAGCGCAATCAGTTCGTCATTCCGGATCTTCCGGCAATTCGGACGGAGCGTAACCTTCGGAACAGAGAGATAGGCCTCCATGATTCTATCCGCCTTTTCCCTTCCATACCACTTGATGATACATCCGGAGATCTCGCTCTTCAGCGAATAGCGGATATCGGCCTTTTTCTTCGGAATATTCGCCAGACGCTCTTCCCCCTCTTCTGTGAGACGGCGAAGCACGGCATTGATCAACCCTTCCGAACCCTTCTTACACACTTCCCTTGCCAGGTCGACCGTCGAAGACACGGCAGCGTAGTCTTTCACACCATAAGCATAGAGCACTTGCCACGCACCCATCCGAAGGCACGTACGGACTGGTGCATCCAGATCGGCGATCGGTTTCTTCAGGTAGGCGGACAGCATCGCATCGATCGTAAAGACACGGGTAATCGTTCCATATACCATAGCCGTTACGAAAGATTTTTCCTTATCACTTAGAATACTTCCCGCCAGTTCCTGTTTCAGCACAAGATTGGAATAGCCCTGCTTTTCCAGGACTTCCAGCAGGCATTGATATGCCGTTATTCTCGCCTCATCCGGGTACGATCCCATTACGGCTCGTCCTCCATTTTCGCCCCCACTTCGAAGTTATGTGCACAGTCGATGGCTTTCATTCTTTTTCCGGAAGAAGGCTGAAGCTCGAGAAGAAGAAGCGGTGCGTCTTCGCACATAACGGCAAGAACTCCCTTCTTCCCCACAAGCACGGTACCCGGGTCCGGTTCACCATATATATTTCTGTATCCGTCCAGGATCGAACTGTCCTCCGAAGGACAGGCATCGTAGATCTTTAATCTTCCACCCTTCCATATGGTCGATGCACCCGGCCAGGCAGAAAGAGCGCGTATCTGCGCCGAGATCGCCGCACAAGGACGATTCCACCGGATCTTCCCTTCCTCTTTTCCGATCGGAGGAGACATCGTCGCTTCATTATGATTCTGAGGGATCGGTTTGATTTCGCCACTGATATATCCCGGGATCGTCTTGATCAGCAGTTCCGCACCGGCCTCTGCCAGCTCGGCCATGAGTTCGGGAGTATGCACTCTCGGGCGGATCGCCACTTCCGTCTGCGTAAGGATATCACCGGTATCCATACCCGCATCCATCTTCATGATCGTAACCCCGGTCTTCTCATTCAGGTCCATAATGGCGCGCTGGACAGGAGCTGCCCCACGATACTGAGGGAGCAGCGAGCCATGCACATTCAGGCAGCCGTATTTCGGAATATCCAGCATCGCCTGCGGGAGGATCTTCCCGTATGCGGCAGTGATGATAAGATCCGGCGCAAGGGAAGCAATCCGGTTGATCGCCTCATCCGTACGCAGAGATGTGGGCTGCCAGACTTCGATTCCGTTCTCCGCGGCTTTCACTTTCGCCGGCGGCGCGGTAAGAATCATCTTTCTTCCCACAGGCTTATCCGGCTGGGTAACGACAAGAACCACATCGTATTTCTCGTCGATCAGACGGCCAAGTACAGTCGCAGAAAGCTCCGGTGTCCCCATAAAAACAACACGCATAATCAGTTCTCTTCTCCGTCCTCTAATTCCTCTTCTTCCACTTCGACGACCTTATCGATGAAAAGGATCCCATCGAGGTGATCGTATTCATGGCAGATACAGACAGCAAGAAGCTCCGTCGCCTCCAGATCGAACCATTCACCGTTTCGGTCCTGTGCACGGACACGGATCCGTGTCGGACGCTCCACATAACCATTCTTACCCGGGCAGGACAGACATCCTTCCATGCCAAGCGCAGCGCCTTCTCTTTCGTAGATCTCCGGATTGATAAACTCGATCTTACCATGATCGTCCCCTACATCCACGACAAAGACCCGGCGAAGGATACCGACCTGTACCGCCGCGATACCGATACCGCGGTTGTCGTAATACATGGTTTCTGCCATATCATCGAGCAGAATATGAAGTTTCTCATCGAATTTCTCGACCGGACGGGACTTCTTCCGAAGGATTGGATCTCCATCCACGACGATTTCACGTAAAGCCATAATGTCACACTCCTGTATGCGCAATCCTATCCGATGCGCCTATGATTAACTATTTTACCACATCGCGTCTATATCGACAGAGATGGAAAAACCGTACCCCGCATACGCCTGCTGTAATTTGGTAAAGCCGTCCGAAAGCAGTCCTTTATTCTTTGCACGGACGACGATCTGGTAACGGAAGCGGTTCATCAGCCTCGGGATACCTGCCGGACAAGGACCCAGGATCAGCATATCCTCCCCGAGATTGGCCGCCATCTGCCGCAGAGTATCCGCCACCATTCCGGCCTGCATCGCACACATCTCCTCGTTTTCGTGAGTGACCATGATGCCTCCGATCGCTCGGAACGGAGGATAGGCAAGCTGTTCTCTGTATACGATTTCACTTTCGAAGAACTTCTCATAGTCCTGTGTTGCGGCATAAGAATAGATCTCCGAGTCCGGGCATACCGTCTGGATAAACACATGTCCCGGTATATCTCCACGTCCTGCACGTCCGCTGATCTGGGCAAGTAACTGGAACGCCCTTTCTCTGGCGCGGTAGTCGCTCTGCCACAGCACACTGTCTGATCCCAGAATGCCCACAACCGACACCTTCGGGAAATCATGCCCTTTCGCGATCATCTGCGTCCCCACAAGAATGTCCGCTTCGTGGTTTTTAAACTTCGTCAGGATCTCTTCATGGGCCCCCCGGTAAGAAGTAGTATCCTGATCCATCCGGATGATCCTGGCACTGGGAAAGTCTTCCATCGCCCAGTCTTCCAGTTTCTGGATCCCGTCTCCCCGTATCGCGAGATATTCGCTGCCACAGGAAGGACAGCAGGACGGCATGGGAATGACCTTGCCACAGTAGTGGCAGATCAGAAGTCTATGCCGGCCCATCGTCTTGGTATGAAGCGTCATCGGAACATCGCACTCCGTACAGCGGATCATACTTCGGCAGGATGTGCAGTACACATTCTGCGAGAATCCTCTCCGGTTCAGAAGAAGCATGATCTGCTCTCCCCGGGAGAGGGCATCTCTCATCGCTTTATACAGCTTACGGCTGAAGATCGACGTGTTACCGGTATCCTTCTCCTTCTGCATATCGATGATGCTTACTTCCGGAAGCACGGACCCGCTCACCGCTCTGTTATGAAGTGTCAGAAGCTTCATATACCCGTGAGTGGCTGCGTAGAAGGTCTCCACCGACGGTGTGGCCGATCCGAGCAGAAGCTTGATCCCGGCCTTTCTGGCCCGGAACCTTGCCACATCTCTGGCAGAATATCGAAGAAGCGTATCGGCCTTATATGAGGAATCATGCTCCTCGTCCAGGATAATGAGCTTGAGGTTACGGATCGGAGCAAATACCGCCGATCTCGCACCGACGACGATCTGCACCTCCCCTTTCTGGATCATCTTCCAGGAATCGTATCTTTCTTTTGCCGTCATCCTGCTGTGAAGGACGGCGATCCCGTTAGGGAAATGAGAACGGATCCTGGCCACGGTCTGTGGTGTCAGAGAGATCTCCGGTACAAGATACAGTACACTTCCGCCCTGCTCTAATATCTGCTCCGTGATCCGGAGATACACTTCGGTCTTACCGCTTCCCGTCACCCCGAAGAGAAGAAACTCCTTTTTCTCCTCGGACTCGAGCACCTCTTTCACGGCCGCTTCCTGTTCAGGATTTAAGTCCACTTCTTTTGCTTCAACCAGTGGCAGGTCCTCGAATGGATTCTTAACGGTCGACAATTCTTCGGCAGAAAATTTCACGGAACGTATCCTCACCAGTCCGTTTTTCGCAAGCGTGTCTATAGGAGAACGCGAGATCGACAGTTCCTGCATCAGATCTGCCAATGTCATCTCCTTCACTTCGAGAAGCCACTCAAGTGCACGGATCTGCTGGATCGAACCGACCGCTTCCGATTCCAGCGCCTCTTTAGCTTTCTCCGGATCTTCAAGAGAAACGACCAGCTGACTCCGGCCTGTCCGCTTCGTAACCAGCGCCGGCACCATCTGGTGCATCGCCGACCCGTAGGTACAGGCATACCGCTTCACTACGAAAAGCAGAAGCTGAAGCTGCTCCTCATTCAGGACAGGTTCTTCTTCGACTAAAGAAGCAATCTTCTTGAGCGTATATTTCGAATCGGAGGACTCCTTTATCTTAAGGATCAGTGCCACTTCCGCACGGTTTCCCTTACCGAAAGGCACACGTACATATTGTCCGGCACATACTTTATCAGCAAGTTCCTCCGGAACCAGATAGTCGAATATTTTATTGGTCTGCCATACTCCATCCCGAAGGACTACTTCCGCGACCATATTCCCATCCTCTTTCTATTATGTTCCCAGCAAGTCGAACAGATCCATCTGTCTGGACTTGGGAAGCCCTTTCAGAAGTCCTTCCTTCTCCAGTTTCTCCATAGCAGACGGACCAAGATGCGCCCTCTGCTGCAGGTCTTCCTGCGTGCTGAACGGACGTTCATTCCGTGCACTTACGATGCCTTCGGCCATACTGGTGCTGATCGATTCGATGACATTAAACGGAGGGAGGATCTTTCCTTTCTCCACCTTGATGAATCTTTCCGAATGCGAACGGTTCAGATCATACGGGACGAACTCGATTCCACGCAGATACATCTCCTCGACAAGTTCACACAGATAGTAGAGTGCTTTCTCATTCGGCTTTCTCTTCGATAATCCGTCCCCCAGCGCTTCTCTCTTCGCCGTTACGAACTGTGTACCCTTGCACAGAAGATCTCCGTCGAATTCATCCGCACGGATCGTGAAGAAGGCACAGTAATACTCCTCCGGATAGTTGACCTTATACCAGGCGATACGCATCGCAGAGATCGCATACGCGGCCGCGTGCGCCTTCGGGAACATGTACTTGATCTTCTTACATGACTCGATATACCAGTCCGGCACGTTGTTCGCACGCATGATCCCCTCATGTTCTGGTGTAAGTCCCTTTCCTTTTCTGACTTTCTCCATGATCTGGAAGGCATCTGCATTCGGAACGTTCCAGTAGATCAGCTGCGTCATGATACTGTCACGGCATCCGATAACCGTATTCAGCGTACAGATTCCGTCACGGATAAGATCCTGGGCGTTGCCGTTCCAAACATCGGTACCATGGGAGAGACCCATCAGCTGGACGAGGTCATAGAACTGTGAAGGCTTCGTTTCCTTGATCATGTCACGAGCCATTCTCGTACCCAGCTCCGGAAGGCCCAGTGTCGCCGCGCCGGCAGGAGATGTCCCGTCCGGAATACCCAGTGCTTCCGTCGAGGTAAACAGCGACATGACCTTAGGATCCGGAATCGGAATATCGTGGCAGTCCACCCCTGTCAGATCTTCGAGCATACGGATCATGGTCGGGTCATCATGACCGAGGATGTCGAGTTTTAAGATCGTATCATGCAGAGCATTAAAGTCATAATGTGTCGTGATAATACCACAGTCGAGCTTATTCGCCGGATGCTGTACCGGTGTAAACTCGTAGATATCCATCTCCTTCGGAAGTACCACGATACCTCCCGGATGCTGTCCTGTCGTTCTCTTCACGCCGACAAGCCCCATTGCTCTTCTGTTGATCTCCGCATTCGTCAGTGTTTCTCCCCGGATCTCCGAGCAGTTCTTGATCAGAGCAATGGCATTCTTCTCCGCATAGCAGCCGATCGTACCTGCGCGGAACGTGTGGTGGCTGCCGAAGAGTTCTTCAACATATTTATGTGCACGCGGCTGGTATTCCCCTGAAAAATTGAGGTCGATATCCGGCTGCTTATCTCCTTTAAAGCCGAGGAACGTCTCGAACGGAATATCCTGCCCGTCCGAGATCATTGTCGCACCGCATTTCGGACAATCCTGAATCGGAAGATCGTACCCTGAACCATACGTACCGCTCAGATCGAATTCCGCAAAATGACACTTCGGACATCTCCTGTGAGGAGGAAGCGGGTTGACTTCCGAGATTCCCGAGAAGGTAGCGACCAGCGAAGATCCTACGGAACCACGCGATCCGACGATATAACCATCCGAGTTGGACTTATTGACCAGCTTATAGGCGATATAGTACATGATTGAATAGCCGTTACCGATAATACTGTTGAGTTCCTTCTCGACACGCGCCTTAACGATCTCCGGCACTTCACCCTCATACTCATACATCTCGTGCATGGTCTTATATACGATGGCGCGAAGGTCATCCGGGGCCGATCTGATAACCGGCGGATACGTGCCATCCGGGAAAGGCTTAATGTCAGAACGGATCTTCTCGGCAATTCTCCTCGGATTATAGATGACGACTTCCTCGCACCGCTCTTTCCCGAGATACGAGAATTCTTCGAGCATCTCATCTGTAGTACGGAAATACAGATCACTCTGCAGTTCCGCATCCTTAAAGCCCATATCCATAAGCATATACTTACGGAATTCTCCGTCTTTCTTCTCGAGAAAATGCGCGTCCGTAGTCGCACAGCAGGGTTTACCCATCACCTGCGCCATCTTGTCGATGATCACATTAATGTTCACCAGATCCTCGGTCGATGTAAGGCCGGATTCCTCATCTCGAAGATAGAATTCGTTGTTGCAGATCGGCTGGATCTCGAAATAATCATATAACCGGATCATCCTTTTGAAGGCTTTATCCTCCGATAAGAACGCGACGGTCCTGTCCACATCATTTCCGTTATCCACATAGGCTTTGTGCACAGCACGGAAGATCTGCCCACGCTCACAGGCACCACCTACGATAACCCCGGCATTCAGATACATCACCTCGGACTTCGGAATACGCGGACGCATGCTGAAGTATTCGGTATGTCCTTCCGATACCATGCGGTACAGGTTATAAAGACCCAGTGTATCCTCCACAAGGAAGATGATGTGGTACGAAGGTGTCTTTCTCTTCGTAACTTCTTCTTTCGGAAGCAGTCCGACATGTTCATTCATCTGATGACAGGAGGTAAACCCGAAGTCAGCGATGCAGCGCAGAAGGATGTTTGCACTGGCTCGTGCGTCATCCATGGCACGATGGTGATTCCCGATATCGATTCCGAGATACTCACATGCATCCACAAGTCCATGCTTCGGCATATCCGGATAAAGGAACGTCACCGCCGATACCGTATCGATCTCCGACTGGTAGAATTTCACACGGTAAGGATGATGTTTCTCTTCATCGAGCTGCTCGATATCGATCATGAAGCCCGCCTCACGGATAAATCCCATGTCAAAGAAGATATTATGTCCGACCAGCACGTCGCTGTCTTTCAGGAATTCCGAAAGCTTCGTGACTGCGTCGAAAGGTGCCGGCGCGTCCGCGATCATCTCTTCGGTGATCCCGGTCAGTTCTTTCGCTTTATCGGAGATCGGTATGCCCGGATTGACCATAGTCGTAAACACATCCGATTCCGAATATTCTCCGTTCTCTCCACGTGTATAACGGATCGCGGCGATTTCCAGAAGCCCTTCGCATGTGCAGTCCAGACCTGTCGTTTCCACATCGATGGCAACGAAAGAGTCGAGGGAAATATCCTCCTGCGGCACATGATAGGCGATACAGTTCCCGTCATCGACAAGGTATCCTTCCATACCGAAGATCAGCTTGAAATCCGGGTTTTCTTCACTCTTCTTACAGTCCTTATACGCACTGTACGCATCATTAAATCCCTGCACGACACCGTGATCCGTAATCGCACAGGCAGGGTGTCCCATCTTAAATGCCGTCTTGATGAGATCTTTCGGCTCGATTACCGCATCCTTCTCACTCATCTTCGTATGCGCGTGAAGTTCGATACGTTTCACTTCAGCCAGATCTTTCCGCTTCGGAGGTGGATCTGCTTTATAGAATCCCCGTGCCGAAGCTACCACCTGTCTGTCGAAAGAGCTCACGGAAACCTGTGTATATATACCGACATACCCGCCTTTGGCATACATCTTGTTCAGTATATCTGCATCTTTCGGAGAGGGAAAAGCGACGCACTCGATACTATATGTGGCATCGGTCAGATAGAACTTAAACAGAACCATGTTCTTATTCTTACCGACCAGACGCTGTCCTTCCAGAAGCTTGATCTGCCCCTCTAAGCGGACATATGTATCTGATGACAGAGAGCCATCCTCCACCTTGTCGATGGCATCACGGATCTTGTATCTCTTGGAGTCCAGAGACAATATACCCCAGATCCGTTTCTCCTTATCTTCTTGCGAAACAGCATTTTTCTTCGGTCCCGGAACAAAACCGCCCTTCTTTTCTTTCTTGACCGTATCTTTCTCAACGACGGACTTATACTCCCAGGAATTCTTATCCAGATCTGCCACATCCGCAATTTCTTTCTTTTTCGCTTCTTTTTTCTTCGTTCCGGATGCTTCCTTTTCGGAGGATACGGCTTTATTCACGGACTGTTTAGCCAGAGAACGAGCCCGTTCCCTCATCTGATTCAGATAATAATCCGGATCCGATGCCGTATCGGAAGCCGGCTCTGTTTCCGAAGTGGTCAGCGGCTCTGTTACTTTATCGCTTCCGGCTACCGTATTCTCTTTCACAAAGTTCATACGATATGACTTCTTGATGAATATGTATTCAGACATAAAAGAGGTCAGGAACACACGGATCTCTTCCTTGTCCTCATCGGAGATTTCTTCGTGAAGCAGGATACGTATCTCCTCTTCAGAAGAAGAAATGGCATCGACGTAGATGCCTCCGTGTGTCTTCTGTTTCATGACCCAGCAGATCCAGTTCCATACCGCAGGCATAGAAAGAGGACCGTATTCACCGTCCAGATTCCGGATATACATACGAACATGGGACACATGAAGCACGTTCTTCAGGCATCTCTCCATATTGAGCAGCGCAGCATCATCAAGGATCGGCGCAGCAAGCTGAAGCTCCAGTTCCATACCTGTTGCATGCTCACAAACGCGGACCGAAGTCACATCTGCGGGTATAGCTAAGGCCGACTCCGCCAGTCGCTCATCGTGCGAAGCCCTTCTTACAAACTCGTACAAAGTCATCTTAATCGTATCCTTCCATTGACCTTTAGCGGTCAACCGTTCTTGGCACTATTCATTTCTTCGATGGTTCGGATCAGTTCATCCACAGCCCGCTCTTTCGGAACTTTACCGATCGGTTCGCCTTTACGGAACAGCAGGAATTCATCCACACCTCCGGCGATCCCGACGTCCGCCTCTCTCGCCTCACCCGGGCCGTTTACCGCACATCCCATCACGGCAACAGTCATATCATAAGGAAGATCCCTTATCCTGCTTTCTACCTCTTTCGCTACTTCGATCAGCGGTACCATGGTACGTCCGCAAGTCGGGCAGGAAACAAGTCTCATTCCTCCCTTACGCAATCCCAGTGCGCGGAGGATCGAGATCGCAGCATAGACTTCCTCTTTCGGTTCGTCCGTTAAGCTAACACGGATCGTATCACCGATTCCTTCCGCAAGCAGCGCACCGATCCCGACACTGCTGCGGATGATCCCTTCCCGAAGGGTACCGGCTTCCGTTACACCGACATGGAAAGGATACGGAACCTGATCACGAAGCCTTCTGTAACTCTCCACAGTAAGCAGCGGATCAGATGATTTCATACTGACTACAATATCACGAAAACCACATTTCTCCAATATCTGAATGGACGAAAGAGCACTGGCAGACAGGGAATCTGCATTCACGCCTCCGTACTTCTCCAGCATATCCTTCCCGATCGATCCGGAATTGACTCCGACCCGGATCGGGATACTTCTTTCTTTCGCCATATTCGCCACCGCCTGAACCCGGTCCATACCACCGATATTGCCCGGATTGATACGGATCTTGGCCGCCCCGTTTCTCATGGCCTCCAAAGCAAGACGATAATCGAAATGGATGTCTGCCACTACAGGAAGAGGACTTCTCTTCACGATCTCACCGATCGCTTCTGCAGCCTCCATATTGAGGACCGCCACGCGCGTAATATCACATCCGCAGGAAGCAAGTTCCTCGATCTGCCTTACAGTCGACTCCACATCCCGGGTATCCGTATTATTCATAGACTGGATCGCCACCGGTGCGTCTCCGCCCACAGCCACACTTCCGACATATACTTGATTCGTCTGAAAACGCGTAATCATATATCTTTACCTCGTAAGCCTCATAATATCCGACACCAGTGCGAAGATCACCAGTGCGACGATCGCAACAAAGCCGATCACATTGATCACCTGTTCCGACTTTCTCGACAGTTTCTTACCACGGATCATCTCTACCAGAGTCAGTACGATTGCATTTCCATCCAGTCCCGGGATCGGGAGCATATTGGTAAAAGCAAGGCCTGTGGAGATACCTCCGGCCAGAATAAGAAGCATCTCGGTCTTCTCCGAGCTCTCCACCTTCGGGGCATCGACCACTTCTGACACTACAGAAGCGATACCCACCGGACCGGATACGACATCGTATGCCGGCACCTTCCCGGCGAAGACCTGCGCAAGTGAATCGATGGATATCCGTATGAATGAGATCGGGAACACGATCGCTTCATGCAGACACTCCATGAATCCCTTTCCATCCTTCAGGTAGATCCCGCGCAGATTAGAACTCTTGACCATGATTGCTTTCATCTCGATGGTCTCTTCCTTACCGTCACGTATCAGACGGATCGATAACGGCTGTCCTCCGGAATTTCGGACAACATCTGATATTTCAGGATCAGATACATCCACCCCGCCGACAGAAAGGATCGAATCTCCTTCTTTGATCATCGGATTTCCGTCATTCTGTGCCGGATCCACATACGTCACCTTCCAGCCGTTATTCTCATCCAGATCGGCATAATGCGTAATTCCGAGCATATACTGGTCGGTGATATTCGGAACCAGTGTGACCTCGTATTTCTCGCCTGTCCGGGCCGACTTCATCTGAAGTTCGATTGAATCAACATTATTGACCTGACTGAGGTAATAAGAAAGATCCATCTGGCAGAATACCTTCTGCCCGTTCATTTTCAGAATCGTATCTCCTTCTTCGATCTGTGTAGATGCCACCTGGGTTCCCGGAACGACTACATCCTGATGCAGTGCCAGGAAACCGAAATTCGAGAAGCAGATCATGAAGATGATCACACCCAGCACAACATTCATGAAAGGACCCGCCAAAGACACGATCAGCCGCTTCCATCTGGCCTGATTGATCAGGTTCTCCGGATTATCATCCAGAAGCTCCCCCGTTTCTTCATCAATATCCGAGAACCGCACATAGGCACCAAGCGGAATCATGCGGATATAGTATTCGATATCGTTTCTTTTCCACGAGAAAAGCTTCGGGCCGACGAAGATCGACAGTTCATAGACTTTGATCTTTAGAAGCCGGGCCACGAAGAAGTGCCCCAGTTCATGAACGGCTGCCAGGATTCCCAGGCCTAATATACATATGATGATACTCTGTGGTGACATTATATTTCGGACCTTCTCCTTACTTTCTCATCGCAGATGCCAGGTTTCTTGCCCATGCATCCACAGCAAAAATATCTTCCAGTGACGGCTTCTTGATCACACCCTCGGCTTCATGTTTCTCCATAACTTGTTCCACGGTTCTCTCGATATCCAGGAAAGAGGCACGGCCGGAAAGGAAATCCGCGACCACGACCTCGTTCGCCGCATTCATGGCAACCGGCAGTGTTCCACCACATCTTCCCGCATAGTACGCCATATCTACCAGACGGAATACTTTCCGGTCACACGGCTCGAAAGTCAGGTTACAGGAGCTTGTGTCGAATGGAGAGAATGGCCTGCAGATACATTCACTTCTTCTCGGATAGAACAGTGCGACCTGGATCGGCATCATCATATTCGGGAAACCCATCTGTCCCAGTACCGAGCCATCCCTCAGCTCGATCATGGAATGGACGATGCTCTGCGGATGAACCACCACTTCGATACGGTCAACCGGGACGTCGAAGAGCCAGGAAGCTTCGATGATCTCCAGGCCTTTATTCATCATACTCGCCGAGTCGATCGTAATCTTACCGCCCATCTTCCACGTCGGATGTGCCAGTGCATCACTGATCGTCACTTTCTCCAGCTGTTCACGGCAAAATCCCCGGAACGGGCCTCCCGAAGCAGTCAGCAGGATCCGTTTCAGAGACCCCTCCGGCTGCCCCATCAGACACTGCCAGATCGCCGAGTGTTCGGAATCTACAGGCAGAAGTGCAACATTCTTTTCTTTGATGAGAGGCATGACAACAGATCCGCCGGCCACAAGTGTCTCTTTATTCGCAAGTGCAATATCTTTCCCTTTCGAAATCGCAGCGACCACAGAAGGAAGACCTTTCATTCCCACCATCGCAGCCACGACACAGTCTACTTCAGGAAGTGTCGCACACGATATATTTCCTTCATCTCCACAGAGCACTTCGACAGAAGCATCCGACGGCAGCATCCCGAGCAGCTCCTTACGCTTCTCTTCTGTGGACACACTGACATATGCCGGAGCGAATTCCTTGATCTGTTCAGAAAGAAGCGCAATATTACCGCCACAGGTCATGGCAATCACACGGAATTCTTCCGGGAAGTTTCTGACGACTTCCAGTGTCTGCGTACCGATCGAACCGGTAGAACCCAGAATACAGAGCTGTCTCATGCGCCGCCTCCCCAATACACCACAAATGCAAGTCCCAGCGCAACAGGCAGGGTAAAGAATGCACTATCGAAGCGGTCCATGATGCCGCCGTGTCCGGGCATGAAATTACCGAAATCTTTAATACCGACAAGTCTCTTGATACTCGAAGCCATCCAGTCACCCAGCTGGGACACGCAGGAAAGCAGGAACCCGAAAACAGATGCCAGTACGATAAAGAGCCAGAACGGCATGTTCACTTCGATGACATTCTTAAGTACAAAGGCGAAGAATGCTGTCGTCAGAATCGCCGTAAAGAGCGCTCCCCCTACGCATCCTTCCCACGTCTTCTTCGGGCTGATATGCGGAACGATCTTGTGTTTACCGAAGAATGACCCGCAAAAATACGCGAAAGTATCCGAGATCCACGGAGCGAAAAGGCCAATCACCACGAAGAACCAGCCCTTAGGCATGAGATACATCATGACATGAGTGCACGCAATCGGGAACGAGATATACATGATGATGAGTGAGGATGCGAAACCCGAACGGATCGCCTCCGGATGTTCTTTCAGAAGCGGCGGGATCATCGTCGTAATGAAACAGTAGATCAAGGTCACCAGTGCATAGAGTGTGAAACCCTGTGACGGTGTACCCTTATATGCCCATATAGCCAGCGGCAGAAAACTTAAGAATCCACCGATCACCGTAACCACCGCGGACATTTCTTTCTCCGTCTCACGAGCGGCCTTGATCATCTCATAAAGAGCAAGAACAGTCACGATCCCCGTAAACAGCAGAAGGACCGCCGGAACGAAATAAGCCGGCAGTACCAGTGCGAGAACTACGATCGTGAATATAGCGCCTGTAATGATCCTTTGTTTCATGTATTACTCTTCACCCTTCTTTTCCTGCGAAAGCCCTCCGAATCGACGGTCTCTCTTCGTATACGCAATCAGGGCATCGGTTAATTCCTTCATGCCGAAATCCGGCCACAGCACATCCGAAAACCACAGTTCCGAGTAGGCACCTTCCCATACAAGGAAATTCGAGGTCCTCTCTTCTCCGCTCGGACGGATGATCAGATCCGGATCCGGTACATCCGGCAGATACAGATTCTGTGCGAACAGCTCTTCCGTAATATCCTCGCTTCGGATCTGACCGGCTTTTACCTTCTCCGCCAGCTTCTGTGCCGCCTGAATGATTTCTCTTCTGCCTCCGTAATTAAAGGCCACGATCAGTGTCATCTTATCTCTGTGCTTACTGCCTTCCTCGGCACGCCTGCAGACATCCTGGACATTCTGCGGAAGTGCGGCGATATCCCCGCTGAAGCGGACACGGATCCCTTCCTTCTCCAGCTCGGGATCGTAACGGTCGAAATACTCAACGAAGAGTTCCATCAGAGTATGGACTTCACTTTCCGGTCTCGACCAGTTCTCTGTCGAGAATGCATATACAGTCACATACTTGATCCCGTAGTGACCACAGTTCTTACATAGAGTCTTCAGATTATCCGCTCCGGCCCGATGCCCGGCAGAACGCGGAAGCATACGCTTCTTCGCCCATCTTCCATTGCCATCCATAATGACCGCAAGATGAGTCGGAATCTTCAGTTCGGACGGATCCACCTCCGCCTGCTTTTTCTTCGAGAATAACGGGAACTTTGATTCTTCCTGTCGCATACCTTTCCTCATAAAAAGAAGGTGTCTCCTATCAAGACTGAGTCCGAGACACCCTTGATTTTAGCAATTCGATCCTGAAAGATCAGATTTCCATAAGATCCTTCTGCTTCGCTTCGCAGCACTTGTCGACCTCTTTCACATAGCGGTCAGTGAGTTTCTGCATCTGCTCTTCAAAATCTGCCAGATCGTCATCTGTCAGTTCTTTCTTCTTATGGATTCCACGATACTTATCAATACCCTCACGGCGGATATTTCTGATCGCAACCTTCGCTTCTTCACCATATTTCATAACGCTCTTCACGAGTTCCTTACGGCGTTCCTCGGTAAGGATCGGGAATACCAGACGGATCATCTTACCGTCATTACTCGGATTAATGCCGAGGTCAGAAGACTGGATCGCTTTCTCGATCTCACGGAGCATGGACGGATCCCATGGTGTCAGGGTGATCATTCTCGGCTCCGGTACCTGGATATTCGCAACAGCATTCAGCTGGGACTGTGTTCCGTAGTAGTCCACGGTGATGCGGTCGAGTACGTGCGGATTCGCACGGCCGGCACGGATCGCATTAAAATTCTCCTGAAGGTTCGTAATGGTCTTCTTCATACGATCCTCATAAAAGGCGTATACATCTTTCGTGATTTCCTGCATTGGCATAGTTCATTCCTCCTTCAATCTGATAATACGATCAGCAGACGATCGTTCCTATATCTTCGCCCAGTACGACCCGGACGATATTTCCCGGTTCTTCCATGGAGAAAACCATGATCTTCGTCTGATTATCACGGCAAAGCGCAGCGGCAGTTGCATCCATGACTTTGAGATTCTTGCTTAAGACCTCGTCATGAGAGATGGTCTTATACTTCACCGCATCCGGATACTTGTGCGGATCCTTGTCATACACACCGTCCACCATCGTGGCTTTACAGAAGATATCGGCCTCGATCTCCGTCGCGCGGAGTGCCGCTCCTGTATCTGTGCTGAAGAACGGGTTACCCGTACCACAAGCGAAGATGACGATTCTCTTCTTCTCGAGGTGACGGACCGCGCGCTTCCTGATATACGGTTCCGCCATCTGCCGGACATCTATAGCTGACATGACACGTGTGATTGCCCCTTCCTGTTCAAGTGCATCAGAGATAGCCAGCGCATTCATCAACGTGGCAAGCATTCCCATGTGGTCAGCCGTAACGCGGTCCATGTTCTCGCTGGATCTGCCTCTCCAGAAGTTACCTCCTCCGACGACAACGGCAACCTCAACGCCGAGATCCGCCACTTTCTTGATTTCCGAACAGATCTTCTTGACGGTCTCATCATCAATACCGACCTTCTTCTCACCGGCCAGCGCTTCTCCGCTGATCTTAAGAAGGATCCTCTTATAGACAGGCTCGCTCATAAGCTTTTCCTCCACTGTTTCCTATATAGAAATAATTGTATCGTTAATTCCAAATTCTGAAAAGACAAAAGACCGATTTTTTCGATTTTTAATCTTTTCTCTCATATTCATTCGTATAGCACTCCCGGAAACGGCCCGAAAAGGAGGGTTCCATACCTGCATTTAGCAAGTGCGAACAGTCTCCGAAAGACAGCATCCGGAACTGGGCGATCCCTTCTCTTCGCTCCTCGGTCACGACAGTCGTCACGGAGGTGGGGGCTGCCATCATGGCATGCCACATAACAAACGGCGACAGGTTCAGAAGATACGACAGGAGCACCGCCTCCAGCCCATAATGACAGAACAGCACGATCGTATCGTTATTCGGACGCTCCGCCCGGAACCACTTTCCTTCTTTTCTATAGCCGTGTTTCTCGAGAAGTTTCTCGAACTCGGCATAGACCCAATCACGCTCCTCACGTACATGTGCTTCCTTCAAGGCCGGGTATTCCGTCCACTTGTCGAAATCGAAAGCATCCGGCATCGTCATCCAGTCACCCGGCACCCAGTCCCAGGCCACACCGAGTTTCTCAGGGCGCTGGACTTTCGGTGCGAACTCCCGAAGCCACTCCATCACCTCTGCCTCCATGCCCATCTTCCGAAGGCACGGCTCCGCAGTCTGCTTCGCTCTCCCCAAAGGAGAACAGTAACAGGCATCTGCATGTATGTTCTTCATTCTCTCAGATAGCAGCTCGACTTCCCGTTTCCCCAGCTCGGTCAGACAGTCGCCCTCATAATCCGGGTCACCATGACGCACGATCAGGATCTTCATAGCCTCTTGTTCCTCTCTTCTTTCTTTTTTCCGAATACTATTGTAACAAAAATCAAATCAAGGGAAAGACTTTACAGAATAAAAAAGAGACAGTTGATACACAACTGTCTCTCTCATTTTCTAAATCTGTAACGAAGATTACTGGATCTGCTTCATAACTTCTTCAGCAAAGTTCTCTTCCTTCTTGGCAATACCCTCACCCATTTCGAAGCGGGTAAAGCGGCGGATGGAGATGTTCTGACCCATAGCGGAAGATCTCTCCTTCATGTATGTAGCGATGGACTTGGAATCATCCTTAACGAATTCCTGCTCTACGAGGCAGTTCTCTTTGTAGAACTTCTCGATGTTACCCGGAAGGATTCTCTCTCTGATGATCTTCTCCGGCTTGCCTTCGTTGAGGTTCTTGTTAATGATGATCTCTGTTTCTTTCTCGATCTCAGCAGCCGGAACGTCTTCACGTGTGAGCCACTTCGGATTCGCAGCAGCGATCTGCATGGCGATATCCTTAGCAAAGTCAGCAAACTCAGCCTTAGCGATAACGGAATCATCTTCTGTTGCAAGATCAACGAATACACCGATCTTACCACCCATATGGATGTAAGAAGCAACCGCGCCGTTGCCCTCTACTTCATATACTACGAATCTTCTGATAGAAGTATTCTCTCCGATATCCGCGATAGCTTCCTTCTGGAAAAGCTCTACTGTCTTGGAATCATCGTTGTAAAGTGTCTGAGCCATAAGATCTTCAATAGAAGCCGGCTTCTTAGCAAGAATGTGAGTAGCTACTGCATCTGCGAAAGCCTTGAACTTATCTGTATTTGCAGCAAAGTCTGTCTCAATGTTGATCTCAACGAGAACACCGGACTTCTTGTCGTCTGCGATCTTAGCGATTACTGCACCCTCAGCAGCAACTCTGGCGGACTTCTTCTCAGCCTTAGCGATGCCCTTCTCACGAAGCCATGCAACCGCCTTCTCGATATCGCCTTCAGACGCCTGAAGAGCTCTCTTACAATCCATAATACCGGAACCTGTCATATCACGAAGTTCCTTAACCTGTGCAGCACTAATTTCAGCCATTGTTATATCCTCCGAATTAATAATTTATCATTTCGATATGTGCGAAGCACTGATTATGCTTCAGCCGGAGCCTCAGAAACTGCTTCCTCAGCCACTTCCTCAGATACCTCTTCCGCTTCCTCAGCCGGAACGTCGAGCTGCTCGCCCTGACGGCCTTCGAGAACCGCATCCGCCATATGGCCCGCAATGAGCTTCACCGCACGGATCGCGTCATCGTTACCCGGGATAACGTAATCAACTTCTTCCGGATCACAGTTCGTATCTACGATAGCTACTACCGGAATACCCAGACGGCGTGCTTCCGCAACAGCCAGGTGCTCTTTCTTCGTGTCTACGATAAACAGGCAGGCCGGAAGTCTCTTCATACCCTGAATACCGCCGAGGTTCTTGTCGAGCTTCTCCATCTCGAGCTTAAGCTTCGCAACTTCCTTCTTCGTACGAAGATCGAAGGAACCGTCCTCAGACATGGTCTTCAGTTCAGCAAGACGAGCCAGTCTCTTCTCGATTGTCTTAAAGTTTGTGAGTGTACCACCGAGCCAACGGTTGTTGATGAAGAACATATTGCAGCGAACAGCTTCTTCCGCGATGGAATCCTGAGCCTGCTTCTTCGTACCGACGAAGAGAACGTTACCGCCGTCAGCAGCGATAGAACGAACGAAGTCATACGCTTCCTCTGTCTTCTTCACTGTCTTCTGCAGATCGATGATGTGGATGTTGTTACGCTCCGTGAAGATATACTCTGCCATTTTCGGGTTCCAGCGACGTGTCTGATGACCGAAATGCACACCTGCTTCAAGAAGCTGCTTCATAGAAATAGTTGACATAAAAAATCCTCCTGTTTGTTCTTCCACAAGGTTCACTCCGGTCATCCGGAGAACAAAAGCTATACCCTTGTGTGATTTTTAGCCTTTCAAATGATACAATGAAGAAGTCGTATTGGCAAGAGCTTTTCGAAAGAAAATCGTCCAAAAACGGCAATTCAAACAGAAAATCGAGGAAAAACTCTCATGAAAAGACTTACCGAACAGGAAATCCGTGATTTTACCGCACTTCTTTCTGACCTGATAGCGATTCCGAGCGTCAAGGGAGAACCTGAACAGGGTGCCCCGTATGGCCGATATCCGAAAGAGGTTCTGACCTTTTTTCTTGATCGCGCCGCATCCGACGGTTTCATCACGGAGAATGTCGGAAACAAGGCCGGATACGTCCAATGGGGAACCCGTGGGCCGCTTCTGGCGGTGCTGGGTCATCTCGATGTGGTTCCGGAAGGCCGTGGCTGGGAAACGGAGCCCTTTACACTTTCATGGGATGACGAGTATTTCCGCGGACGCGGCGTCGTCGATGACAAGGGACCGGTAGCCGCCACATATATGGCTATGCTCCGCTTTAAAGAAAACCATCCGGATCCTGATTTCCGCGTACGTCTTGTTGTCGGTACAGATGAAGAACATGGTTCTTCCTGCATGGAACGCTACTGCGAAACCGAGGAGCTTCCCTCTATCGGATTTACGCCTGACGCCGAATTCCCCTGCATTTTCGCAGAGAAAGGCATCTACCAGATGCATTTTAAGGCTCCCGTAACAGAAGACTACACCCTTCATGCCGGAAGTGCCGCCAACATGGTTCCGGCCTACTGTGAATGCGTGGATCTGATCAATGATATCGGCATCTGTGCGGACGGTGTCCAGGCGCATGCCTCTCATCCTGACCTCGGCATAAACGCAATCGAGAAGATCCTTCCGAAACTGCCCGACACCATCGTTTCCGGTTCTCCTCTTCTTCTTCTCATGAAAAAATACTTCTGTACAGATTCGGAAACACCATTTTCAAGCTTCTTCCCTGAAGATGTTTCCGGGAAGATGACAACCAACGTCGGAATCGTTCACATCAATAAAGACCAGGCCGATCTCCATGTGGATATCCGCTTCCCTGTCACCCTCTCCGACGAAGATGTCCGGACCAGGCTTACGGAGATCGCCTCCGAATTCGGTGTTACCGTCGTAGACGACGGCGTACAGCCGCCTCTGTTTAAGGATAAGGATTCCCGTCAGATCGCCGCTCTTACTGACATTTATGCCGAGTACCGGGAACTGTTTGCTTATCTTCCGGATGAGAAGGAAGCCCGTGAGAAAGCATTATCAGAGCCGGCCGCTCCCATCGCCATCGGAGGAGGCACCTATGCCAGAACGATGCCGAATATTGTCGCCTTCGGGCCACAGCTTCTCTGGGCACAGGACCAGTGTCATCAGGCAAATGAGAGTATCCTCAAAGAAAACCTGTACCTCCTCGTACCGATGTACGAAGAGGCACTGGAAAGACTTGGCAGTATTCTGATTTGATCCGGATTCTTATACGAAGCGTCGGATCGTAACCATTGCACTCATCGGATACCAGTCTTCGACGATACCGCCGCAGCTGGTCGATGCATGGATCACCACACCGTCTCCACAATAGAGGCTGACATGGTCGACCCGTCCGTCACCGTTATAATCGTGACAGATCACATCGCCGGGAAGAATCTCTCCATCCGTAACTTCTGTACCCAGTTCAGCAATCATGGCCGACTGATGCGGAAGCGAGTAATGGTAATAATGTGCATACACATAGGATACGAAGCCAGAGCAGTCAAGTCCGCTCAGATCCGCACCGGACCATACATACGGAATACCTACAAATGCACGGGCATAGGTAAGCAGATCACAGGAACTCGGATCCGGAATATCCGGATTCAGGTTCGCGGTTCGTGTCGGATTCTCCGAAGGTTCATCCGGATCCTGAGTCGTTTCCGAAGTGGTGGTCGTTTCAGCATATTCTGATGATTCTTCCGTTGACGTCTCTACCGGCTCTGTTTCTTCAATGATAGGCTGAGAGTCAACCAGATCGGAGCGGACATAACCACCATTGTCCAGTTTATACCAGCCGTTATCCGTCACGGCTACGACTGTGACCGAATCATTTCTGGAAAGCTGATCCATTACTGAGAAATCGGTGCTCGGACCTGTTCTGACATTTACGCCGCCCAGTGAATAGAATGTACCACTCATTTCAGATTCACCGATCGTCGGTTCAGGCGTTGCTGTCGGTGCCGGTTCTTCCGGTTCAGGTGTCGGAGTCGGTTCCGGTGTAGCCGTTGCCTTGGGTTCTTCCTGCTTTTCCGGAACCGGAGTCGGTGTCGGAGTATTTTCCTTAGGAACCGGAGTCGGTGTAGGAGTCGGAGTTTCTGTCGGCACAGGAGTAGGTGTCGCCAATTGATCCATCGTCAGGCTTTCCGAAAGGACATAACCGTAGAAAGTCTTCTCTACGATTTCTTCATCGGCTCCCGGCACATTAACGATAAATTCAATACGTGACCACGCCGAACCGATACCGGTACGCATGACCCTTTCACCATAGGGCAGCGAAGTCACGATTTCGGAACTCGTATCCGGCTGCATATAGACCGTGGTACGAGATGAGGCCACATAAACGATCTGTGAGCAGATATTAAACGCAGAAGCATCAAGCATCTCAACAGCCCGTCCATCCCTGTCAGTATGTTCAGAGATAACAAAAGTATCATTCTTCAGGGCTTCTTCGATACGGTCGGCAGTATCATTTCCCCTGGTCGTAACACGCAGTGTCTGCGGAGCTCCCATGCTCTCGACCGGAGCCAGCGTCTGTTCAGAAGGAACCTGCAGGCAGATGTCCGAAGCATGGCCCAGCGGAACGATCGGGAAAAGAATGATGATCAGAGACATCACGAGCATGATCGACGTCATCTTAAGCGAACGGCGCAATCTCCGTTCTGCATTCAGTTTGCGGATCTCCTCGCTCTTATTCAGTTGTGGTGTCTTTCTATCCAAATTCGTCCTCCTACGCGTCCAGTTTTCCACCCACACGCTATTTCATTGTAATTATACCGCAACGAATCCTCTCTGCAAACCAATGTGACACATTTGTAATATCTGTAAAGCATTTGCAACATATTATCAAATTCGTTTTATACTGATATTCGAACCTTTTGAAGAACAAACTATTCGGATCGAAAAGCATCTATGTCAAAATACTGCTATTTTTCTCTGATCATCTTTCCGTTTTGTTACATAGCAAAGAGGGCCGCCCGAACTATCGAGCCGCCCTCTTCCATTGCCGAATCCGGGATTGGCTTTATTCCGTACGCAACGCAGCGACAGGATCCTTCTTCGCCGCTTTCTTTGAAGGGATGAATCCGGCAATCAGCGTCAGTATCACGCTTAACGCCACCAGCGACATCCCTCCTAAGACAGGGAGTTGTGCTCTTACCTCCGAAGATTCGGCCACACTCCTGATCACCGCATTCCCAGGTATCAGAAGAAGCAGCGTGATCCCGATGCCGAACAGTCCGGCAAGAAGCCCGATAATGAAAGTCTCCGCATTAAACACCTGCGAGATGTTCCTCTTCGAGGCACCTATGGCACGGAGGATTCCGATCTCTTTCGTCCGCTCAAGGACCGAAATATACGTGATGATACCGATCATAATCGACGAAACGACAAGGGATACCGCGACAAATGCGATCAGAACATACGAAATCACATTTACGATCCTCGTAACAGAAGACAAGAGAAGACCGATGTAATCCGTATATATGATTGCATCCTCCTCTGTTGCCGCCTCATTATATTTGTCGATACAGGATGTGATGCCCTCTTTCCCTTCGAAGCTGTCCGCATAGATATTGATGGACGTCGGGGTCTCCCGATCGATATACCCAAAGTTCGTCATATTCTCTTCGAATGTCCCGACCGAAATATAGTTGTCGTAGATATAAAGAAGCTGCTCATCCAGATTCTCATCCGTATTCTGAAGGAAACGGTCGAGCATCTCTGCCAGTTCGCTGTCCGTCATCTCGATCATCTGTGAGTCACCATCCGGATTCCCGGAGGAATACGCTTCCATCAGCTCACGGAAGAAATCCGCCTTCTCCGAAACGGATAATCTCGAGAGCCAGTTTCTCGCGTCTTCGATTTTCCCGGCCTCATCCGGCGGAGCGAATCTGGCACCGTTTATGACACTTTTGTCCGAAGAGGCGAATTGATCGGCAACAAGCGCACTGCTCTGCGCGTAATGGATCAGATACTCTGTCAGTTCACATGTATAACCGATCGCATCGCGAATCGGAGAGACATCTGCCCCGTCCTGCAAGCGTATAATACCGCTGATCTTAAGCGGTATGGCCTTCTCCAGAACAGAAGAGAACTCCTTATCCCCTTCACGGATTTCATTGTAGAATCCACTTTCCTTTTTCACATAGGAGTCACAGGCAGGAATAAGATAGAAAACGTGCTGCATGATTTCATCATAATCCAGTTTCTTCACATCAAATGTGACCATCTCGGATTTCCGAAGTTTCCTGATGATCTCTCTGTATTCTTCTCTCGGAAGAAATCCCATCTCATAGAGTGTAAATGCGCTGATTTCGTTGTTGGGATCCAGCACAAGCACGATCTCATCATATGTATCCGGCCATTCACCATAAACCAGCTCATAATTCTCTTTGACCGTTGCACTGATCAGAGAACCATCTGTGCCGGCCATGATCTCCGACATATTCTCCACCGACGGTGTATCCAGAAGCCCGGACATGAATCCACGGCCTCCCGAGCGGCGATTCTGCTCTTCAGCAAGCGTACTTCCATCCAGATTGATCAGTTCACCATCCGGATCGTAGGAGTATACCGTAAAAGGTACATAGTAAGAATAGACGATTCCGTTCTCACCGACATATTTATGGATCTCACTGTTTGGATCATCAAGATATTTCTTAAACTCAGTCAGGTTATTATGCTTGATATTCAGAGATATCGTCGAGGCGTTTTCGAATGTCGAATTATCCACATAAAGGCCATCAAGCCCATGTTCCAGATTCTCTCGTCTTTCGTCATTCCGATTCTCCATTTCAATCAAAGACGCCATATCCATCGCCTTTGCCTCGATCTGGATCGGATAGGATGTCATGGTATCTTTCTGCACCTTCTCGATGTAATTGTTTACACCATTACTAAGAGACAGGATCAGCGCGATACCGATAATACCGATTGACCCGGCAAACGAAGTCAGGATCGTTCTTCCCTTCTTCGTCCTTAGATTATTGAAACTCAACGACAAAGCAGTCAGGAAGGACATCGATGCTTTTCCCATATTCTTATGCTTCGGTTCTTCGAGGGATTCTTCGTTCAGTTCAAGCGGATCGGAATCGGACGTGATCCTTCCATCACGAAGCTTCACGATGCGTGTCGCATAAGTCTCAGCAAGTTCTGGATTATGCGTAACCATCACGACAAGTCTGTCTTTCGCAACTTCTTTCAGAAGCTCCATTACCGCAAGACTTGTTTCTGTATCCAGCGCGCCTGTCGGCTCATCGGCCAGAAGGATCTTCGGATCATTTACCAGGGCGCGGGCGATGGCCACCCGCTGCATCTGCCCTCCGGACATCTGGTTCGGACGCTTGTGCAGCTGGTCAGCGAGACCTACTTTCTCCAGCGCTTCCTTCGCGCGTTTTCTTCTTTCGCCTCTGGAAACGCCCGATATCGTCAGTGCCAGTTCCACATTCGCAAGAATCGACTGGTGCGGTATCAGATTATAACTTTGGAACACAAATCCGATGGTATGGTTCCGATACGAATCCCAGTCCCTGTCCTTATATTTTTTCGTAGATACTCCGTCGATGACCAGATCACCACTGTCGTAACGGTCAAGTCCTCCGATGATGTTCAGAAGTGTCGTCTTGCCGGAACCACTCGGCCCAAGCACTGCGACGAACTCATTATCCCGAAGGTTTAGACTTACATGATCCAGCGCTGTCTGATGCAGTTCACCCGTGATGTATTCTTTCGATATTTCCTGGATTTGAAGCATTGAACAAAACCTCGACTTCGTTTTTCGTTTCCGAAAACCATAGTACAGAACACTTCAAAATACAGTCAAGAATAATCTCGGATCTTTTACCTTTTCTTTATACTTCGTCCGCGGAGAAAGAGATACTTCGGATCTCCGAGATGGCTACCTTATCGCCATCAGCAAAAAACAGCACTCCTTCCACTTCGTCTATCCTTCGTACATGTCCGGTCTTCTCCACATAGCGGCCGCCCGCTTTCTTTCGGTCCGGGAGGAAATACACAGCTTTAATACTCGGTCGCTTACTAATCTGCGAGCGCAGTTTCTCCAGCGAGAGATCCAGTTCATAGGCAGCATCACCGGTTAACTCGACACGGTCATCCGTAAGTCTCGCCGTTTCCGCCACGGCATCATCATATCCGACCACGGCCGCGAAAGGAGAAAACTGGGCCGCCCGATCCCGGATCGGCATAGGGGGAAGATCCGCATACTGCGGTCTCGTCATATTTCGTATTCTCTCATATTTATCGTTCATGCCTTATGTCCGCCGATCTGTCCATTCCGTTCCATCGCCGTGCCGCCCTCACTAAGATTCTTCGCCTTGACCACGGCATTCTTTCCGAACTTATTCTTCAGACCCACCATGGTTTCTGCCAGAAGTTTCTCTTTCTGGAGCTTCTTTTCCTCCCGTTCTTCCTGCTCCATCTTCTCCTGATCTTTCAGAAGATCCTCAAGACTCATCTGCCTGTATGCCGCTTGATCCGGGATATCCTCTTTACGGATCACATTACAGGCTCCGATCGTAATTCTCCTGCTCAGAAGATTCGGATCACCGATACGGTCGAACAGATCCATGGTGGCTTCCGTGATCTCCTTGGAAGACGAAGTGTGTCTATCCAGATTCACCGTTCCATGAGCATGTTTCGGAACAGCCCGACCGTAGTAATCGATCGTCACTTCTCCATCGTACTTCCCATCCGCAAGACTCTCCCGATCATAACCGATCGTCAGTACCACTTGATCCGTAGTAAGTCCCTTCGCCACCAGGTCCATCGCTAGTGTATCTGCCATCTCCCAGACGATCAGGCGTGTATGTGCATAGTCTGTCGCCTGTTTGAGGACCTGACCGGAACTGAGGCTGTTATTTCTAGGCTTATAGGCTTTCACATCTGCCATTGTGGTCGGCTCGATCCCCCATGCATGGTCGATCAGTAATTCCGCATTCTTCCCGAAAAGCTGATAAAGAATACCTATACTGTCCCGATCCGCAGACATCAGAGCAATATCCCCCATCGTCTGCACGCCGAACTTCTCAAGTTTCCTGGCTATACCTCTTCCGACTCTCCAGAAATCGGTCAGCGGCCGATGTTTCCATAGATCTCGCTTAAACTCATCTTCATCGACAGAAGCGATGCGCACCCCGTCTTCATCTGCCGGAATATGCTTGGCCACGATGTCCATCGCCACCTTACAAAGAAACATATTCGGGCCGATCCCCGCTGTGGCAGTGATCCCTGTTTCAGAAAGAACATCTCGGATCAGTTTGCCGGCGAAAGTATGCGCATCCATACCATACAGCTTCAAATACTGTGTCGCATCTATAAAGACTTCATCTATCGAATAGGCAAAGATATCTTCAGGTGCGACATACCTAAGATAGATCCCGTAGATCCTGGCACTGAGATTCATGTAGTGTGACATCTGAGGAGGCGCAATGACATAATCCAGTTCAAGTGACGGATCGCTCCTTAATTCCGAATCAAGATAACTCTTCCCGCTAAATACCCGTCCAGGAGCATGGAACCGCCTTTCTTGATTTACTTCTCCGACACGCTGTACGACCTCGAAGAGTCTCGCCCGCCCCGGGATACCATAACTCTTCAGAGCCGGCGAAACAGCCAGACATATCGTCTTCTCTGTTCGGCTCGGATCGGCTACCACAAGGTTCGTGTTCAAAGGATCCAGTCCTCTCTCGACACACTCCACCGAGGCATAGAAGGACTTCAGATCGATAGCAAGGTATACTCTGTCTTTAATCATTTCTGCCTGTTCTCCAAGTTCTTCCCGGCCCATATCGAAACGTAAACTCTCCTCCTGCGCAATATCGAACATGTGTTCTTGTTTTCATTATACCATATAATCGCAAATACGGAAGAGGCCGTCTCAAAAACTTTGAGACGGCCTCATATCAATACTTAAACTGATTTACTATGCAAGTGATCAGCACTCTTCTTCTCTGCGGCGAAGTGCCTTTACGCCCGCGAAAGCAAGAACTGCCAGACCAGCGATCATAAGCGTCATGCCAAGCATATCATATCCACGTCCGACATCACCGGTCTTGGGTGTGCCATTGGTTGATGCAGGTGCGGCCGTCGGAGTTGACGTCGGAGTATCCGTCGGCTCGGCTTGCGGAGCTTCTTCCTTTGCAGGTGCAGGTGCCGGAACCGGCTCTACCACAGGAGCCTTCTCTTCTTCACCTTTCACCTTTTCCCATACGGCGGTAAAGGCATGTGGACCGGTTACGAGATATTCTGCTCCTGCTTCATACTGAGAACCCTTCCAATATCCGAATACTGAACCATCCTTAGTTGGTGCGGGGAGTTTAATCGTGGAACCATACTCCGCTTGAATGGTGACAGTACCCGTCTTTCCATCAAGTGTGCCGCCACCCAGATCAAACGTCAGGTCGAAAACCTTTGCTTTTGCATTAAATACTGCTTTATACGTGATATCCCCGGTTACCGGACTCGGTTCGATATTCCAGCCTTCAAACTCGTAGGTATATCCTTCTGTCTCTTCCTTGGTCGGCTTCGGTCCGGTGTATGTCGGAGTTTCACCATAAGGAACTTCCTTTTCCTCAAGAGGATTTCCGTCTTCATCCTCGAAAACGACTTTATAAGACTCAAGATCAAGTGTGACAGACAGATACACTCCGCCGCCTCTCGGAACGATCACATAGTAGTTTCCATCATCGTCAAGAACCAGGGCAACTTTCTCACCCAAGCCGTTAAACGCGCCGGTAATTTTGAACCCTTCTTCAAGATCAACTTTCAGAAGAACTTTTTCTCCCTCATGGGCGACATCCAGATCGTGGCTGGTCGTCACACCATCAATGGAGAGGGTACCACCCTTTTCGGGCTGTTCCATCTTAATGATGTACTGGATGGACTTCTCAAAATTCTCATCCTCCACCAGATCCTCTTCATCCTCTGTGTCCGGCAAAGAGTCCTTTGCTATAACTCCATCTTCACCAGGAACGATTTTCCACACGGTCAGAGTCACACCACTCTCTGCATCCACTTCTTCCTTCGCGATCAGAACCGGGCAAGCACCTGCCGAAAGAGTACCATTGATCAGAATATCGGCCGTAGAACCCTCTTCCTCGAGATCTGCAATAACGCCGTAATTCTCTGCCGTAACATCACCATCGATTGTGACATTGATCGACGAAGGCACTTCTGCCTCTTCCGAGATATCCTCGTCCTCTTCACTCGCCGGCTCGCCTTCTTCTTCAGGAACTCCATCCGGAATCGCAGCCGCACGAAGCACCGGTCTTTCTTCAGCAGGTTTCAAAGCTTCTCCATCTTCTCCACCAGAATAAAGCTGAATACCGTTACCAGAACTTGTCAGATTGCCTCCGATATGGATATCGATCGTAGCACCACCGGCTGCAGAGGTATTCACGCCCAGTTCACCTGCGGTCACATCACCGGACACATCCACATTGACACTGGCAGGACTCTTTTCCGATTCATCCTCTTCCACTTCATCGTCATCAGCCGGAGCATCAGCATCGGGGACAGCACGCGCCAAGAGCCTTAAGGGTTCATCGTCACGACGTTCAACAAAACCGTCTTCAACGCTACGTGCTTCAGCCCGAATACCGGTAAAGTTGCCTGTAACATCGCCACTTACCGTGACATTCACAGTACCTTCACCATATGCCTCTGCATCTATTCCGATACCATCATCGAAACCTGTACCCTCTTCATCCTCAGGCATTTCATCCTCAGGCATTTCATCCTCAGGCATTTCGTCTTCTTTCTCAGCCACACGGCGTCCTGTTCCTTCCACATCGCCTTCTACAGTAATGTTGACCTCAGCATTACCGTAGGCACTAGCCGAGATAGCATCTCCACCAATAACATTAGCATTCTCGCCGGTTACATCAACATCTATCTTACTATCACCATATGCGTCGGCATCAATTCCATACTCTCCGCCGCTCACACCGCCGGTTACATCAACATCTATCTTACTATCACCATATGAGCTGGCATCAATTCCACCGCCTACGCCGCTCACATTTCCGGTCACATCAACAGACATCGCACTTTCATCATTCGCGTCTAAACCAATTGCATCGTTATCGTTACCTTCAGAAGTGACATCACCTGTTACCGTGACATTATGAACACTTGTACCACTAGACTCTAAATCAAGCGCATTACCTCCTGCTGTAAGATCACCGTTCACTGTTACATTAGATTTTGTCTTTCCACTAGTCGACATAAGCAGCGAGTCTTCTTTTGCTGTGATGCTTCCATTAACATCGACTTTGATCGTTGAATCCTCTGCAGTCTGATAGTAAATACCATACTTTGAATCAATATCACCATTAACAGTAAGACCCACCGTTCCGTCATCAGCACTGATCGAAATGCCATCATCATAATCTGCTACGACACTTCCAACAGTAACATTGGCGATCTTCCCCTCTGTTGCGTCGATATTAAGACCGTCCTTTCCTGCTCCTACTGCATCGATGTTACCGATAACAACAGCTGTCCCCGCGTTATCGCCACTGACAACCTGCGGTCCGACTGTCGACTGCTCATCTCCTTCACCGGCAAGTACCGGCATCCACGTGCCACATACAAGCGCGAGTGCAATCGCAAGCGACACAACTTTTCGTTTGTCATGTTTCTTTCCCATAAAACACATCCTTTCTTCTTTTCAGAAAAACTGAATAGAATTACCTCTACAACCCTGTCACATCAGAAATGTGCAACGATACGTCTAAAATTATAAACGAAGTTTGATAATTACACAATCCTTTTGTAGAAAACAGCAGATAAGCAGAAAACAAAAGAAAGACAGCCTCATTTGTGAGACTGTCCTTCATTCAAACAATCAATCTAATGGATCCGTAAGTAAGACTTACTCTTCCGCCGGCTTCTCCTCAGCAGCAGGAGCCTCTTCTACCGGAGTAGCTTCCTCAACCGGTGCCTCAACTGCTTCTACAGGTGCTTCTTCAACCGGAGCTTCTACTGCCGGCTCTTCTGCCTTCACTTCCTCAGCGGCCGGTTCTTCATCCTGCGGCTGCGGATCGATCGGGTTAACCTGCTTGATAGAGATGCTGATTCTTCTGGAAGCAGCATTTACTTCGAGAACACGAGCCTCGACTTCCATACCTTCCTTCAGCACTTCCTGCGGCTTAGTAAGACGAACATTGGAGATCTCGGAGATATGGCACAGAGCGTCAAGATTCGGCTCGAGCTCTACGAAAGCACCGAACTGGAACATGCGAACGACCTTACCGCGTACGATAGAACCTGTCGGGATACGCTCTTCGATGTTGTAGAACGGATCGTCTTCCGCCTTCTTGTAACCAAGAGAGATCCTCTTCTTCTCCGGATCGAAATCCTTCACGTATACGTGTACTTCGTCACCGACAGACAGGACCTCGGACGGATGCTTGATGCGGTTCCAGGAAAGCTCGGAAACATGGATCAGACCATCCACGCCGCCAATATCTACGAAAGCACCGAAGTCAGTAAGGCTTCTGACGACACCGTCGTATTCCTTATCCTTCTCGATCGTGCTCCAGACTTCCTCTGCCTTTGCCTTGCGCTCCTGATTCAGAAGTGTTCTTCTCGAACCGGAAACTCTCAGTCTTCTCTTATCCGGATCAAACTGTGTGATCAGGATCTCAAGTGTCTTGCCCTTATAGCTCTCCAGATCATTTACGACACCGAGCTCAAGCTGTGTTCTGTGGATGTAGATATCTACACCGCCGTAATTCGCAATCACGCCATCCTTCACTACGCTTGTGATCTTTACCGTTACCGGTGTCTTGTTCTCATACGCCGCCTCGATCTCTGCCTTGTTCTTGGAGAAATCAACATGGGACTTACTGAGAATGATCTCTTTACCCATATCCGTGTTACGGATGCTCTTTACGTATACTTCAATCTCACGCTTCTCGCTTGCTGCCGCCTCGAAGTCAAAATCAGGTTCGAACTCGCTCTTAGGGATCCGGCCTTCCGACTTATCATGGACATCTACGTATACGAAATCGCCATCATAGGACGTAATAGCTCCCTTCACTGTAGCGTTCTTTCGGAGCTGTGGAATGCTCTCTACGTAATCGCCGAAATTGATGTCGTTAGACTCTGGATTGTTGTTTACCCCGTTCTCTTCACTCATGGTTTGGATAACCTCCCTGATAATACTCACCGGCGTTGAAGCTCCTGCCGTAACTCCGATCCGTTTCACCTCGCGTTCCCTCCACACCGGAAGCAATGGTTCCACATCTTCGGCGCCACCGACAAGATAAGTCAGCGCACAACGATCTGAACATATGTCATAGAGTTTCTTTGTATTTGAGCTGGTCTTCGATCCTATGACTACCATAACATCGGAAAGGCCTGCCAGATCCGCAGTTTCTCTCTGCCTATTTTCAGTCGTATAACATATTGTACCAAATATTTGATTTTTTGCAATTTTTTTCTTCACAAATTCACATATTTTTTGGAATTCTTTGCTGGAGAACGTCGTTTGCGAGACGAAAACAGCATCTTTTTCGATCTGCGGAATCGCCAGGACCTCGTCATACGAGGAGATTACGGTCACATCACGTCTGCATTCTCCACAGATCCCCACCACTTCCGGATGTCCTTTCGTACCCGTAATGTAAACAGGATGTCCCTCCTCGTCCGCAGCTTTTACGATATCGTGGATCTTCTTCACGAATGGACATGTACAGTCAATGATCTCACAATTTCTGGATTTCAGCTCTTCCATCACGGCCGGGGTCACACCATGGGCGCGGATCAGGACCAGACTTCCTTCTTCCGCTTCCTTCGGATCATGTACAAGAAGCATCCCGGACGCAAGAAGATCGCCCACGACGTTCTCGTTATGGGTGATCTCTCCCAGCATATATATCTTTCGGTCCGGATTCTCTTTTATAACAGAGTATGCCGTCTTCACTGCATTCTCCACTCCGAAACAGAATCCTGAAGATTTCGCAAGTTCGATCTTCCAGCCGCTCAAATCCGTCTTCCGCCTATCTTTATCACTTAATATAGGAAAGAAGCAGGTCGAGTGTTTCTTCGATATTGATCTTGGTCGTATCGATCTCGATCGCATCTTCCACTTTGACCAGTGGAGAGGCCGCGCGGGTCGTGTCCTGCTGATCTCTGTACTGGATATCCCGAAGTACATCTTCGTATGTCGTATCGGTCACGCCCTTCTGCTGAAGCTCAAGAAGTCTTCTTCTGGCACGCTCCTCTGCCGCCGCCACCAGGAAGAACTTATACTTCGCACCCGGGAAAACTTTCGATCCGATATCTCTGCCATCCAGCACGACGTTCTTCCCTTCAGAGATTTTCCTCTGAAGATCGACCATGGCTTCTCTCACGCAGAGAATCGCCGAAACATCCGATGCGGCCACGGAAACACCCGGCATACGTATCTCAGAAGACACATCCTCACCATCGAGCCACACATGCTGTTCGCCGTCTTCATGCGTGATATCGATCTTGATATCCTTCATCATCTTCTCCACAGCGTCCTTATCCTTCGTATCGATACCGGATTTGATCGCCTTCAGGCCGCACGCACGGTACATCGCACCTGTATCAAGATATAAGATGGAGAGCTTCTTCGCGACTCCTTTCGCCAGTGTAGACTTCCCCGAACCCGAAGGTCCGTCGATAGCAATCTGATAGTATTCCATATTCTTTCCTCCCTTATGACTCCTGTTCGTTTTCTTCTTTCTCATTTTTCATCATGTTACATTAGATCGCACGATGACCCAGCCCGATGGCGATCTCATTGAGATGCAGAAGTCCGATACCGAAATACACGCATACACTGATATGGTCGTTATACCTCGCGATGCCTATCTTGCCGCCGACATTGAGACCGATGGCCTTCGATGTGATCTGCGAGATCGCTTCTCTGGCTGCACCGGCCAGCGCTCCCTCTTCGTTATGGCTGGTACCGATGATTCCCTCTCTCTGAGCCGCTACCACACATCTCTCGATAATCTTACTTACAGAGGAGATGAACTCACCACCGAAATCGGCAGCTGTCGCACTGATTTTTTCTTCCTTAAGTTTCGCCTTAAGATCCGCCTCTTCTTCTCTCGAATTCGTCAGCGCGATACGGATCGATGCTGACGCCGTAAGCTTACTGCTGGCAATCACTTCTTTCATGATTTTTCCTCCTCATCCGTTTCGTCAGCAAGATCCCTGTCCTTGCCCGTATCGTAGACTTTATACTCTTTCCAGAGTTTCTCCAGCGCTTCGAAAGATGCCTCAATATGGCTCTTCCTGTGCATACCGAGAGCGACCAGAAGTGCATTGATCAGCGACAACGGCGCTGTCAGCGAATCTACGAAAGACGCCATATCCGACCTGGCAAACAGCGCCACATCCGCATTCTCCGTCATCGGCGTATCACCCTTATCCGTAATGACGATCACCGACGCACCACGGGATCGGGCATACTGCATCGACTGGATCGTTCTGGTCGAGTAGCGCGGGAAACTGATGCCGATCATGACATCTCCCGGCCCGATCGGCAGGATCTGCTCGAAGACCTCATTGGCACTGTTACTATGGATATGTCTGACCTCATCGAACAGCGGAGTCATATAGAAATGCATAAAAGACGACAGCGGAGATGAGCTGCGAAGACCCATGATATAGATCTTCTTTGCCTCCAGGATCATGTTGACCGCCTTGGCAAAAGCACTTTCGTCGATATTGTCGTATGTATGCTTGAGGCTGTCCATATCCGCCTGCATGATCGACCTCAGAACAGAGGCATCATCAGCGAATCGGCTGGCCGCATTCAGTCTCTGGACAGACGTCAATTTCACCTTCAGTTCTTCCTGAAGGACTTTCTGGAAATGCGGATATCCCTCGTAGCCCAGTTCCATCGAGAAGCGGACGACCGTCGATTCACTCACACCTGTCGCCTCTCCGAGTTTTGCCGCCGTCATATAGGCGGCTGTCTCGTAGTTATCGAGAATATAGTGTGCAATAGCTTTCTGCCCCTTACTCATGGAGTCCAGTGAGTCGGTAATACGTTCCACTACGCCGGATAGCGGCTCATTCTTCACATCCGGATTCATATCGTCTCATCTCCTTTTTGATCATCCATCCAGTTTTCGATAGAGATCTGTCGATCATCTTTATTTCCCGCCGCTTCTTCAAGAGAATCCTGAAGATCACGGATCGTCTTATACATCATGAGTTCCATCGCAGGCATCTCGGATACCGAAGAGATACCGAATTCCAGGAGGAACTGCTGCGTCGTACGGAAGAGCGCCGGCCGCCCCGGAGCATCCAGAGTACCGCATTCTTCGACCAGACCTCTTTCGATCAGACGGCTCACGATCGAGTCTGAACTAACCCCTCGGACCGCTTCGATCTGCGCACGGGTCACCGGCTGGTTATAGGCAATGACCGCCAGCGTCTCATATGTCGCCTGTGACATCGGCGGACGCGAACGGGGCGCGAACATGCGCTCGAGAACCGGTTTCATCGAAGGTTTCGTGCACATCACATAACAGTCATCTGCCTTCCTGATCAGAAGTCCGCCCCAGGGATTCGTCTCATAATCCTTCATCATACGCTGCAGCGTTTCTTCCACAGCTTCCTTCGGCATATCCGTGATCTCACAGAGTCGGTCCACTGAGATCGGATCCCCATGCGCGAACAATATTGCCTCCAATGCCGACGGAAGCTCCTGAACCGTTATTTTGTTTTCACGCTCCATACCATCAGTCATACGAGGCCAGCTCCTTCGATTCCACAGTCGGATCCAGACCGAATCTCTCTTCATCGAGTTTGTCCTTCTTCGGTTCGATCAGAATCACATCGAAGGGTTTCTCCTGCTCCGCCTTGATCTGATCGCCACGAAGAAGCTCCAGCACCGCCAGAAACCCGACGATACGGTCCATCTTCTCCACCTGATGTACAGGGAACAGCTCATGAAAGAATACCTTTCCTCTCTTCACAATGCCGTTCCACACAAATCTTATTTTATCACGAATGGAGAATTTGTCTCTTTTCAGAATATGGGTAATACGGGAAGCGATATCCGCGAACCGGATCTTATTCCGGCTGCAGACCTCTTCCACCCCCTTATCGAGCATATCACTGTCGACCGGTGCCGGTGCTTCTTTGATCTCAATACCTAAAGAGGCCGGCGTCATCGGAAGGCGGTATGTACATTTCGAATAATCACGGAAACGGTCCTTGAGGTCCGACGCCAGCATCTTACAGCGCCGGTACTCGAGAAGCTTGACCACCAGTTCTTCACGCGGATCCGGTTCGGAAACCTGTTCCCCTGCCCGGTGATCCGGAAGCAGCATCCTCGACTTGATATGTACCAGCGTTGCCGCCATCAGGAGGAATTCCGAAGCCACTTCCATGTCCAGCGAACTCATCTTCTCGAGGTAATCCATATACTGGTCCGTGATCTCGGCAATCGGGATATCGTAGATATCGATATCGTTTTTTTCGATCAAATGAAACAGAAGGTCCAGCGGACCTTCAAATTTCCGAAGCTTGACCTGTGGATTTTCCTTGACCGATACCACGTTCCTACCTCAAGACCTCTGTTTCAGCTTACTTTACATCATCGAATCCGATCATGACGGCTTTCCGGACTTCACGGATCGTCTCTTCCGCCTTCTTGCCGGCTTTTTCTCTTCCGGCACGAAGAATATCCAGAAGCTTCGGCTCATCCTGAAGAAGCGCGGTTCTCTTCTCATAGATCGGAGTATGGAACTCGGCGATCTTCTCCTGAAGCATCCTCTTACAGGCCACACATCCGATGCAGCCGCCCTTGCACTGTTCCGTGATCTCCGGGACCTTGTCCTCATTAAAGACCTTATGGAATGCATAAACCGTACAGATATCCGGATGACCCGGGTCATCTTTTCTGATACGGGCCGGGTCAGTGATCATGCTCATGACCTTCTTCTTTACGTCTTCCGGCGTATCCGCAAGAGCGATCGTATTGCCGTAGCTCTTACTCATCTTTCTTCCGTCTGTTCCCGGAAGGACCTTTGCCTTTGTAAAGAGCGGCTGCGGTTCCGGAAGCACTTCAGACTTGTAAAGATAGTTAAAACGTCTTGCCAGTTCGCGTGTGATCTCAAGGTGAGCCTGCTGGTCTTCACCGACCGGCACGTAATTCGCGCGATACATCAGGATGTCTGCCGCCATAAGGACCGGGTAACCGAGGAAACCGTAGGTCATGATATCTTTCTCAGAAGACATGTTTGCAATCATGTCCTTATAGGTCGGGCATCTTTCCAGCCAGGAAAGCGGAGTATTCATACCAAGCAGAAGATAAAGTTCTGCATGCTGCTTCACATCGGACTGCAGGAAGATCGTTGCTTTATCCGGATCCACACCACTAGCGAGAATATCGGCAAGAAGGCCCAGTGTATTCTTACGGAGCACATCCGTATCGGCATACCCTGTCGTCAGTGCATGCCAGTCCGCGATGAAGAAATAGCACTCATACTGGTCCTGAAGACGGACCCAGTTCTCGATGGCGCCGAAATAATTACCCAAATGGATATTGCCCGTAGGACGTGTTCCTGAAAGTACGATTTTGTTTTCCATGTTCACCTCTTATATATTTATACGAAATTTATATCAGTACTCCGAATAGCCAATCGGCCAGTTTGTCGATCGGCCATCGGAACGGCGTCTCGATCAGCCGTACGAGCCGGCTTAAGATGTTTATATTTCCGAAACGTCCCATGAGCAGGAGCGCGAAGAAAACATAGTAACTGTACTGTGAGAACTCATCAAACATACGTCTCCATTTGTACGGGACGAACGTCGAAATGAACCGGTAGCCGTCCAGCGGAGGGATCGGAATCAGGTTAAATGCCATGAACAGGAATCCATACTCCGTCAGATAGAAGAAGAAAGTAAGGACCAGTGTCTGGAACAAAAGTCCCTTATCGCTCGTTGCCGGATTCTTAATAAACACCACTTCCAGAATCACCAGGAGAATGGTACCGAGGATCGCCGTCACATAGTTGGCCGTTACGCCGGCAAGGCTGATGAGGCGTTCGCACGTCCATCTATTATACTTCTTAAGATTATTGGGGTTATACTGGACAGGCTTCGCCCAGCCGAACCCGGCCAGGAGCAGCATGATCGTTCCGAAAGGATCGATATGCGCCAGAGGATTCAGCGTAATACGCCCCTGCCGTCTCGGTGTATCGTCCCCCATTTTCTCCGCGACCCACGCATGCATGAACTCATGGCTCGAGAACGTAAAACTCAGAACCATGATCAGCATGGTCACTTCGATAATGATTTCCGGTATAGAGGCACCTGATCTGATGATCTCAAACAGCATGTCTTCTTACTACCTCACTTCTTCGCCAGCGAGATCTTGACCTTCTCGCCATTGATATCCCACTCTCTCGAATCCTCGTTCTCCCCTTCGCGGAACTCAATCGCCAGAACGTCAGACGCAATGGCCTCGCTATACTTACTGAAGATTGCCTTCATCTTCTCCTCACAGGAATAAGTCACGATGATACGGTCGGTGATCTCAAATCCGGAACTCTTTCTCTGATTCTGGATCTTGGAAACGATCTCACGAACGAATCCCTCTTCGATCAGTCCCTCATCAAGCTTCGTATCCAGAGATACGGTGAAGCCTTTATCCGCCTGTGTGGAGAGGCCTTCCGGCTGAACATTCTCGACCAGGAGGTCTTCTGTCAGAAGCTCGAAAGACTCACCATCGACTTCGATCGTGATCTTTCCATCCCTCTCAAGAGCCGCCATGGTCTCCTTACCCGGGAGCGCCGCGATCACTTCTTTCGCAGCATTCAGCTTCGCACCCAGTTTTCTACCGAGAGTTCTCAGCTGCGGCTTGAACTTATAGTCCACAAGTGTCGAAGCATCCTTCAGGAAAAGCACTTCGTGCACATTCAATTCTTCCTTAATGATCGTCTGATACTCGGAAGGAAGCTCATCTTCACATACTGCATAGAGTTTGCTGAGCGGCTGACGGATCTTAAGGTTCGCCTGCTGACGGCAGGCCAGAGCCAGAGTGACGATCTGCTGGACATCGTCCATGTTCTTCTCCAGATCTTCGTCGATCCAGGCTTCATTAGCAACCGGATAATCGCACATATGGATAGACATCGGAGCATTCTCATCTACAGAACGGACGAGATTCTGGTAGATCGCCTCTGTCATGAACGGGATGAACGGCGCTGCCAGACGGCAGAACTGCTCGAGAGCCGTATACAGAGTCATGAACGCATTGATCTTATCCTGCGTCATATCTCCGCCCCAGTATCTCTCACGGCCACGGCGTACATACCAGTTCGAAAGATCATCCACAAAAGTCTCCATCAGACGGGAAGCACCTGTGATGTCGTATCCCTGCATCTTGCTGTCCACGATCTTCTCCAGCGAAGAAAGACGAGACAGGATCCACTTGTCCATAACGGAAAGCTTATCGTACTCGAGGCTGTACTTGGTCGGATCGAACTGATCGATCTCGGCGTAGAGGATATAGAATGCATAAGTATTCCAGAGCGTTCCCATGAACTTTCCGAGGATCTTATCCACGTTGCTGTGGTCAAATCGGGACGGCAGCCACGGCGCATTCGCACTGTAGAAATACCATCTTGCCGCATCGGCGCCCTGACGGTTCAGGATATCCCACGGGTCAACCACATTACCCTTATGCTTACTCATCTTGATGCCGTCCTTATCCTGGACAAGGCCCATGACGATAACATTCTCGAAAGGCGATCTGCCGAACAGCTGTGTGCTGATGGCAAGAAGCGAGTAGAACCATCCACGTGTCTGGTCGAGTGCCTCCGAGATAAACTGGCACGGATAATGGGACTCGAAGAATTCCTTATTCTCGAAAGGATAGTGGAACTGGGCGAACGGCATCGCACCGCTGTCGAACCAGCAGTCGATGACCTCGGAAACACGCGTCATCGGTTTCCCGCACTTCTCACAGGTAACATGTACGTTATCCACATAAGGCTTATGCAGCTCGATATCGTCCGGGCAGTCAGTGGACTTCGCCTTCAGTTCTTCGATCGAACCGATGCACTGACGGTGTCCGCATTCACACTCCCATACCGGAAGCGGTGTACCCCAGTAACGCTCACGGGAAATACCCCAGTCTACAACATTTTCAAGGAAGTTACCCATACGGCCGTCACGGATCGTCTCCGGATACCAGTTCGCCATACGGTTGCTCTTAACAAGCGCATCCTTGACCTTTGTCATGGCGATGAACCAGGAAGATCTTGCGTAGTAGATAAGCGGAGTATCGCATCTCCAACAGAACGGATAATCGTGCTCATACGGCATCTTCTTCAGAAGTTTGCCTTCGATGTTGAGCTTCTTGATGATAAGCGGATCGGCATCCTTAACGAACAGTCCGCCGAATTCCTCGCACTCATCCGGAAGCGTACCGTCTTCCTTAACCAGCTGAACGAACGGCAGGTCATTATCGCGTCCGACACGGGCGTCATCCTCACCGAAAGCCGGTGCAATATGAACGATACCGGTACCATCACTCATGGTAACATAGCTGTCCGCACATACCTTGAAGGCATCTTTCCGGCTCTTGGCCACGATGTTCTCAGAATACGGGAAAAGCGCTTCATACTTCTTACCGACGAGTTCGGTTCCCTGATATCTCTCAAGGATCTCATATTCGTCGAACAGCTGCGGTACGAGACATCCCGCCATGTAATACATGACTTTCTTCTCTGTCCCGTCAAGATCCTTCGGAACCGCGATCTTGACATACTCGTCTGTCGGGCTGACACAGAGTGCCACGTTCGACGGAAGGGTCCACGGTGTCGTTGTCCAGGCCGCGAAATAGGTATCTTCCTCCCCGACAGTCTTAAAACGTACGAATACGGAATTCTCTTTTACCGCCTTATATCCCTGGGCCACCTCATGGCTCGACAGCGCCGTACCGCATCTCGGGCAGTAAGGAACGATCTTATGGCCCTTATAGAGCATACCCTTGTCCCAGAGGGTCTTAAGCGCCCACCATTCGGACTCGATATACGTATTGTCGTAGGTAACATAAGGATGCTCCATGTCCGCCCAGAAACCGACCCGGTCAGACATCTGCTCCCATTCTTCCTTATACTTCCAGACAGATTCCTTACACTTCTTGATGAACGGCTCCACACCGTACTCTTCGATCTGAGGCTTGCCGTTGATGCCCAGCATCTTCTCAACTTCCAGTTCAACCGGAAGGCCGTGTGTATCCCAGCCCGCCTTAAACTGTACGTGCTCACCCTTCATGGAATGGTATCTCGGAACAACATCCTTAATAACACGGGTCTTAATATGTCCGATGTGCGGCTTGCCGTTCGCTGTCGGCGGACCGTCATAGAGTGTAAAACTCGGTGTTCCGTCCTTCTCGGGGCGGATGGACTTCTTCTGGATGTCATTTGCTTTCCAGAAAGCCAGCACTTCTTTCTCGCGATCGATAAATTTCATATCCGGCGATACTTTTTTATACATAGTAAAACCTCAACTTTTCCAAAAGCTCCCGTCATTATAACATACGAAGCCATTTGTGAGTATAATTTTTATATTATAAAGAGAATTTCGTCAAAAATGACAAAGAAACGTTCCCGCCGCTTGCTCGCAGACGGGAACGTCGTGTCGTTTCGTGTAAGAAAAGCCCGATTACAGGATATACTCTTCCTTCGCCTCAGCGAAAGGACCGGCAATCGTCATGACGCCTCTGTCGGCACCGAAATAGTCGTAATTGAAGACGATGTCCGAACCGTCCGTATTCTCGAAGCGCTGATCCGGCTGGAAGGCTTTACCCAGAATATCCGTATTGATAATGCCGCAAGAAAGCTCCTTCACTTTCTTCATCACATTCGTCACCAGTACGTATTCTCCATCCTTCTCGATCACATCCGCCGTCGCCTTGAACCGCTTCACGACCAGATTCGTCTCTTCCTTCGCCCACGGCTTGGCACCATTAAAGTAGACATTATGGTCGATCCATACAGGCAGATGCTGGAAATGCTTCTCCATGATCTTGTGTTCATAGGCCATCGGCTCATTCAGATGGAAGGAATCGATCCATTCCTGATAAGTCGGGTATTCATCGAAGAGGAATGTTCCGACCTCCTGCTTATCGAAGAACTGCTCCGGAATGTCTTCCGGACGTGTCTCGATCGGCCACTTCTGGATGAAGATATTGTTGTAGATCCTGTCGTCACCATGAAGGATGCTCATGAATCCCATCACTTCGGTCCGGTGATGGAAGTGATAAGGCGTATATCTCGGCTGATTCTTTCCGGCGACCATCTCGTCCGTACCTTCACCGATCGCCTGGAAAGTACCACAGATCAGGTTATTCACCACCGCGACGCCCTCGGTCGCCAGACGGAGCGACGCCTTACTCAGCATGACATTGTTATCCACAAGCGTCGGACCGTGACCGACTTCGATGAAGATATCCTGGCTCATGATCGTGCCCGGGATACGCTTGGCAAACTCCGGCGTGTGATTGTCATGAAGGAGATTCTGCGACAGGATCGTACCCTGTGCCTGCCAGTCACACCAGATACCCATCGTACAGTGGTGCACATGGTTTCTTCTCATGATGACGTCGATCGCCGCATGTAGCTTGATGCCCGCGATCTCGGCACCACCGACCTCCATCATATTGTTGATATTGTGGATATGGTTGTCCTCGATAATCGAGAAGACACACCCCATACGGCCCACGATACCTGTCTGTTCACAGTGATGGATATGGCAGCGGCGCACGATATGCGCACCGATATTCTCCTTGAGCCATCCGTGATACTGGCCACGGCATACGGCATCACGTTCCATCTGTGTCGGGCTCTTCACCCGGTATTTCGTGAAGTAGTGATCATTCTCAGGATCGAGGTATTTACCCAGAGAAATACCGCAGCAGCGGCTATGGCTGACTTCGCAGTCCTCGATGATCCAGCCACGGCTCCAGTGCGGTCCGATCATACCATCCTGGAATGCCGCCGGCGGTGCCCAGGTCGTGGCCGCTTTATTGACCGTAAATCCGGAAAGAGTAATGTATCCGACACCGGTCCTGCTCGGGAAGAAACAGTTTCTTCTGACATTGATCTCGACCTTTTCCTTATTCGGGTCCTTTCCCTGGAAATTGGCATAGATCACCGTCTTCCCGTCCTTCTGTTCGCAATACCACTTATAGATGGAATTCTCCGGCTCCCACGAAGCGTCGTCCTTCTCTCCCTTGAGGCAGGCATCCAGATCATCCGTCTCATAGAGCGCGACATCATTCAGGTACACGCATCCGGTATGCGGATGACGATGCCAGAAGTACCAGTCTCCGCCGATTCTGGTGTCGTATGGGTTATAGGCTCCGAAGATTCCGTTATCGATCGTAACCTTCCAGGTCTTTCCTTTATATTTTTCCCAGCCCTTCACGATCTCGGCGCCGGTAATTACGGCCTTCAGCGGTTCCACAGAGCGGTAGGTGATACGGGCATCTTCCGTACCGGCGTTCATCGGGTCGACATACTCGCGGTACACACCCGGCATAACCAGGACTTCGTCGCCCGGCCTGGCCACCTTCGCCGCGGCACTGATCGTCAGAAAAGGATGTTCCTTCGTTCCGCATCCTTGGGATTTCGTGTTCTGGTCAACATAGTAGATCATTGTCTTTCCTCCAAAATGTAAGCTGATTCGATGTCGGATGTGAAGATCGCTACCACAGAAGGATAGATCTTCGCAGTTTCAGAAAACGGATCCGGATAGGTATTCTTATCCGGTCCCATATGAAGCCGGATCATGGCATATTCCTCCGGCTTGAGGCGAATGAAGTTCTGGACATACCAGCACGACTTCTCCCCGTGTCCCACAGGGAAGCTGTCCTTGATCCCCCACACCTCTTTCTCGACCCAGTTGGCCACCTCCTTACCATACTGGTTGATCTTCGTTCCTTCTTTCACGTTCTTCGTCTCTTTCACGTAGAAGTTGACCTTACAAAGGTCATGAAGGAGCGATGTGATAATCACCGTATCCGGCTCGATCGAGATCAAACCCTGGGCAACCTTCTCAGACAGCCGCTGATACACATGAAGGCTGTGCTGTGCCAGTCCGCCGTCACAACACAGATGGTACTTCGTCGAGGCCGGCGCCGTGAAGAAGTCCGTCTTGTTGCAGATCCACTCGACCAGACGCTCCATACCGGGACGCTTGGTCGACAGAAGAAGTTCCGTGATCTTCTTCTTATTCGCTTCACGCTGTTCGGCAGAAATGGAAAAATCTCCTGCCATTTCCTCATCTCCTCTCGTTTCTAGTCTCGTTATCTCTTCCGGGGGATAAACACCCGGACTTCTTACTTAAACTGACTCCATGGTTCCTCGTCAGAAAGCGGAACCTGGAATACCATCCTTTCCTTACTTACAGGATGATCCAGTCCCAGCCAGAAAGACTCCAGCAGAATATCCCCTGCGAAGCGGTTCGGCCCCTTTCCGTATTTCCGGTCTCCCACGATGGGATGTCCGATTGATGCCAGCTGGGCACGGATCTGATGCGACCGCCCCGTATGAAGATCGATCAGGACAAGCGATACCGGAACTCCGCCGATCCGCCCCTGTCCCACCACCTCATAATCGAGGTGGCATGCTTTTGCCTCCTTCGGCGCTTCTTCTTTCGTTGCAAATACCTCAACCAGATTCGTTCTACTGTCTTTACTAAGATACGACTTGATCTGTCCCTTTTTTTCCTCATCAAAAGCACCGTACACGATCGCCCGGTATCTTTTCTCGATGGTGCGGTTACGGATCTGTTCACTGATCCTTCCGGCACACTTACTGGTCTTCGCAAAGACCATCACACCGCGGACAGGACGGTCGAGCCGGTGAAGAAGCCCCAGATACGCCTCTCCCGGCTTATTGTATTTCTCCACAAGATAGGATTTCAGAAGGGTCAGCATATCCGGATCCCCCGTACTGTCACTCTGCGACAGCACGCCGGCCGGTTTCACGGCCACAAGAAGATGATTATCTTCATAGAGGATCTTCGGCGTATTCTCCATATCAGTCCTCCGGCGTCCATCTTCCGGTACTTCCGCAAGGAAGCACCAGATCCATCTTCGAACAAGGGAGTCCCAGTTCTTCAGAAACGACCTTTCCTCCATGCTTTGTCTTCACGGCAAGTCTCAGGATATCTTCGATCACCATCGAAGACAGGCCTGTCGTATAGGAATTGATCAGAAAGAACAGCGGATCATCGGAAATGAGTTTCTCGCACTTCTCCACAAGTGGAAACAGCGCATCCTCCAGCTTCCACATCTCACCGGAAGGACCTCGCCCGTAAGCCGGCGGATCCATAATGATCCCATCGTATGTTCTTCCCCTTCGGATCTCCCGTTCCACGAACCGTCCGCAGTCCTCGACAATAAAGCGGATATAGCAATCCTCGAGATTCGAAGCGGCCATATTCTCTTTTGCTCTCTGTACCATGCCCTTACTTGCATCGACATGGACGACTTCGGCTGCGCCCGCTGCGGCAAATGCCATGGTCGCACCGCCGGTATACGCGAAGAGATTCAGGATACGGGGCTTTCTTCCTTCTTTCACTGCCTTCTGGATCTTCTTCCCGCAGAAATCCCAGTTCGCTGCCTGTTCCGGGAAAAGTCCCGTATGTTTGAAACTTGTCGGCTCGATAATGAATGTCAGCGGACGGCCTACGGCTTCGTACCGGATCTTCCATTTCTGCGGCATCGGTTTCTCACGTGTCCAGTGTCCGCCCCCGCTTTCCGATCTGTGGTAGACGGCATGCGGCTTCGGCCAGAACTGCTCTTTCATTCCGGCATATCCCGTTTTCGGCCAGATTGCCTGCGGATCCGGGCGCTGAAGCAGGATATCGCCCCACCTCTCGAACTTCTCACCTTCACCGCAATAAAGCAATTCAAAATCCGTCCATCTGTCTGCCAAAAACATAACTCTTCCCGACTTTCCGCAAGATAGTAAAATTATACCACACCGCTTCGAAGTTACCATCCCAACGTCGGGTGGCAATCGATTGGAACGGATTTGTGAACTACTTTTTTCAATTTGTTCACATTCTTTTGCTCAAAAATCATTTTTTCGATTATAATAGATGTGTATTGCTATCAAAAAAGTTAGAGGTAAATGGTATATGGCAAACGCTCCGCATATTCTGATCTGCGATGACGACCCGGTGGTACACGAGTCCCTGGGGTTGTATTTTGAAAACGAACACTTTACATATTCCAGCGCTTATGATGGACGTGATGCGCTGGCCCATGTGGCTTCCGATAAGCCGGATCTGATCATTCTCGATGTCATGATGCCTGAGAAGACAGGTATCGAAGTATGCCGTGAGATCAGAAAGACTCTTTCCACACCGATCATCATCCTCACTGCGAAAGGTGAAGAGATCGACCGTGTACTCGGTCTCGAGCTCGGTGCGGACGACTATATCGTCAAGCCCTTCTCCCCGAGAGAAGTCATCGCCCGCATCAAGGCCGTCCTGCGCCGCATCAGCGAACCGCAGGAGAATACATCCCTTCTCCGTTTCGAAGGACTCGAGATCAATCTCGATAACTATCAGGTCAAGGTCAAGGGCGAGCTGGTCCCCTGCACACCGAAGGAAGTCGAGATCCTGCATCTTCTGGCCTCTCATGTCGGGCAGGTCATGGACCGTGAACAGATCCTTTCTCTGATCTGGGGGTATGACTATTTCGGCGATACAAGAACCGTCGACACGCATATCAAACGTATCCGTCAGAAGATCTATTACGATGGTGCACCATGGTCCCTGATCACCGTATACGGTGTCGGATATAAGTTCGAGGTCAACCAATAATGTTCCGAAGCGTTTTCTTACGCAAGATGATCTTTCTCGTGCTGGTCGCGCTATGCGCGTCAGCACTTATTTCTGCGACGCTCTATAACTATGCCGCAACCGAGGTCACCAAGAACCGCATCGAAGAACAGTCGATCGATCAGGCCAGAGCGCTTGCCTCTTATCTGGCCAACAGCGTGCAGAAAGCCGGCGCGGACTCGAACAGATCGGAGATCCTGAAAGAAGCATCGTCAGGATATACGGATCCCTATACGCTTAACGCCTACTATCTTCTGTATGACACTGCCGGAAGATCCATCATTACCACCGCTTCCTCTACACCGGAGCAGCAATCACGCATCGAGGCCATCGACAGTTATGCGCAGACATACATGCTCACAAGCACCGCGAATAAGAATCTTCTGGGAAGACTTGTCGAAGAGAAAGATACGACCATCCTGGTCCAGGTTCCTGTCTATACTGGCGAGAATCTTGTCGCTTATCTGGTGATCGGTGCTGCACAGCCTGTGCATGCGACGATCGGCACAGATTTTTATCAGGTGCTCCTTCTGTCGACCTTAATGGTCGCCCTGTTCATGGCGATTCCGGTTTACTTTGCAAGTAAACGGCTGATCCGTCCGCTCAACCGCGTTGCCGAGGTTGCCACGGCTCTTGGCCAGGGCGATTTTACCGTACGTGCCAATGACCGTACGAAGGGCGAGATCGGCGATCTGGCTGCTTCGGTAAATGAGCTGGCCGAACGTCTTTCCAAATCGATCACCAGTGTCACCACCGAGCGTAACCGACTGAAAGAGATCTTCGATATTATCTCCGAAGGTATCGTATCGGTAAATAAAGACCTGCAGCCGGACTACTCGAATAACGCAATTGCGACTTTGTTCGAGAAAGTACCGAGAAAGAATCTCTTCACCGAGAAACTGCAGCTCATTCCTTTCGAAGAAGTATGGGAAGACTTCGACAAATGCCTGAAGACCGGCGAGACTTTCGAGAGAACGATCGAAGCGAAGGATTGCGCCTACTCCTCGACGATCGTGCCGATCCTTGATAACGAGAAGGCCATTATCGGTGCGACGGGGTTCTTCCGTGACATTTCCGAGCAGGAACGTCTCGAGCAGACTCGAAGAGATTATGTCGCGAACGTATCCCACGAACTCCGTACTCCACTCACCGCCATGCGTGGTCTCGTTGAGCCGCTTGCTGACGGAATGGTCAAGAAGGAGGAAGACCGCCAGAGATATTATGGTATCATCCTTCACGAGACGATGCGCCTGTCCCGACTGATCGACGACATGCTCGAGCTTTCGAGACTGCAGGCACGAACACTCGCGTTTAAGACGTTCCCGTTCGATCTGAATAAACTCCTTTCCGAGTTCGAAACAAAGTTTAAACCGGTCATGGAGGACGCCGACCTGGAATTCCATGTCGAGCATAAGACGGGTACGCTTCCGACGGTTATGGGTAATCCGGACCGTGTCGAGCAGATCATCGTTATTCTTCTTGATAATGCGAAGAAGTATACACCCGCCGGCGGATCGATCATCATCTCGACCGAGTACAGTGATGAGACGGATAAGGTACTCGTCTCCGTAAGTGACACCGGTCAAGGCATTCACGAATACGACATCGACCACATCTTCGACCGTTTCTATAAGGCGGACCGTGCCCGTGGTAAGAAAGGCACCGGTCTCGGCCTTGCCATCGCGAAAGAGCTCCTGAGCTACATGGGCGAGACGATTACCGTCCAGAGCGAGTACGGAGAAGGCACCACCTTTACCTTTACCCTGAAGCGCGTGACCGGCACAGTCTGGTACTGATTCTTCCCGGAGAGATGCGATGCGTGACGATACCCGCTCCGAAGACAACATAAAGAACGACTCCGTACGAATCAACAAATACATCAGTTCGTCAGGATTCTGTTCGCGAAGGAAAGCTGACGAATATATTGAAGCCGGTGCTGTTACCATCGACGGGACAACGGCAGAAACAGGCTCCCAGGTCTTTCCCGGACAGGTCGTACGTGTGAACGGTCAGGCCGTACTTCCGAAGGAGAAAGACGAGCATGTGTATCTGGCCTTTCACAAGCCACTCGGCATTACCTGTACGACAGACAAACGCGACAAGAGCAACGTCATCGACTATCTGAAGTATCCAACAAGGATCTTCCCTATCGGAAGACTTGATAAGAACTCCACAGGTCTTCTTCTTCTGACGGATGACGGAGAAATCGTAAACCGGCTTTTGCGCGCAGAGGGACGTCATGATAAAGAATACATCGTCACCGTAGATAAACCTGTAGATGAAGAATTCCGCGCGAAGATGGAAGGTGGACTTCCGATCCTCGACACGGTCACACTCCCCTGCAAGGTCAAGCTGACAAGTAAGAATACCTTCCACATCATTCTGAATCAGGGTCTGAACCGGCAGATCAGAAGGATGTGCGAATACCTCGGATACCGGGTAGTGAAGCTCAAACGCATCCGGATCCTGAACATCTCTCTCGGTTCTCTGCCCGTCGGAAAATACCGCGAATTGACACCGAAAGAGCGGAAAGATCTGATGGACATTCTCCAGAATGGGAAATAATGATTCCCGCAGTAAATGAAAAGAGCCCCCGGTCGTCACCGGAAGCCCCCATCATATAGTGAAATTAGTACTTTGGAGCAAATTCGATCGTCTCCTCGTAGCGGACGTTTTTCTGTAGTCCGCGCCGGGCGAGCACATCGGGGCCTCGTTCGACCCCTTTCATATAGAAGTCCAGATACAGATGCGTACGGCCGTCTTTCGGCATCAGTTCCTGATGTGCGAAGTCATCCAGATCTTCCGGCATATATGGCATACACGAGAAAGAAAACGGTTCCAGCTTATTCTTGTGAATCGACAGTCCCTTCACGTCATCCAGCTGCAGAAGCAGGTAGCGTGTATCCGCATGCGCGCCGTTCTCAGAAGGTCTGGCATACTCATGGTAGAGAGAATTCTCCAAGGTGGTGAACCATCCGATCCGCTGCGATTCTTTTCTATCGGAGTAGGATTCGCCGGATCCTCTTCCGTACCATCCCAGATGAGACATCGGATCGATCGGAACACGGAATCCATAGCGCACCAGATCGAACTTCGGGACGAACTCCAGCGTCGCAAGAAGCTTTCCTTCAGGCTTCACTCTGTAGTGAACAAGGATCGGGCCCTTCATACCTGTCGAACTATATTTACAAATCAGATGGAAGTCATCTCCATCCATCTCATAGAAACTTCCTACGAACCGCATCTCACTCTGAATCGTACGCCAGTCAGTCTCATGAGAAAACACTGTCTGCGACAGCACATAGGACTTATCTGCACGGTCGATATTCGAGGCCGCACGGTAGAAACTGGGCTCCAAAAGTCCGTCGAAGTATTCTTTCCCATCGATGCGGATCGAACAGAGTCCTCCTTCCCGTCGGCTGAAACCATACTGCACATTACTGCACTGCGCATAGAGCAGAGCTGGCGCCGTCAGGACTTTCACGCGTTTTTTCTCTTCATCGAGGATCAGACCGTCTTTCAGTTCCGATGCATCGATGATCTGGATCTCCGGTTCTTCTCCATCCGAAGACGTCTCCCAAACCGGCACCTCTGAGGAAGGATCACAGACTTTATCCACAAGGATCTGCTGATAGAACGCCACTTCATATCCGGCTTTCGCGTAGCTGGCATCCTTGGCCAGAGTCAGACGGATATCGAGGATCAGTTCTTCACATACTGCCTGATTATAAATTTCCTGTGCCTTCGGATATTTCTGTGCCCATAGAGGCGTCAGGAAATCTCCGACCTCGATCGGGAACTGCATCTCACGGTTACCAAGAGCGGAAATAGGCGGAAGGATACCGGATCCTCCCTGAAGACGTATCCCGCCGAGCAGCAGCTGCCACTTCAGTTCAATCGACGGTGTGGAACCGAAAGGCGAAACATTATGTACGGTAAGGAACGAAGGATTCTCCGCTGAAGCGAAGATCTTGATTCCTTCGCACTGTTTCTTCACCTCATAGAATATCGGGTGCGGATTGCGGTTCGCATCGACGATTCCCTGTGCGATAGACACACCGATCTGTTCCGAATACTCGACAAGGTCTCCCTGATGGATATACTTTAGATCCATCGTATCTTCTTCTCTTCTCGGACGCGCCATGATCGACTCGAAAAGGACCTTGTCTTCTTTCAGACGACTCCTCAGATACGGACGGTTCACACATAGATCACACCACTGTCCGAACAGCATACCTGCCTTATTCGGGAACGGCGGCATATCCGTGACTCTTCCCGTATTATCGATCTCACAATAAAGCGGACGCTTCGCATCGAAGGCGTTGATCCGTTCTTTCACATCGAGGTACGCCCCCTCTTCGAATTTCCGTCCGGTCATGGACCACATGATGATACACGGATGATTTATAAGGGAATACACCGTCTGCGGAAGGACCGCAGCGGCAGATTGAAGAATCACATACATGCCGTACCGGTCACAAAGATCGAAGAAACGAGAATCGGTCGGATGATGGACGACATAGATCGTATTGATATTCCCGGCTTTCATCAGAAGGATATCCTGACGGAAGCGCTCGAGCGGAACGGAGATTCCGTTCTCGGGATCGAATTCATAGTATTTCACGCCGTGGATCGGAACCGCCAGATCATTCACGTGGATGATACTCTCCGAGTAGGAGATCGAACGGAACCCGAAACGCTGCTTCTTCACGCAGATCACCTGGTCCTTATTGTCACGCACCTCGATCAGAAGATCGTAGAGATTCGGCGTCTGGTCCGTCCAGGGAAGAACCAGTTTCGCATAGAATTCCGTACCGATGATCTTCACACCGTCTTTCGGAATCGTGTCGGACAGTTCTTTACGCTGGGAAAGACGATGTTCAGGCAGGTTATAAAGGTCATACTCGTCTCTGGCCTCCATGAGCCTGCAGTTCACGGTCACCTGCATATCGTAAGGAAGGTGGTTCACAAGTTCCACCTCGACATTCATTCCCGCATCTCGCCGGATCTCGGATTGCGGAAGGATCTCCTTCTCGCGATCTGTGAGCTGGTCGTCATTATCCGAACGGTACAGACTGTTTACCAGCGCCGTCTTCGGCACTACATCTCGGGCAAGAGTATCGGTAAGCCAGCTTGTAAACAAACGTACAGAAGCGATCTCCACGCTGGATTCGGCGACGAGATACGGAAGACGGAACAGTCCCGAGAATCCGAATGCCCCCTGTGCGCGGACATTCTTCTTCATCTTCCCTCTCTCCATACGCACGTCGAACCTTCGCACGGCAACGGTAATGAGATTCGCGCCTTCATGAAGCGCTTCATTCAGCAGGCACTTCGTCGTGGAGAAAGTACTTCTCGACGAGGACAAATGCTGACCATTCACGCTGATCGTGTAATGACCGACGATTCCGTCCGAGAAGAAATAGACGAATCGGTTGATAAACTGCGACGGGAGATTGACCCACACACGATACAGGCCGTAATCATTCGTATTCTCCATGCCGGCATCATCCGCCAGTCTCTGCTGAAGACGCGAGGTCTTCTTCGAAAGAAGCGCATTCTTCTCGTATACGAGTTCACTCGGGTATCCGTAGCCCTGCATCTGCCATACGCTTGGCACATCGATCAGGTCCCACTTACTGTCATCAAATTCGGGAGAGGTCCAGTTCTCCGGCACATCTTCCTTATACTTCGCATGGAAGAAACGCCACTTCGGAAGCTCCAGCTTCCAGAGCGACGGCAACCGTCCGAACTCCGGCGGCTGTTTCTCCGCGTAGAGTTCGTCCATCGAATCATATGGATAGAAATAACCTTGTGCAGGTAACTGCGTCATGCTTCTCTCCCATTTTCCGCTATATTACATAACTTCTTAAGGATATTGTAGCACGGCAGTCCCTCTGTCATGTATCAGAGATATTTCATTTTGAAGAAACCGAAGCAACAAAGGCGTAACGCCCGTAATATCAGAGGAAAGCAAGATCTTTCTTTCTCTTTTTCGCCTTGATTGCACGCCAGATCCCCTTGAAAAAGTGACCATTCATTAACAAAAGGAGTGCTTCCATCTGTTCGATCGTGATTCTCCCGAGGCTGAATGTGGCCACCGTCCGGAGCGGCATCTCCATCATCATGACCTCATTCATCTTCTTCATCTCTTCCTGAGTCTCCAGTTTATTCCTCTTCTTGATCGAAAGCTTCATGATCTGATAGAAAGCTTTACCGAAGAGATTCCCCCGACGGACATCCTCTACATTCGAATTCAGGTTGAATTCGCCTTTCTTCGGGTCATTCTCCTCAAGTATCTTACTGTCATAGACGACTTCGAACTGTTTCCTGTCGAATATCTTCGTCTGGGAATCGAGGTTATAGTACTGTGGCGCTTTCTCTGAATAATCCGGTGCTATGACCTCGGGCATCTTCGATGTGACATGGATCTCACGCTCGCAGCGGATATCCCGGGATGATGCACCGATCTGGATCTTATAGGTTCCGCTCTCTACATGCCAGTCCTTGATCTGCGCATTATAATATGCGAAAGCACGCTTATCCAGTTCGAACTCCACAGTCCTGGTGCCGCCGCGCTGAACGAACACCTTCTTAAAACCGCGGAGTTCGCGTACCGGCTTAAATATCCGCGATTTCGGAGGGGCAACATACAGCTGGACGACTTCCTTACCGTCCATCTCGCTTATATTCGTCACATCTACGGAAACGGTAACCTTATCATTCTCCTGAATATCCGAAGAAGACAGCTGGAGCTCTCCGTACGAGAAAGCAGAATACGAAAGCCCGTGCCCAAACGGGAAAAGCACTGGCATATTGGCGCTATCGTAATATCTGTATCCGACGAAAACACTCTCGGCATAAAGTGTTTGTCTCTTCTCGCCGAAGTTCAGATATGTCGGTGTGTCGGACAGTTTAAGCGGGAATGTCTCTGCCAGTTTTCCGGAAGGATTGACTTTACCATAGAGAATGTCCGCTATCGCACCGGCCCCTTCCTGACCCGGCAGATAGGCAAGAAGCACAGACTTGACCTGAGAGATCCAGGGCATTTCCACTGGCGATCCGCAATAAAGGACGACACACACATTACTGTTCCGCTTCACGACCTCGTTAATCAATCTGTCATGGGATTTCGGAAGATGCATATGGGCACGGTCGAAGGATTCTGATTCGAAACTGTCCGGAAGCCCTGCGAAGATGATGACTACATCTTTATCTTTCGCCGCCTCAATAGCAGAATTCAGAAGCTTCTCATCGACCTCGTCATTCTCCAGAGAATAGCCGGGTTCATAAATGAAATTCTCACTCGTGGTAGAAAAACCACTGAAAGCATCCGAAACATGTGTCGGATGAATATGCGAGCTTCCTCCACCCTGGAAACGGGTCTGCTTGACCATCGCGCCCAACACGGCCACGCTCTTATCTGCATCGATAGGAAGGAGCTTATCGTTCTTCAGAAGCACCGCCGACTCTTCGAAAGCCTGACGCGCCAGCTGCTGATGATTCAGATACGGAGACGAAGTCGGCTTCGGCTTGTTCATTCCTTTCTCGATCATTGTAAGAAGACGTTCCGCCGCCCGATCCAGAAGCGCCATCGGAAGCTTCCCGGAATCCACGGCTTCACGGATCATCCGATCCCGTTCACCCACAGAACTCGGCATCTCGAGTTCCAGTCCGGCCGCCAGGGCATCAAGGCGGTTATTCACGGCTCCCCAGTCACTCATGACCACGCCATCGAATCCCCACTCATCTCGAAGAACATCCGTGAGAAGTTTCCTGCTCTCGCAGGCATAAGTCCCATTGACGCGGTTGTAAGAAGCCATCACGGTCCAGGGGCGGCTTTCCTTAACGACCAGCTCGAACGCACGCAGATAGATCTCGCGAAGCGCACGTTCATCGACAATGGAATTATTGATAAGACGGCACCGCTCCTGGCTGTTCGCCGCGAAATGCTTCACCGATGTTCCGATTCCCTGGCTCTGCACACCGCGTACCCAGGCCGCGCCCATCTTACCGGCCAGATACGGGTCTTCCGACACATATTCGAAATTCCTGCCACAAAGAGGCGAACGCTTGATGTTGATCGCCGGTCCCAGAACGATCGACACATCCTGATCGATCGCTTCTTCTCCGATCGCCTTCCCCAGCGCCTCCATGAGTTTCTCATCGAAGGAGCATGCCGTCGTCGCCGCCGGCGGGAAACATGTTGCTTCCCGGCTGTCCCCGGCACCACGTCTTCCCTCTTCGCTCTCCTGTTTACGAAGGCCGTGCGGGCCATCGGTCATCATGATCGGCGGAATGTTATTGATCGGGAATCTCTGTGTCCTCCAGAAATCCCATCCGGAACAAAGTGTCGCTTTCTGCTTGACAGAGAGCTTTTTCATCATGGAAGAAACAAAATCGGATGCCATAAGCAGTCTCCTTCTCATCTTACTCCGCAGACGGGAAAGATCTCTCCGTCACGGGATATATTTCTATTATATACCTCTGGTTTAATCCTAGAAATACTCTTGCCAACAGTTTTCTCATCATGTATACTTCATTTCACCACAAGAGAGATTGGTATGTGGGGGCGCACTGGTTTCGACGGGGTCGTGGAGACTGGGAAAGCGGGTAGAGGATTCTCGTCGGCCTCTTTAAAAAACGAGAAACGCAAGTAATTGCAAACAACAACAATCTCGTAGCTGCTTAATCTAGCTACCATCTCCCCGGTCTATCTGTCGGCCGGACCGGAGATGTCAGATGACAGACCTTACCTGTCGGTAGGTTAAACGGGACAACGTTATAGGATAAGCTTTGCCCTTATGACGTATTTATGAAGCTACCGGAGATGGCTGCCTGTTCGTGGGCACGCCGTTGAGGGGAATACTCTAAACACGAACTGCACCCGGAGATGTCCTTGTTGACGTGGTTTCGGACAGGAGTTCGATTCTCCTCGCCTCCACCAAAGACTATGAAGTTAGGCGCTGTCTCATTAGAAATGAGACAGCGCCGTTTTTCTGTAAGTGTGAAGCTGAAGTGAAGGCAGGATCAAACCGAAAGATTATCTTTTCTCTCGTAGAACAGCATCATCTTCTCGGTCATCTTACCAACCTTCGCCGCTGACTGCATATTGACCTGCATGTTATCGGCGTAATCTCTGGCCGCGCGACCGACCGCACCGTAGATCTCCGGCGTTTCTTCGAGGGTATCGATGATGATCAGGTGGGCTTTTCTGTCATTCTCCTGCGGGAAGATCATGATCGCATACCAGGCGCGAAGGATCTTCGGCTCTGTCTGCATGTAAGCCTTAAGGGAATCGAAGAGTTCCTGCGGGATGTGATCTTCCTTCGGAACAGCAATCATCATCGGCTGTTTCGTATCGATCTTCTGTTCCTTAATGTTGTTATCTACTTTGCGCTTATGGTTTGCCAGGCTCTCGACAAGCGGTTTCGTCATGACGAAACCGGAAGTCTTCGGATTGATCAGAAGGCCATCGATCGGTCCCTTGGACATGATCTCATAGATCTTGGGGAAGTCCAGTGGCATAAGCAGTTTCTCCGGAAGACCATCCATGATCTCCAGTTCATGGATATCCGTGAACGCAGACAGATAATTCTTCCCGTCTTTCCCACGCAGTAGCGCCACACCGAGCTGGTTCGGATTCGCATCTTTACCTGTGGCATGCATCGCAGGGCTTAAGAAGATCGCTTCGGTTGCGATGTACTCCATCATACGTCCCATGAACTCCCGATCCTCTCTCCTTCCTGCCGATTCACGAAGAAGACCGGTAAGGAAAGGATTCACGGCAGAATCCGGTGTGTCTGTATCGGAAGAGAGGCAGTTGACCTCGGAGAGCACGTCGTACTTCTCCACATCCCCTTCACGTAGTCCCGCCAGAACGACAGAGACATTCGTCCCTTCTTCTGCCTTCTCCATGCGGGTCATAAGCGTATCTTCGATTCGAAGAGCGGACGTCTTTACGGACTTTTTCTGTCTTCCAAGAAGATAGAACTCGTCGCCGGTATGCAAGGTTCCACCCCGGACATTACCGATTATGGAAACCTCTGTGGAAGTCATGGACAGCACTTCCTCAACCAGTATCGTGACAAAAGGAAATGTCACTTCTTTCTTCTTCGGTGCCTCCGTCACTTCGCTTTTTTCTTCATTTTTGTTCTTTCTGTCAAATAAACCCATTTCTGTTTCCTTTTCTTTTTCTTCGGACGCAAAGATCCGTTCTATTGAGAAGGCTGACACGTCAGCCGAAATCGATCTCCTTTCTGACTACCGTCTCCCAGAGAACCATGACATCATCATTCAGGGAGCTGGCAATGAGAGGGATCGAAATAGTCTTAAAGTCGGTTGGTGCAAACCCTGCATCACTTATCGTCGAGCCGGAAACATAGAAGCTTTCCGACACTCTTCCGTAGGGTGGAATGTAAATCGACTGACTTCCTACATCAAACACCGTTTTATCCAGTGTGATCGTCCCGCCATCTAACCGAAGCTGCAGATATTTTCCGGATTTATTGATGAATGTATAGAAAACCTGAAAATGCGCATCGGTGGCTTCGAAATAATCAATAATGAATTCTGCCCCTTCACTGTCGTACATGATCGTCGACTCCGGCGGGATCGGTTCGTCCACATAAACGAACGCATCCTCTCCCTGCGGGAAAAGCGTCACAGGAATATAATTCAAAGTCGTACCATCCGCACTGGACGCATTAGCCAGTGCGGCCGTGAGATTACTCGACGTCGGAATCGCAAGAAGGAGAAAAGTGATGCGGGTCGGTTCTGTACCGTCAAAATGGTCAAAGCAGGCTGCAAAGTCAGTCACATCCGTATACACGGTATGCGGTTCGATCGCATCTTCAGTATAGAAATAGTACTTTGAATTTTCGTTATTCATGACAGGATTTCGCCAGTTTAACGTATACGGCACATCGGTCTTATTTTCAAATTCGGAAGTGACGGTATAGCTCGTATCCGTCAGCACTGCACTGATGATCGTAAACCGGAAGTATTCATTATCAACAACTACCGCATTCTCTAAAGGTCCGCTATAGTACCCGTCCACTTCATTGGTAAGACCAAGCGACGCCTGACTTACCGGTATCGGTGTCGGTGTCGCCACAGGGACATTCTCGGCAAAGATCGTCCCATCACTGATGAAATAATCGAGAGAATCCACATGCATCAGCGAAACGGCTGAAGGAGTAGCACTCGTTGTGGAATCGGTCTCGTCCTCGTCCGTTTCCTCTTCTTCCGTATGCTTCGTTTTCGAAGTGGTTTCCTTACGTCGAAGACCGCAAGAAGGCAGGAAGACCGCACAACAGAGCAAGATGGCTATTATCTTAGCGATTCGACTTCTTTTCACGAATATGCCTCCGATTACCTG